>ENA-ORBV01007479-ORBV01007479.1-microbial-mat-metagenome-genome-assembly--contig:-NODE-7479-length-18751-cov-5.382510_pt1 | contig 18751 bp, 18 predicted proteins | sample MGYA00237777_ERZ505514 | MGnify/ENA primary metagenome ERZ505514 (study PRJEB26160, sample SAMN06269048) | microbial mat metagenome | isolation source: Oligotrophic lake microbial mat | place... | reverse complement strand
ATTCCATTGTGTTCGTTATGGTTTGGCTTCGATTTCTTGCAGAAATTCGCGCACGGCCCTGACGCACTGCGGCAGATCTCAGATCCGGTGCGCTACCGTCGTCATCACTTTCGCGGCGGCGCGCATCAATTCCTGCACCGGACCAGGCAATTCAATAGCCCCCGCGTGGCGCGCCTCGCTGGCATGCTGCGCTTCGTCCGCCTGCATCTGCGCCACGATGGCGCGCGAGGCGTGGTCGCCGACCGGCAGCGCGTCCATGTGGCCCTGCAAATGCGCTTCCACCTGCTTCTCGGTTTCCACCACAAAACCCAGGCTGATGCGGTCGCCCAGACGCCCGGCCAGCAGCCCCAAGCCAAAGGCCCCTGCGTACCACAACGGGTTGAGCAGGGAAGGGCGCGCGCCGAGTTCGTCCAGCCGCTGGTGCGTCCAGGCCAGGTGATCCGCTTCTTCGGCGCTGGCGCGCTCGAATTGGGCACGCAAGGCGGGGTTGCGCGTGCCCAGCGCCTGCGCGGCGTACAAAGCCTGGGCGCAGACTTCGCCCACATGGTTGACCCGCATCAACGCGCCGGCCTGGGCCTTTTCAGCCTGGCTCAATTCGGTGGCCCGTTCGGGAACCGTCGGGCAGGCGCGCGACGCGTGCGGTGTGGCGAAAATCGTGCGCAGGGCGGAGTCGGCGGTTGCGAGGATGGCGTCGATCATGCGTGCATGGCCTCGCGGGCGGCCTCCACCAAAAATCCACTGCGGCTCAGCCCGTGTTTCCTGGCGTATTCGTCTATGCGAGCCAATACCAGGCGCGGTACCGTGATGTTGATTTTCTCGGCCGGCCCAAGGTACTTCTCCACTGGCACATCCACCACGGCCCAGACGCCACTACGGAAATCGGGGTTCGCCTGGTGCACCGTCAACGAAGCGCCCGCGGGCACTGCCACGCCGTCTTCGATCAAGGCTTCAACGTGCGCGTCAATCGCTTCGCGTGCACTGGCCAGCGCATCGTCCAGTGAATCGCCTCCCGAGAAGCAACCGGGCATGTCGGGAACCGTCACGCCAAAGCGTTGCCCGTCATCCGTATGCAGCACCACAATAAATTTCATATCAGCAATCTCCGTTGATAGGGCTTTGCCCTTTACTTTCGCCACCCTGCCTGCTTCTCTATGCTGTGAATGGTGCCCTTGGGTATGTCTCCATCAGGATGTTTCACCGTCACGAGGCCCGACTTCGTGGGGTGCTTGAACTGATGGTGCGAGCCCTTTATACGAGACAAATACCACCCTGCGGCTACAAGCTTCTTGATCACCTGCTTGCTGTTCATGGTGGTTATGGTAACCACCGTCATGGGTGATGTCAATGCGCGTACTCACCCGTTTGCACCCACAACGGACGCCTCATATCGCTTTGGGTTCACAGATCCAGATTCGACAGCTCCAAATTCGTGGCACTTTGCGGGTGGGATCAGACCAGCGAGGCACTCTGATCCGCGGCTGTCCTCCGGGCTTCGGCCTCCCCCTTTATGCCGCTGCGCAGAGCGCGCCACTGGCCTGATCCTGCAAACTTGGCGGGCGCCCGCCTGGCCTCCTTGGCTGGTCAATGCCGTCACCCCAGTTCTTGTCTTTCGGAAGCGCCACCCGCTACAGCGACGGACAGCTGGAATTTTGGTGACGGAAGACACCAGCTTCGATCTGACCGAGGCCTGAAGCGCAGTCGGCGGCACCGGGCGATGGCCGGCCCGGTCGTTTGAGTCCGGCTGCGGCCGCGTGTCAGATGCGGTGTGCGACGGTGGTCATGAACATGGCCGCACCGCGCATCAAGGCGCGTACCGGCGCGGGCATAGCCACAGCGCCGGCCGCCTGCGCGTCGCGCGCATGGCGTGCCTCATCGTCTTTCATCTGCGCCACGATAGCCCGTGACGCGTGATCACCCGCCGGCAGGCGCTGCATGTGGCTTTGCAGATGCGCTTCGACCTGTTTTTCGGTCTCGACGACAAATCCCAGACTGAGCTTGTCACCCAGTCGGCCGGCCAGCAGGCCCAATCCGAAGGCGCCGGCGTACCACAGCGGGTTCAGCAGCGACGGCCGGCTGCCGAGTTCGTCCAGGCGCTGCCGGGTCCAGGCCAGATGGTCGGTTTCTTCCGCACTCGCACGCAACAGCTGGGCTCGCAGTGCCGTGTTGCGGGTGGCCAGCGCCTGCGCCGTGTACAAGGCCTGCGCGCACACCTCGCCCACGTGGTTGACGCGCATCAGAGCGCCGGACTGCGCTTTTTCGGCGGCTGTCAGGTCGCTGGTTTCCAGGGGCAGCGTGGGGCATTGCCGCGACGCCCGTGGCGCCGCAAAAAGCGTGCGCAATGACGCGTCGGCAGTGGTCAAAAGCTGGTCGAGGGCAGATGGTTGTGGCATGGCGTGATTATCAGGGCCAGGATAGGCCATCTGAATGCTGAAAGTCCACTGCCTATAAGGGTGTATTGCCACCATTTCGCAAGCACGTTTTCGGGTGTCCTGGCGTTTGTTGCATGCCTGCAACGGAAACCGCCGACATGGTCACGTTTTACTTTTTTATCTTTGCCAAACCGGCCCCTGTCTGGTGCAATAGACCCAACTTCCTTGAACAGGAGGTCGGCCCGGGGATCCGAAGGATGACTTCTACCGGAGCCCTATGTTTAACCTTGGAGAAACTTGAAATGAAAAAAACCCTCGTAGCGATTGCTGCCCTGGCCGCTGTTGGCGCAGCTTTCGCACAGTCGTCCGTCACCTTGTACGGTCGTATTGACGCATCCCTCGGCAATGTGAAAACCACGACCGGTGGCGTCACTGTCTCCGATCCAGGCGCCATGATCCGTTCGGGCGGACACACTGGTAGCCGTTGGGGCCTGCGTGGTTCCGAAGACCTCGGTGGTGGCATGAAAGCCAACTTCCAGTTAGAGCAGGGCTTCAACATTGACGACGGCACGGCTTCCGCCGCCACGCGTCAGTTCCATCGTCAGGCTTTCGTCGGCCTGTCCGGTGGGTTCGGCGCCTTGACCGTCGGTCGTCAGTACGACATCACCGACAACATTTACGGTATGTACGACGCGTTTGGCTACTCTGGCTACTCCCCCATGGGTTATGCCTTCAACGTAGGTTGCGGAACCGGCGGTTCTGGTGACTGCGTTGGCCGCCAAGACAACGCCGTGTTGTACACGACCCCCGCAATGGGCGGTTTCGGCATTACGGCCATGTGGGCTCCGGGCGAAGACAAAACCCGTGCGGCTAGCGCCGGTAACGCGGTCGGTGTCATGGCCAACTACGGCAACGGTCCTCTGGGTGTCGGCGTGGGCTGGCAGTCGAACAAGGCCGCTGGCGGCAGGGCACGCACCGACTTGAACTTCGGCGCTTCCTACGACCTGGGCGTAGCCAAGTTGTTCCTTCAGCTCGAAAACGGCAAAAACAAGGCCACCGCTGGCACTGGCAAGGATACTGGCTACTCACTGGGCGCAACGATGCCTCTGGGCTCAGCTTCCTTGATTGCCAGCTACGCTGCCGAAAAGCAGAAGATTGCTGGCCGCGAGGTGTCCGATGCCAAGTCTTTCGCTTTGATGGGCCGGTATGACCTCAGCAAGCGTACCTATATGTACGCTGCTTACCAGCGCGCCGAGACCGACCCAACTGGCGTGAACAACACCACCAAGACCACGAAGTACGGTCTGGGCCTGGTTCACAACTTCTGATCTCCGCGCTGGCTTGATGCCAGAGTGAGAGTTTGAAAGATCAAAAAGCCCCGCTGTGGAAACACAGTGGGGCTTTTTTCCGAGTGGCATGCGGCTGGCTTGCAGTGCAAGAGTAAACTTCTTCCATGGAAAATGTCGACAACATCATTCTTGAAAACCTGAAGAGATGTCAAGGCGGGCAAGATCGTATTGAACGCAAACTCGACGAGGTAAGCCGGCGCTTGGCGAACCTCGAGGCAGGGCAAGCTTCAATCATCCAACACATCGGTCATTTGGCATCTGTAGAGGCACAGCAGCAGGTGCAGGCCGACGAATTCGGGCAGCGTCTGGAGCGGATAGAGCGACGATTGGAACTTCAAAGTTGAAGAGACCGCAAATGACGGGAGTGAACTCAAAACATGGATCTTGAAATTTACACCGCGTTCGTCAAAGCCGGCGTCTCCGAGTCCGACGCGAAGGCCGCTGTCGATTCGATCAACAAGGAGATTGATAAACGGTATGCCTCGCACGCGCATCAATTAGCGACCCGTGGGGACTTGGAAGGTGTACGGAAGGACCTGGCCGAGATGGAGAGTCGCCTGCTGCGTGCAATGAACGAAATGCAGCGTTGGGCTCTGGCTTCCATTTTTGCGGCTGTCGGGCTGTTTGCTGCAATCACAAAAATATGGCATTGACTGGCGGGTGAAAGTTTGAAATCTGCCCAAAACCTCCCAACGGGAACCCAGCGGAGCTTTTTCTATGCGGGCCATGGGATTGGCTTGCAGTGCAAGAGTAAACTTCCTCCATGGAAAATGTCGACAACATCATCATTGAGCACTTGCGTGCCATACGCGCAGACATTGCCTCGATCAAGGACGATATCCGCGAAGTAAAAACGCGCATTGCCCATGTCGAGGCCGGGATTGCCAGTTTGAAACGCGATGCGGCCCACCAGTACGACGAATCTGCCGCCGCGAACGCGCGGTTTGACCGACTGACGGAGCGTATCGAGAAGATTGAACGCAGGATTGACCTTCAGTAGTGAACTTTCGGATGTGGCACTGCAGGGTAAATATTTGACAAACAATGTGTACGGCCTCCACCACGACTTCCGATTCCCGCGCTGGCTTTGTGCCGGTTTGAGATTTTGAGTTCTCCTACGGGTGCAAGTCCTGTCGAGAGCCGGAAATTTGCCTGCTCCAGAACCTTGTTGCCACTGGCCCTGGTGGCGCTGCTTGCCGCATGTGCGTCCCCGATGTCCAGGCAGCAGGCCGACTACCTGTTCACCGATAGCCCCTGGGCCGTTGCGTCGGTCCGATCGGCCAACCAGCCGGGTTGGCAACACCAGGCATTTCCGGGCAAGACAGCCACCCGATTTCAACCGGCACACAAGCTGGGCCGGCATGCCATCGAGGTGCGGTCCGAGTCTTCGGCCAGCATGCTGCGACAACGTGTGCGCATCGAGCCACACCAGCTGGGTCGGTTGCGATTTTCATGGTTGGTTCCGGCCCTGATTGCCTCGGCGGACATGTCGCAGCGCGATGCCGACGATTCACCCGTGCGGCTGATCCTCATGTTCGACGGAGACCGCGCGCGCTTCTCGGCCCGCGACGCCGCCTTGTCGGATCTGTCCGAAGCACTGACCGGTGAGCCGCTGCCGTACGCGACCCTGATGTACGTCTGGAGCAATGACGGGGCGTCCGGCCCGGTGATCGTCAACCCGCGGACCGGTCGCATCCGCAAGCTGGTCATGGAGTCTGGCGTCGGCAAGCTGGGCCAATGGCTCGACTATGAGCGCGACGTACGCGCCGATTTCGAGCAGGCGTTTGGTGAGCGGCCCGGTGCCCTGGTGGCGATCGGCATCATGACCGACACCGACAACACCCGGTCCCTTGCGCAGGCCTGGTATGGCCCGATTGCCCATCTGCCGGACCCGGCAAAACCGTGACGGCACTGGCCGATTGAGCGTGTCCGGCGGCTGGTGCGCCGGTGCCGGTCGTTTCGCCGACAAACGTGAAAACAGCCGCCAGCTATGTGCCGCGGCTGTTCCCAGGTTACTGACGGCCCCTTCTTCGGGGGCAGGCTCAATTCGGCTTATTTGACGCTCGTGAACCGGGCCTCTGGCCGGTCGTCATTGCGATAGACGGTATCGACGCCTTTTTTCATGGCCCAGGGGCGCAGCTGGTGGTGCAGCGGAATCAAGAGTACTTCTTCGCGGGTGCGGACCAACGCATCGCGAATCATGGCATTGCGCTTGGGCTCGTCGATTTCCGACTTCATGGCATCGACGAGGCGATCGACCTCAGGGTCACTTATACGGCCAAAATTGAAGTTGCCATCGGCGCCGGTGGTCTTGGTGCGAACCAGTGACTGCAAGGTGTATTGCGCATCGAGCGTGGCCACGCCCCAGCCCAGCAGGTAGGCTGATGTGTCGTAGTTCTGCACTTTCTGAATGAAAGTCGCCATCGACTCGGCCGCCAACTTGGTCTTGACACCGATACGTGCCCACATGACGGCAATGTTCTGGCAGATCTCTTCGTCGTTGACGTACCGGTTGTTCGGGCAGTTGAGCTGGATCTCGAAACCACTCGGATAACCGGCATCCGCCAGCAGCCTCTTGGCTTTGTCCGGATCGGCCTTGATCGGCTGGTCAAGCTCGGGCGTGTGTCCGTTGACGCCAGGCGCGACCATGATGGACGCAGGCAGCGACAGCCCGCGCATGGTGTTGCGCTTGATCAGCTCACGGTCGATCGCGATGCTCAATGCCTCGCGAACCCGCTTGTCCTTGAACGGGTTCTTGCCCTTGACGTCGGAATACTTCAGCTCCGGGCTGTGCATGTCCATGGCAAGGTAGATCGTGCGCACCTCGTTGCCGTCCATGACCTTGAGCCTGGAGTCGGCGCGGATACGCGCGACGTCCTGCGTCGGCAGGTCGGTCAACATGTCGAGCTCACCCGATAACAGCGCGGCAACGCGGGTAGGGTCCGACTTGATGGGGGTGTAGACCACTTCGGTCACATTGCCGCTGTGCTTGCCCCACCAGCCCTTGTTGATGGTCATCGTGACCTTCTGGTCGGGCTGCCAGCCGGTGATGTTGTAGGCGCCGGTCCCGTTGACGTTGCGCGAGGCGAAGTTCTCTTCCTTGTTCTTGTAGTCCTGCACGTTGGTCGTGCCGTTCTTCTCGGACCAGGTCTTGCTCATCATCCGGAAGTCGATCAGGTTGCGCAGCAACATCGGATTGGCCGACTCGAGAATCATGTCGATCGTGAAGTCGTCGATCTTCTTGATCTCCTTGATGCCGGTGACATAAATCGACATCGTGCCCTGAGGCTGCTTGATGCGACCGAGATTGAAGATGACGTCATCGGCGTTGAAGCTGGAACCATCGCGGAACTTGACGCCGCGGCGCAGTTCGAAGCGCACGGTGGTCGGATTGATGTAGCGCCAGCTGGTGGCCAGGCCCGGCTCGACGTCGAACTTGGGGCCGTAACGCGTGAGACCCTCGTAGGAATGCATCAGGATCGCGTTGGTCGTCGCGTGATTCTGCGAGTGCGGATCCAGTGTCAGGATGTCGTTTTGCGCACCCCACTTCAGCGTGTTTGCGTGGAGCGGCGCCATCGCCATTCCCGCAGCCAGAGCAGCCCCGGCCAGAACAAATTTAAACCGCATTTCAATCCCCAAGTTTATGAAGTGCACCATGCTAAGTGTCTGCGCATATGTCTGCAACAGGGGAAACCCCTGCCGTTGCCAGGTTCGCGACAAGGCGGCGCAAGTGGCGTGCTACATTCGCCGCTTCCATACAAGACCCGATGTTCGCCTTCATCCTGCGCCGATTGCTGCAAGCCGTCTTCGTGATGGTCACGGTGGCGTTCATTGCGTTTCTGCTGTTCCAGTTCGTCGGGGATCCCGTGCTGTTCATGCTGGGGCAGGATGCGACGGCCGAGCAGGTTCTGGAGTTGCGCCAGGCGCTGGGGCTGGATCGATCTTTCATCGTGCAGTTCTGGAGCTTTCTGGTCAATGCGGCCCAGGGCGACTTTGGCCAGAGCCTGCGCCAGGGCGGCAAGGTCTCAAGCCTGATCGCCGAACGGCTTCCGGCCACGCTGGAGCTGGCGCTGGTCGCGGCGGGACTGGCACTGGCCGTCGGTGTGCCCATGGGTGTCTATTCGGCACTGCGCCGCGGAAGTTTTCTGAGCCAGTCGTTCATGATGTTCTCGCTGCTGGGTGTCTCACTGCCCACGTTCCTGATCGGCATCCTGCTGATTCTGGTGTTTTCGGTCTGGCTGGGCTGGTTTCCCAGTTTCGGTCGGGGCGACACGGTCAAGATTGGTGGCTGGAGCTCCGGCCTGTTGACGCTCGATGGTTGGCACCATGTGGTGTTGCCGGGCATTACGCTGGCGATATTCCAGCTGACACTGATCATGCGCCTGGTGCGGGCCGAGATGCTCGAAGTGCTGCGCACCGACTACATCAAGTTCGCACGTGCGCGCGGTCTGAGCGACCGCGTCATCCACTTTGGCCATGCACTCAAGAACACACTGGTTCCGGTGATGACCATCACCGGCCTGCAGCTCGGCGGATTGATTGCATTTGCCATCATCACCGAGACCGTGTTCCAGTGGCCGGGCATGGGGCTGTTGTTCATCCAGGCGGTCAACTTCGCCGATATTCCCGTGATGGCGGCCTATCTGTGCCTGATCTCGCTGATATTCGTGGTGATCAATCTGGTGGTGGACCTCCTTTATTTCGTCGTTGACCCACGCCTGCGCGTGGGTGGCAAGGGACACTGAATGGGTTCCCCCACGCTCGCTTTGCTCGCTGGACGTGCCTCGGCCAGAGGCCTAAGCTCTTCGTCCTGTCCGACTCTGCGCAGGCAGAGTCGGAGCCGCAGGACTCAGCCCCAAGGGGGCCATCAGTACCTTCGGAACGGCCGGGCGGTACTGATATGACCACGCTGCAAGAGCCCAGGTTGCGCGCCAGGGGCCGTGCGTTCTCGCATATCGCGCAGTTCCATCCCGAATTGACCGCGTTCCGGCGTGATCTGCATGCGCATCCTGAACTCGGCTTCGAAGAGAAATACACGTCGGCCCGGGTGGCCGAGGCGCTCACATTGTGTGGTGTCGATGAGGTGCATACCGGCATCGGCAAGACCGGCGTGGTTGCCGTGGTGCTTGGTCGCCAAAGCGCTAGCGGCAGGATGATCGGCCTGCGCGCCGACATGGACGCCTTGCCACTGACCGAGCACAACGACTTCACGTGGAAGTCGGCGACTATCGGCCTGATGCACGGCTGTGGCCACGACGGGCACACCGCCATGCTGATAGGCGCCGCCCGTTATCTGTCCGAGACGCGCCAGTTCGACGGCACTGCCGTGCTGATCTTTCAGCCGGGCGAAGAGGGCTACGCGGGCGCGCGGGTCATGATCGAAGATGGACTGTTCGACCGTTTCCCGGTCCAGCGGGTATTCGGCATGCATAACCAGCCGATGATGCGACCGGGCACGATCGGCGTGAACGCCGGCCCGATGATGGCTGCCGCCGACCGCATCACGATCGAGGTCACCGGGCGTGGCGGCCACGGCGCCCATGCCTACGCGACGGTCGACCCGGTGCTGGTGGCAGCGCACATCATCACGGCGGTTCAGAGCATCGTGGCCCGCAACGTGCGGGCGGTCGACTCAGCCGTCATCAGCCTGTGCGCAATGCGGGCTGGCGACATGGGCGGCATGAGCGTGGTGCCGGACACGGCGACACTGCTGGGCACGGTGCGCAGCTTCAGTCCGGTGGTGCAGGACCTGGTCGAACGACGGCTGACGGAACTGTGTGGCGCGGTGGCAATCGGTTTTGGCGCGTCGGCCACCGTGCGTTACGAGCGTCTGTATCCAGCGACCGTCAACAGCGAAATAGAGGCGCAACTGGCCGCCGATGTGGCCGTGAGCCTGGTCGGGCGAGAACACGTCGTGCGCGACATGGAGCCCAGCATGGGTGCGGAAGACTTTTCATTCATGTTGCAGGTCAAGCCGGGCGCTTATCTGCGCATCGGCCAGGGTGCGGAAAACGGCGTGGGCAGCTGCTCGTTGCACAACAGCCGCTACGACTTCAACGACGAGATCCTGCCACTGGGCGCCGCGCTGCACGCCGGTCTGGTGGAGCATCTGATGCCTTTACAGCCGGGGGCCGTCCCATGAACCAATGGCAGCGCATCTGGCACGGCGACGTCGGATACAGCTTTCGCACCTCACCGGTGGCGATCGGTGCCGCAGTCGTGGCGCTGGCCTGTGTGATCAGCGCCGTCTTTGCCGGCTGGATCGCGCCGCACAACCCGTTCGATCTGGCCACGCTGGATCTGGCAGACGCCCGCTTGCCGCCCGCATGGACGGCCGGCGGCAGCAGCAAGTTCGTGCTCGGCACCGATGACCAGGGCCGCGACATTTTGTCGGCCCTGATGTACGGAGCGCGTATATCGCTGGCCGTGGGTGTCGCCTCGGTGCTGTTGTCGGTGGCGATCGGAGTCGTCATGGGCCTGGTTGCCGGATTCCTGGGCGGCTGGGTCGACGCGGCCTTGATGCGCCTGTGCGACGTGATGCTGTCGTTCCCGGCCATTCTGGTTGCGCTGCTGATAGCCGGTGTCGGCCGTGCCGTCTTTCCGAATGCACCTGACAACCTGGCGCTGGGCGTGTTGATCGTGTCGATCACTTTGACGGGATGGGTGCAATACGCGCGCACCGTGCGCGGGTCTACCATGGTCGAACGCAACAAGGAATACGTTCAGGCCGCGCGAGTGACAGGTGTGGCGTCGATGCGCATCATGCGTCGCCACGTGTTGCCCAACGTGATGGGGCCGGTGCTGGTGCTGGCCACGATCCAGGTGGCAACCGCCATCATCACCGAAGCCACCTTGTCCTTTCTCGGCGTTGGTGCGCCCCCGACCTCGCCGTCGCTGGGCACATTGATCCGCATCGGCAACGACTACCTGTTTTCGGGCGAATGGTGGATCACGATATTCCCGGGCCTGATGCTGGTCATCATTGCCTTGTCGGTCAATCTGCTGGGCGATTGGTTGCGCGACGCGCTCAATCCCCGCTTGCGTTAGATGGCCATGGCAGCAGAAATCAAAGGCACCAATAGCGTGGCGGCGCCACTTTTGCAGGTCAAGGACCTGGTGGTCGAGTTTCCGACGCGCGCAGGCACGCTGCGGGCGCTGGACAAGATCAGTTTCGACATTGCACCGGGCGAGATCCTGGGTGTGGTGGGTGAGTCGGGGGCCGGCAAATCGCTCACGGGCGCGGCCATCATCGGTCTGCTGGAGCCACCCGGGCGGGTGGCCGGCGGCGAGATCTGGCTGGAGGGCCAGCGCATCGACAACCTGGACCACGAGGCGATGCGCCATATTCGCGGACGCCGTATCGGCGCGATCTTCCAGGATCCGCTGACCTCGCTGAACCCGCTGTATTCGATCGGCCGCCAGCTGACCGAGACCATCCGCGCCCATCTGCCGATGAGCGAGAAGGATGCCCGCGCGCGTGCGATCAGCCTGCTGCAGGACACCGGCATTCCGGCGGCGCAGGAACGTATCGACCATTACCCGCACCAGTTCTCAGGCGGCATGCGCCAGCGGGTCGTGATTGCCTTGGCGCTGGCGGCCGAACCCAAGCTGATCGTGGCGGACGAGCCGACCACCGCGCTCGACGTCTCAATCCAGGCACAGATCATTGCGCTGCTCAAGACGGTGTGCCGCGAGCATGGTGCGGCGGTCATGCTGATCACGCACGACATGGGTGTGATCGCAGAGACCTGCGACCGGGTGGCTGTAATGTACGCCGGTCGCATTGCGGAGATCGGGCCGGTGCATGCGGTGATCAACCATCCGGCGCATCCCTACAGCGCCGGATTGATGGCGGCGATTCCCGACATCACGATCGACCGCGAAAACCTGCACCAGATCGACGGAGCGATGCCCAGGCTCAACGCCATTCCGGTGGGTTGTGCGTTCAATCCCCGCTGCGACAAGTCCATGGAGCGTTGTGGTCGCGAGCGTCCGGACCTGATGCCGGCCGGACCGACCCGCGCCGCTTGCTGGCTGCATGCCGCCGGCCAAGCCAACTGAAGGAAAGACGCGCATGGCACTGGTTCAAGCCAACGATCTGGCGATGCATTTTGACGTTTCGGCGCCCTGGCTGAACCGGGTCGTGGAACGCGCACCGCGCCTGCTGCTGCATGCCGTCGATGGCGTCAGCTTCGAGATACAAAAGGGCAAGACACTGGCGCTGGTGGGCGAGTCGGGTTGCGGCAAGAGCACCGTGGCACGCCTGCTGGTGGGGCTGTACCAGCCCACGCGCGGGAGCTTTCGGTTTGACGGCACCGATGCCCACGCTACCTACAACAGCAGTGCCGGGTTGCAACTGCGCCGGCGGATCCAGATGATCTTCCAGGATCCGTATGCGAGTCTGAACCCGCGCTGGATCGTCGAGGACATCGTCGGCGAGCCGCTGACCGAACATGGGCTGATCACCGACAAGACCCGTCTGCGCACGCGGGTCGAGGAGCTGCTGCTGTCGGTGGGCCTGGCCGCGCAGGACCGCATCAAGTACCCGCACCAGTTCTCGGGCGGGCAGCGCCAGCGCATCTCGATTGCACGCGCTCTGGCGACCGAACCCGAATTCCTGGTCTGCGATGAACCGACGTCGGCGCTGGATGTCAGCGTGCAGGCGCAGGTGCTCAACATCATGAAGGACTTGCAGCGCCGGCTGGGTCTGACCTATCTGTTCATTTCCCATAACCTGGCCGTGGTGCGCCACGTCAGCGACCAGGTCGGGGTGATGTACCTCGGGCGGCTGGTGGAATTGGCCGACAAGCAGGACCTGTTTGCCAATCCGCGCCATCCCTACACCCGGATGCTGCTCGATGCCATTCCGAAGATGCACGATACCGGTCGCGCCCGCACGCCGGTGCAGGGCGAAGTGCCCAATCCTTTGAGCCCGCCGTCCGGCTGCGCGTTCAACCCCCGGTGCCCGCATGCCAATGACCGGTGCCGCACCGAACGTCCGGCGATGCGAGAGGTAACCGGATTGCGAATAGCCTGCCACGCCGTCGAGGAAGGCCGCATCTGACGGATCGGCGGCCGTTACCCGCGGCTCGCCGCATGTCAGGTGTAGCGCTTGCTGCGCAGGTTTTCCTTCATGTCGCGCAGACGCGGCTGCACGGTTTCGCCGCCGATGCCCAGCGCCACGCAGGTGGCCAGTATGTCGATGATCAGCAAATGCAGCAGCCGCGACACCATCGGACTGTAGTTATCGAATCCCTCGGGATGGTCGGCCGACAAATGGATGTGACCGGCATTGGCCAGCGGTGACCCCGTCGCCGTGATGACGATGGTGGTTGCGCCATTGCGTTTGGCGATGTCGCAGGCGTCCATCAGGTCGCGTGTACGACCGGAGTTGGAGATCACCACCACGCAGTCGCCGGGCCCCAGCATGGACGCGCTCATCACCTGCATGTGGCCGTCGCTGTAGGCGATGGTGTTGGTGCCCAGTCGGAAGAACTTGTGTTGCGCGTCCTGGGCCACGATGCCGGAGTTGCCGACGCCGAAGAACTCGATGCGTTTGCCGTTGCGGTAGGTCTGGACCAGCGTCTGAGCCGCCTTTTCGATCGCGCCCGTGCTCGCCTCGTTGCGGTATTTCAGGAAGGCGGCCACCGTGTTGTCGATGACCTTGACCATGATGTCGCTGGTCTTGTCGTCCGCGTCGACGCTGCGGTGGATGTAGGGCACACCTTCGCTGACGCTGCCGACCAGCTTGCGCTTGAAGTCGGTCAGACCGTCGTATCCGACGCTGCGGCAAAAACGCACGACGGTGGGCTTGCTGACATGCGCCCGATCTGCCAATTCGCTCACGGGCAGGGACGCAAAAGCGCGTGGATTGGCCAATACCAGTTTGGCGACCCGTTGTTCGGCCGGCGCCAGCGAGGGCAAGGAGGCCTTGATTCGGTCGAGCATCGGAGTTGTCCTGTTGGGATGGGGCGTTACGGGCTAGGTCGAGTTGATAGCCTCACTACTGCGACTGTCGGAAATCATGACAAAGCCCGTTCAGGCTGAGCTTGTCGAAGCCCTTCGACAAGCTCAGGGCGAACGGCTTGGACGTCAATAACTCTCATGACTCCTCACTCCAGCAAAAACCGTCGCGCGCGATCATGGCGCTGGAGGCGCTTGGCCCCCAGGTACCGCTGGCATACAGGCGCGGGCCTTGTGCGTCGGCGTTCCAGGCATCCATGATGGGCTCGACCCAGCGCCAGGCCTCCTCCTGTTCGTCGCTGCGCACAAACAGGTTCAGGCGGCCGTCGACCACGTCGAGCAGCAGCCGTTCGTAGGCGCCCACACGCTCGGCACCGAAACGGGTGTCGAAGTCCAGGTCCAACTGCACCGGCGCCAGCGTCTGGGGCTTGCCCCGGTTATTGCGGCCCTGCGCCAGCAGGTGCAGTTCGAGCCCGTCGCGTGGCTGCAGGTTGATGACGAGGCGGTTGGCCGCGCCGATATGCGAGTCGAAGATCGCATGCGGCGTGGGTTGAAAATTCACGACGATGTGTGCGTCGCGGCCACCCAGGCGTTTGCCGGTGCGAATGTAGAACGGCACGCCGGCCCAGCGCCAGTTGGATATCTCGGTGCGCAAGGCGACGAAGGTCTCGGTGTTGCTCTGCGGGTCGACGCCATGCTCGGCGCGGTAACCCGGAACGGCAACGCCGGCCATCTTGCCGGGACCGTATTGGCCACGGATCGCGTCACTGACCAGGCTGGCGGCGGTCCAGGGTTTGAGTGAACGCAACACCTTGAGTTTTTCGTCGCGGATCGCGTCCGCATGGGAGTTGATCGGCGGCTCCATGCCGATCGCACACAGTAGCTGCAAGGCGTGGTTCTGCACCATGTCGCGCAGGGCGCCGGTGGTGTCGTAGAACGCGCCGCGTTTCTCGACGCCCAGTTCCTCGGCGATCGTGATCTGGATGTTGGCGATGTGTTCGCGCCGCCACAGCGGCTCAAACAGGGCGTTGCCGAAGCGCAGGGCAAACAGGTTCTGGACCGCAGGTTTGCCCAGGTAATGGTCGATGCGAAATACCTGCCTCTCGGTGAAGATATCGCAGACGGTCCGGTTGATCGCGCGGTTGGACGCCAGGTCGTGGCCCAGCGGCTTTTCCAGCACGATGCGGGTGTTCGGTGTGTTGAGCCCCACGACCGCCAACTGCTCACAGACGGTTGTGAACAAGGCCGGAGCAGTGGCCAGGTACATCACAACGGTGCCCGCCTCGCGTTTGCGCAACACCTGGGCGAGGCGCGGATAGTCCTGCGGGCCCGACAGGTCCATGCGCAGGAAACTGAGCACCGCGGCAAAACGCGCGAACTCGTCGTCGGTGGGGCGCTTGTCGAGTTCGACCTTCTCGAAACGCGAGCGGATGAGCGCGCGGTAGTCGTCGTCGCTCAGGTTGTCGCGTCCGATGCCGATGATGCGCCCGTCCTCGGACAGGCTGCCGTGGCGAAAGGCCTGGAACAATGCGGGCATCAGCTTGCGCCATGCCAGGTCACCGGTGCCGCCAAATAATACGAGGTCGAAGGACATGGGCTGAAGAGTTACATGAATAGGTGGTGGAAATGTAACTTTGTTTCATCGATAATTCAAGGCAACGTCGCATGCCAGTGTCAAAAGCAGCGCTGCGGCCACACACAGGAGTCCCCCATGAACCAGCTCGATACCCTCAAACAATTCACCACCGTGGTGGCCGATACCGGCGACTTCAAACAACTCGCCCAGTTCAAGCCGCAGGACGCAACGACCAATCCGTCGCTGATCCTCAAGGCGGTTGGCAAGTCCGATTACGCGCATCTGCTCAAGGAGGTTGTCGACAAGTTCCGCGGCAAGCCGCTGGAGGAGATCATGGACCACCTGCTGGTGCGTTTCGGTTGCGAAATCCTGTCGGTGATTCCGGGGCGGGTGTCGACCGAGGTCGATGCCCGGCTCAGCTTCGATACCAATGCCACGGTCACCCGCGCTGAGCGCATCATCGCGCTGTACCAAGGCGAAGGTATCCACATCGACCGGGTTCTGATCAAGGTCGCGGCCACCTGGGAGGGCATTCAGGCTGCGGCGCAACTCGAGCGGCGCGGGATTCATACCAACCTGACGCTGTTGTTCGCGTTCTGCCAGGCGGTCGCCTGTGGCCAGGCCAAGGTGCAGCTGATTTCGCCCTTCGTCGGCCGTATCTACGACTGGCACAAGAAATCGGTCGGCACCGCATGGGACGAGGCGGCCCATGCCGGCGCCGCCGATCCCGGCGTGCGCTCGGTCAAGCAGATCTACAACCACTACAAGAAGTTCGGCATCAAGACCGAGATCATGGGTGCGAGTTTCCGCAATGTCGGACAGATCCAGGCCCTGGCCGGTTGCGATTTGCTGACCATCAGCCCCGAATTGCTGGCCACTCTGGCGGCGAGCACAGACCCGCTGGCCCGTGCGCTGGAGCCTGAATCTGCCCGCGCGCTGGACCTCCCGGCGCTCAATTTCGATGAAGCGGGCTTCCGTTTTGCGCTGAACGAGGATGCCATGGCCACGGAGAAACTGGCCGAAGGCATCCGCGCTTTCTGCGTCGACGTGGTCAAACTCGAACAGCTGATGCTGGCCGCATGACCACACGTGAGATGCAGGGCGATGCGATGGATCGGACCCGTTGTGACCGTACTGCGGCATGGAGCGCGCTGCGCACCTTGTACGCCGGTGGCGGCCGGGAATTCGACCTGCGGGTCGCGTTTGCCGCCGATCCCCAGCGCTTCGAGGCTTTCAGCCAGAGCGCGCCGCATGTGTTTGCGGATCTGTCGAAGAACCTGATCGATAGCCGCGTCGAACAGCAGTTGCTGGTGTTGGCGCGCGAGTGCGGCGTGGAACAGCTGCGCGACGCGATGTTCCGCGGCGACGCCATCAACCTCACGGAGCAACGCGCGGTCAGACACTTTCTGCTGCGCTCGCCGGCGCCAGTGGCCGCCGACGGGGACGATCCGGATCTGCGCGAGGTCATCGAAACCCGTGACGCCATGCTGCGATACGCCGAGCAGATCCGTGGCGATGCTGCCATCACCGACGTGGTCAACATCGGCATTGGCGGCTCCGACCTGGGTCCGCAGATGGCGGTGATGGCGCTGCAGGAGTTCGCCCGCTCGGGCAAACGGCTGCACTTCGTGTCGAACATCGATGGGCACGAACTGGCCGCGACGCTATCCAGGCTCGATCCGCGCAGCACCTTGTTCCTGATCGCGTCCAAGACCTTCACGACGATCGAGACCATGACCAACGCGCGTTCGGCCAAGGCCTGGTTCGAGAGTTCCGGCACAAGCGACATCGCGCGCCATTTCTGTGCCTTGACGAGCAATGTCGCCGCAGCGAATGCATTCGGCATCACGACCACCTTCGGCTTTCGCGATTGGGTCGGCGGGCGCTATTCGTTGTGGTCCGCGATCGGTCTGCCGATCGCCATCGCGATTGGTGCCGAGGGTTTCCGCGCTTTCCTGGCCGGCGCCCATGCGATGGACCAGCATTTTCGGCAGACGCCACTGGAGCGCAATCTGCCCGTGCGGCTGGCATTGCTCGATGTCTGGTACCGCAACTTCCACGGTTTCACGAGTCGCAGCATCGCGCCCTACCACAGTGCGCTCAAGCGCTGGCCGGCCTATCTGCAACAGCTGGAGATGGAAAGTAATGGCAAACGGGTGGACTGCCGGGGCGAAGCCCTGCCGTTCGCCACTGCGCCAGTGTTGTGGGGTGAGCCGGGCACCAATGGGCAACACGCTTATTTCCAGATGCTGCACCAGGGCACCGACGTAGTGCCGGTCGAGTTTGTGGCGGTCAAGAAGGCCATGCATAGTCTTGAAGGGCACCACGATCTGCTGCTGGCCAACGCTCTGGCGCAGGCGCAGGCGCTGATGCTGGGCAAATCCGATGCCGGTGGCCATCGCGATTTCCCGGGCAACCGTCCCAGCAGCTTTCTGTTGCTCGACGAACTCAGTCCGGCCAGTCTCGGGGCGCTGATCGCCTTGCAGGAACACCGCGTTTTTGTCAGTGGCGCCGTCTGGGGCATCAACAGTTTCGACCAGTGGGGCGTCGAACTGGGCAAAGTGCTGGCCAAGGAGATTGCGGTCCGCCTGCACAGCGGCGACGCCGCCGGCCTCGATGGCTCGACCGCCGGCTTGCTCGCCCGTCTGCGATCACCTGCCTGACCCCGTTTGCCGACACCCATGGCAGACCTGACGCCGGCCGTGCGTGTGCAGTGCACCGTTTTGGCCCGGTTGGCGCCGCTGCTGCGGCGCTCGGTTCGCTTGCAGCAAAATGCAGCTGCATGAGGACCAATATTGTTTTTGACTTCGGCGCCGTATTGTTCAGCTGGCGCCCCGATTTGCTGGTGGCCGAACAATTTCCGCTGCGTGCCGCGTCACCCGCAGCGGCGCAGGCCCTGGCAAAGGATATCTTTCACCACGACGACTGGCAGTCGTTCGACCGCGGGACGGTTGAGCTGCCGACCGTCATTGAACGTACGGCCAGGCGGCTCGGGCTGGCGCATCCAGAACTGGCCTTCCTGATGTCCGGAATTGGCGAGCGGCTGGCGCCCATGCACGACACGCTGGCCTTGCTGACCGGCCTGCGTGAACGCCGCCAGCGTTCGGACGACATCCGCCTGTATTACCTGTCGAACATGCCGGCGCCTTTTGCGCGCGTGCTCGAACGCAAGCACGGCTTTCTCGACTGGTTTGATGGTGGCGTCTTCTCGGGTGACGTGCAGCTGATCAAGCCCGAACCGGAGATTTATGCGCTGCTGGAGATGCGTTTCGGCCTGGAGCCGCAGCGTACGGTCTTCATCGACGACCTTGCGGCCAATATCGCGGCGGCCCGGGCGCGGGGCTGGCATGGGATTCACTTCGAGAGCGCAGCGCAGTTGGGCGTGGAGCTCGAACGGCATCGCTGAAGTCGGCCCGGACCGACCGTATCGTCAGCGCGCTCTCAGCCGCGCTGCACGTCCTGCAGCGTCGGACGGAACGGGCGGGGCGAGAACG
>ENA-ORBV01007478-ORBV01007478.1-microbial-mat-metagenome-genome-assembly--contig:-NODE-7478-length-18753-cov-5.939976_pt1 | contig 18753 bp, 11 predicted proteins | sample MGYA00237777_ERZ505514 | MGnify/ENA primary metagenome ERZ505514 (study PRJEB26160, sample SAMN06269048) | microbial mat metagenome | isolation source: Oligotrophic lake microbial mat | place... | reverse complement strand
GTATAAGAGACAGTGTACGCACCAATACAGGCGCCCGGAAGGTTATGAAGTCATTGCTGTTGCACGTGAAAATGAAGTAGACTAGTCTACTTAACTACTTCGGAGTAGACTACAATTGCAGTTTGCAGTACTAGCTAGCTAGGCTAAAGCAATAAGGAGCCTAGCTAGCTAGCTAGCTGACAGAGTGGCAGTAGTATTACCCGGTACGAAGTACCAGCATGCGTGCATGCAGTCATTGATAGGAACTCAAATGAATTACGACGAGCAGTTGGGTGACTTGGGTCACTGGTCATTGACTGGGTGAATGAATAAAAAGAACTCACTGTCCAAGCAAAAGTACAATTTACTTTCGACCGATGACGCAGGAGGTCCTATTCGGTTGGTGTGTGGACGGTTTGTGCTCCAATCTCACTTAGGTTATGAGTCAAATCACGTGGTAGAGAGTGGGTCAATCCAAATTGCCATTCTGGGTTCGATTCCCGGTCAATCTTCAGGATCCCCCGAAAAAAAAGAATCCACCACAAGATACTACTACAGCAGACGATCTTGGACAGATATAAGGCATAGTAGAAAATAAGTGGGGCCAAAGACTTGAGAAAGAAGAGGTGACAAACGTTGCAGCCCAAACATGAAGACTAGAAACCTTGTCATCAAAACCAACACAATTGGCTGCAACCTGGATTGCAAATTTTGGTACATCTATTCAAAATGAAAGTTCACTTGGAGGCAAGGAAGAAACACAGGAGTCGCTCTGATTGAGCTTCGTTGGTGCTATCGATGCAGAGGAAACCAAGAAAATAGCAACTGAGCGTTAAACCCTTACTCGCTTCTATTATAAGTTAGCTAACCGGGGAATGCTAGTTATTTATGTTTCCGTCTGTCGTGAATAGAAAAGGATCATTTTTAGTTTATAATTCCCTACAACCCACCAAACAAGAATCTTGTGGCCAGTTTGGATGGCAAAGATCCAATGGCTTGCGGGGGGAGTTTGATGGGTGCCTCGGTGACATCGAATCCCGTCATTAATAGTCCCGTTTCCAGGTCGGTGGTATACATGGAACATCCCGACAAATTGGGAATTTTGACGCGGTTGCCAACTTCCAAATGCCACCGGGTTCCAATAGTACCATTCGATGGGTCTATCGCAATTTGATCCAATATGATCTTGCAGGATGCGGGTAAGGATGCCGCATTTTGAACGAGATGATTACGAAGGGCAGCCTTGCCCTGGAAGGTATTGCAAAAGACGGGATCTTCTACCTGGTAGACACAGTCTTCCACAAAGCAAGCCAGGGCCGCGTCCATATCTCGACGATTCCAGGCTTCAAAATATTGCTCAATCATGGATTTTTCTTTCATTGGTACCACAGCTGAGGATGTCCTGTCTGCAAAATTGTTGCTGTTGGTGTTTCGAGCACTGGGCAAATTCAATCTCGACACGGAGGACACGAGTCGATTGGCGGTTTGTGGACTTGATTTGACCAACATTTCGGAAACACGAACCCCACTGGTAATTAGGCCTGCAGTGTTGGTAGTATAAAAAGAACACCCCTTGGTAAATGGTACAGCTTCCATGCGGCCACTACTAACAGGACGCTCCAAATGCCACTGAGTGGCAATGTTGCCCGTATCGGGACATTCCGCGACATGATCCACGACGATTTGACTGTTGGGTGGTAGTAAATCGGCCTGTCGTGAAAAATGACGTCCCAGGCTTTGTTTCGAAGTAAAGGAACCCAAATATTGTCCATCGGTATAGGTGAACTGGTCGGCAAAACAATCCATGGCTTGGCTCATGGCTCGCCGATTCCAAGCATCGTAACAATCTTCCACCACGGATAGTGTTCTAGAAGGAGCAACTAGAAAAGGGGCAGAACGTTTGGTTGGTATCGGGTCTGTGGCTTGGCGCCAGGTCATTTCCGACAGAGTATCATCCTCTTCCTCTTCATCAACAACCTCGTACTTCTCATCTTCTTCATCTTCCATATCGTAATACTCTTCTCGAGTCATTTTCCCAAATAACAGTTGGGTGGGAACCATATCATTGCTTCCGTCCGTTGGAAAGTTGGACGCAATCATCATTTCTTGTTGGAGCATTTCTTGTTGGAGTCGCTGTTTCTTGGACTCGTCCAAAGGGGACGTTTCAAAGAACCGACCCGCAATCTCATCAAAGACTAGTGTCTTGTCCGTCTTGGTCTTGATTATGACCTCGTTTTTGTAGCTGTGATAGGATTGCAAGGCTTCTTCTTGTTCTTGTCCCTCATTATTAGATGATGATGCTTTCAGGGGTGGCACTGCCCTTTTAGTACTAGGTAATGTTGTGGTGGTAGCGGTGGTCCATGCTTGAGAGGACGCCGCCAACCAAAGGACGGACAGAAATACATTTGAAATTCGAATCATTTTGTTTGTGTATTTTCCCTTTTATGTCATTGTGTCTTCTTCTTGGTTAGGTACTGACTGTAGCGCATGGATGGAGCTGCCTAGAGCTGTGCTGTTCATGGATGACACAACATGGCAGCTGGTCTGAACGACCAAGAGGAGCGAGCTAGCAGCTATTATTCTGTAAAAGTGGCCTTCGTTGGGTCTGACAGCTCTATCTACTAGTAGCTAGCAGCTAGCCACCGTAGCTGGTAATGAGAATGCTGTTATTGCTGACAGTGGGTGCTGACTGGACTTCATGGCTGTCTTTGTGGTACGCATGCGTGTTTTTGTTCTAAAAGTCGCACACTTGCTATTGTTTCCGTATTCTTTCGCAAAAACTGTGACATAATTTAATGCGCGCACTTTCTCGATAATCAGGCTAGTGAACCAAAAGCACAGTCGTGCTTCTACTTGATTTGTGGCGGTGTCTTCGAGTATCTTTTAGCTCTGTAGAGCAAATTAAAGACACCAACTGGGACCATAGTACACGTCTCAACTCAGGAATTTTGTGCTGAGAGGTAACTTGGTTGGCTAGAATCGGAGAGCCGGGGTTTGGAAAAAAAAAACTCACGACTGAGCTTTGCGAATGACACGTTTCAGTCCTCCATTGCTATTACCAAAAAAGGTTGTTTCGTTGGTCAGCGCCTCACTTTTATAGATCAAAACTAAGCAAAGACTATCATCAACGGCAACAGCACCATCACCATGTTTCCTGGAACTAGCAACAATGGCGTGCCTGGATACAACTTGTACGGCAACATACAAATGCTCGGCATTATGAATTCTCTCAAAACCGGGGACCCCACTATGGATACCATTCTTGCCATGCTCTTGCCAGTCATCCTGACTGTCGTGTTCGGTTGGTTGAACAAACAAAAAGACTTTATATTTGCTTTTCTCAAGAAGAAAGCTGTCTATACTAAAACCTATCGTCGTACCATTGCCTTTTGCTCGCAATCTCGCAACGGTGCGACTCCCATCAACAGCCGTGCTGGTACTGTCGAGGAGTCGTACAATAACTACTTAATCAAGGCTTTGGAATTGTACATTCATTCGTGTTGCAAGCTTCCGATGGATGAAGCACATTTGAATTTGACCACGGTAGCCACGACACAAGTCTTGGACGACGAAGATCAATTGGTTCAAAACTCGTCCCGCAACAAGGCCACCTCCACAGGACAATTGCTGAAACAATGTGAGATTATCAAGCAACCACTTCAACGCTGTTGGCACAATGTGGGTGCCTTTGACGGCGCTCCCGTCTTTGTAAGCTTTGAAGAAGCCAACAAGAAGGAAACACAAAAAAATGGCGACTTTGCCGCGACGGAAACCAATACTCAATCAGTCACGGTGCAATTGGAATCAACGGGACCAAACTCGATTGATGCCTTTGTCAATACAGCCTACGGTTGGTACAAAGATGAACTACGAAAGCTGGAAAATGACAATCGTTATTTGTATGACTTTTGTGCTATGAATGGCAATCGAGAATCACGTATGACACCCGTCTATACGAGATATCTGTTGGGAGAAGAAAAGTCCTTTGAAAATCTCTTTTGTCGTAAAAAGACCGAATCGTTGATTCAAATGGTGGATGATTTTGAAAACAAGGCAGGCAAATATGGCGTAGTAGGCTTTCCCCACAAACTTGGAATTCTCTTGAGCGGTCCACCCGGCACGGGGAAAACCAGTTTGATCAAGGCTCTGGCCAAGTACACTCGAAGACAAATTGTAACTGTCCCCTTGTCCCGCATTTCCACCAATCAGGGTCTCATGGCCATTCTTTACAACAAGGTTTGTACAGTTGCGGGACTTCAAAAATCCGTCAAGCTGGGCCAAGAAGATGTCATTTTTGTCTTGGAAGATGTGGATGCTGCCTCGGATGTTGTCAAGAGACGCGACTTGTTGGAGAAGGAAGAAAGGGCTTTCCGGAAACAGCAGAAAAAGCTGGAACGGCAACAACTGGCAGCAGCTGCTGTCAGTGCTGGCCAAGGACCTCCTCTGCCGCTTGGTGCCGCTCCGGGGAGAACCTACCGCCCAAGCCCTAGCCCCGTTGTGGACCAACTCAGTTTGGCTGGATTGCTGAATGCCTTGGATGGCATCGTGGACACACCGGGTAGGATTGTAATCATGACCACCAATCATCCCGAGATGTTGGATCCAGCGCTTGTACGACCTGGCCGTATCGACAAGAATCTTGAGCTGGGATACATGGAGCTGGAAGACGCCATGGCCATGACGGAACATTACTTCGAAACCAAGCTCACCACAGAACAAAAGACCAAGTTCGAAGAGCTATTTGGTAGTACTTCGGCTGGCGGGACCAGCGATTGTGGCCTTCAGATTACACCCGCTGAAGTGGAGCTTTTTATCATGGCCGAGCCTCAGATTGATGGATTAATTGCCCGCATGGAAGAACGTCATGCTGAAGCCAAGAAGAAAGCACAACTCGCCAAGCTGAATTCTGACAGCACTCTAAGCGGAAGTTCTTTAACTGAAGCTCCAACTGATGATGACAGCGCTACCAGCGACAGCGACATCCCCTAAACACCTTGTTTTCGCCCCTTTGTAGGGAGATCATGGATCTCCATCACGGCCCAAATATACCTCGCCTAAATTAGAATACTTCTTAACTTGAATCATCCTAGATGTCCATTCTCAGTTTCCTATATGAATGTTGCTGATGATGTTCTTTTGTGTCGTGATATGCACGGGCAGCTTTGACAAAACCGGCAATAATTTTGGTATCATGTGGGGTCGATTGAAATTCCGGATGCCACTGGACTCCCAAACAAAAGGTATGTTCGTCAGCGGGCAACTCGATGGCTTCAACGACACCATCGGGTGCCTTGGCCGAAACCAAGACGGGTGCTTGAACATCCTTGACAGCTTGGTGATGACTAGTATTTACCTCCATTGTCGTCGCACCAACGAGGCGATGAAGGAGGGTATTAGGTTCAATATCAATGCTATGGGATGTTTGATAGCAATCATAATCCTGCAAATGCTCGAGTGCATCGGGTACTTCATCGGGAATGTGTTGCATCAGGTTTTCACCCAAAACTACATTGAGGACTTGTTCCCCACCACAGATTCCCAAAATGGGCATCTTGCGAAACACTGCGGCTCTCAAGAGGGCCATTTCAAAGGCAGTGCGCTTGGGTTTGAGAGCAAGAGGTTTTGACGGCTTTTCTCCGTAGAACTCGGGGTCGACATCAAAGGCACCGCCCGTAATGACAATTCCCGACACTAAATTCAGGTAACGTTCAACTGCATTTATGTCGTGGGGAAGCGCGAGTGTCACGGCACCTGCCTCGATAAAGGGTGGTGTAGTTTTCACGCAGTGCATACCAAGGGTATTGGGAGTAGGTTGATTTGGATTCACTGTCCAAACTGATTCCGATCAGGGGGGGCAGCAGCAGCGGCGGCAGCAGCTGTCGCCATACTACAGTATTACTATTGATTGGATCCAATGAATTGAATGCTTGTTGGATCTTAATTTAGTTCCTATGGATTGGATCCAAGCCATTGAATGCTTGTCCACTAGTTACGTCAGACTGATGCTACATTAGCAGCTATCCTTCAGGAAGATGTCACGAGCCAAGCGAAAGATCCACGATCAATAACGATTGCTTCAATGCAATGCTCAATTGACTACTACTAGCTAGCTAGTACTATTCTCATCTTCAGACAGAATCGTTATCCAAGAATAATGATGGTAATAGACGAATAACAGTAATTAGCCTCTTTTCGTCAACGTACCTTTGCAGCACGTGTCGTTCGCCACACGAGTTACCCCTTAATAGGTGGATTGAAGTTTTTCCATGAAAAAATTTGTTCGCCTGGCGTCGAGTCAATATTGGCTATTTATTTTAAAATGTCACGCCAGCCATTTTTTTTTTAATTTCGATCCACATGTACTTGCATTCCTGCTGGGTATTACGACGTATGGTACGGGTCGATGCCATGCATGAGTCTTGCGTATCGTAGACAAAAAAAATTGGTTTTTACATCTATGCCTGAAAACCACGAACCGTACTAGTCCCACGCTTCCTGCAGTAGGAAAGGCCATCTGGGCCCATCTTCCTAAATTAGTTGCTTCTCGCCATACCAGTAGATAATTTGATCTTACCAAAAAAGCCAAGGTTTCCCAGTTAAGTCTGGCTTGATGGCAGCTTACGAGTCGAATCCTTCGCGCCGATAGCTTATTCAGCTACACTGCACTTTAGTGGGCCAAGACTGTGTCCACAAGACCCAACCCCTCCAAGTTTTCTTGCATACAAATCACAAGTCAAAATAAACCCTATCGTCCATTGGGCTTCAAGTTTATGCCATCGTATCCGACTACCACATAGCTTAACCAAAAACAATTCCAGTCTTGACACACCACCATGGCCACGTATCCTGCCGTCTCCTCCTTTTCTGCTCTGGGCTTTGGCATTGGTTGTGACAATACAGATGTCCTCGTCTTTTCTGAGTTTGACTTTTCCACGACCATTTCCCATAGTCATAGCAACCATAGTTTTGCCACCGAGGCACGATCCAACACCAGCAATTCATCATCACATTCCAGGCCACCGCCTTACAAGCCACCCTGCAAGCCCAAACAACAGGCGTCCCCACGTACCCCTCCCAGAAATCAGCACTCTTCCGACAATGATATTATTAGCAGCAATCCCATCTCTCCGAAATCCGCAGCCGATGTCTTTTTTGTATCGTTAGAGGAGGGATTTGGGGCCGCTTCGGCAGCCATGTCAGCACTTTTGCATCCATCACGACCAAATGAGAGTTTGTTGTCCAGACAACAACGACATCCCCAAGGAGATCATCCCTGTTTCCTGTTGACCAATGTCCCGTCCTTGATGGACGAGGACGATGATATTGATGTCGATGACGAATCCCTCTTGAGTACCAGTGACGATGACGAGTCGTTGGTAAATGAAGAGGAAGAGCTCTTGGGTCTCTCCTTCATTGAGTCCTTTGAGGAAATGGATGACGTGGAACAGATTGTAGCCGTATGATTGCAGTCGTAGGGAGGCAAAATGATGGCAGTCGTTGTAGGGATACAGAGGAACGGCTAACGCTATCATCGTCATCATGATCGCAGTAGGGATAACGCATACCTTTGGTGCATTCTTCATGAATAACCTGTTACTAAACTAAGTTTTGAGAAGAAGACATTTAACATTATGCAGATTTGTAGTTTCTCAATACGAACTAAAAAGCTAGATTTGTGGGGCGAGGAATATCCAAGTCCATGGACATCGGCTTAGTATCGGTACCCGAGCCGTCGAGCATCCAACGATGCATTTTTCTTGGATTGCTTCTTGAGCAGTGATTGCTTCTCCCGTAGATCAGCCGCAACCTTGGCAGTTTCCTTATCCTTTTCTTGTTGCTCGTAGACAGTCTTGGACAGAGGAAGCAATACTTTCAGCAGCTTGTCAACGGCCTTGGCATCCACTTTGCCAAAATCCTCAACGACAAATCGTGGATAATGTTCCAAGTCGACATCATTCATATCTTTCACACCCACAGCCGAGGATATATCCTTCATAGCCTCTGAGTCTTCCTCATCCATCGAGTCCCAATCATCGTCATCATCGTCCCCACCGAGACTGGCATCCTCGATTAGTGCCTTCAAATCAATCTTCTTTCCACCAACACTTTCTTCCTCTCGTCCACTAAATGTAAAACGTGCCGGAAAAACTACATTCAGGCCCTTGGGAGCGGCTCCTTTGGGCAACAAGTTTGCAATAGTGGCCCAATGTCGGGGTCGGAGTCCGGGGGATCTCAACACACAATCCATGGTTCCCTCTACCTCGTCTAGAACAAGCCCCACCAAGTCAATGCCAAGCCGGCGTGTACATGCATGGAGATGCATAGTCTTGAGCTGGAACTGAACGGTCGCAGGAATGGCACCATACGCATCCTTCCACAAGTTGGTCAGCTCGATTAACGAGGCTGTACTTTCTGCTAGACGAGCTTTGGTTTCCTGCTTTTGGCGTTCCACTTCGTCAGGAATGTAATCCTCTGGAATGTCAAAGGATTCGACCGATGTTCCTTTGGGAAGGACTAGGAAATTTGTCCTGGGTACCAGAGGCACATCCAAACCACGCAACTGACGAATGGATTTTTTCAACATGCGCATGTACAAATCAAATCCGACCTTGGCAGCCAATCCGGACTGCTCTGTTCCAAGTAGACTACCTGCACCACGAATCTCCAAATCTCGATTGGCGACATCAAATCCCGATCCCAATTCCTGCAACTCTCCAATGGCATTGAGTCGAAGAAATGCCTCTTCGGTCAAGGATTCCTCCTTGTGCAAAAAGTACGCATAGGCCTGACGATCGGATCGACCCACACGACCTCGCAATTGATACATAGTAGACATACCAAAGGACTGACTGTTCTGAATGATAATGGTATTGACGGTGGGAATATCCACACCATTTTCAATCACAGTAGTGGCCAACAGTACATCATAAGATCCTTCTGCGAATTCGGCGACATTTTCTTCGGCTCCATTGCGACTCATTCGACCGTGCGCCTGGATGATTCGAATGTCCGGAAACAGTCGTTTAATAATGTCTTCTGCCTCCTGAAGCATGGAAATCCTCGGTACCACATAGTAGCACTGACCTCCTCGAGCCAATTCCGTTGCAATGGCCTGCTGGACAACCTCCTCCGAGAAAGGCTGCACCACGGTAACGGTTGGTTTACGCATGGGAGGCGGAGATCGAATGGTAGACGTATCTCGAATGCCACTGAGAGACATTTGGAGGGTACGAGGAATGGGCGTGGCACTCAATGTCAGGACATCGACACCTCCGCAAATCAATTTGAGTCTCTCCTTTTGTTTGACACCGAATCGTTGTTCTTCGTCCACCACCAGCAAGCCAAGGTTTTTGAATTTCAATTCGTTGGAGAGCAATGCGTGTGTCCCAACCACCAATTCTACTTTTCCATTTCCAATTTCCTCTCGCAATTCACGTCCCGCCTTGGTATTCTTACCCATGCCACCACGTAGCAATGCCACGCTAATACCCCATTCCGTGTCCGGGCCCAATCGTTTGAGAATGTTCTTGTAATGCTGTGCTGCCAGCACTCCGGTTGGTGCCAACAAGGCGGCTTGCTGTCCATTGAGAACGGAACGAAAGAGTGCCCGAATGGCAACTTCGGTTTTCCCAAAGCCTACATCACCACACACCAATCGATCCATGGGACGACTCCGCCATACCATGTCATTTTCGACATCTTCAAAGCATTTGACTTGATCGGGTGTTGGCACATAGGGAAATGTCTTGGTAAATTCCTCAACGGTTTCTTCCAATTGTGGATCCAAAGGTTGGCGTGCCAATGTTTCTCGTGTCGCGTACAAGGCCAAGACATCTTGTGCTAATTGGATCGTATTTTCTTCCACCTTTTTCTTAGCACGGGACCATGCTTCTCCACGTGCCCGACTCAGTTTGGGTTTGATGACGGAATCTCCCGCCCGGTATCGACTGAGTCGATAGGCACGATCCACGGGAACATGGACGACCGCATCGGAATAGGAAATTTCCAGCACCGTCGTTTGTGGATTGGAAATGGGATCGGTATCTTCCGGCGTCCCAAATTTGCTGCGAATTTCTTCAATGACATCGGCGGTGGTTCCACCCATATTCTTGCCACGTTTTCGCAATTCGTCCGTCATGATTTCGGTCCGTCGTTTGGCTTGCGCTTCTAGTTCTTCCGGTGTCAATTTGGTTTTGGGCCGCAAGCACGTTTTTTCAAACCGACCAATTCCGTATTTTCGATGCACCACAAAATCTCCCGGAAAGACTTCCAAGGACCATCCTCCGGCACTGCCGACTCGAATCCCTTGCATGGCTTCGTTACTCACCACTTGTCCGCCCTTGGCCAATCGGACACTGGCTTCGGCAGGATCAAAGGGTTTGTTCTTGCCATTCTTTACATCACTATCACTACCATCACCATCACCACTCAGCAAGGCATTCCATTCTTGTTCCAATTCTTCATCGACTTCGGCATACCAATGCGCCATGGGGACTGCGCCATTTCTGCCACCACCACTGCTGGATCCCGCTTTGATTTGCACATTGCCCGTTTCATCATAGACCGTTCCGGAATCAAAGGATTCCAAGGGGGCCAACATTTCCATGACGACCCCCTGGGCCTTGGCCATTTCGGCCTTGGCCTTGTTTTCTAATTTTATAATTTTTGAGTAAATAGTAGTCGTATGGAGTGTGAGAAGAAAAAAAACACATTTGCACCATAGAGGAGTGTCCTTTTTTTTCAAAAACACACACAAGTCATGATCCACATCCAATACAATATATAAAAGTACAGACACACAAGTACATGGACGTACCTTGTTCTATTTTTTCCTTTTCGGCTTTTAAAATGGCTTCCAAATCTTCTTTGGAAGTGACATTCGCAAATTTTCCCCATTGTTTCTGTTTGCGTTCTTCTCGCAACGACGATTCTTGTTGTTGCAACAACTTTTCAATTTTTTCTTGACGCTCAATGCGGTCGCGCTGATCCTCATCGAGGTCATCTTCGTAGAGGCCGTATTGATCATTCTTGACGTTGCCGTCTTCTTCGTCGTCGTCATCGTCGCTTTGTTTGCTCAAGCCGCGTTCGCGGTGTTCTTCGACGCTCCCAAAGACAATGTCAATGTCGGCGCGGCCGCCCGGAGAAGGAAGTTGGGAATATACTTTTGTTGTCTTGGAGGAAGTTTGTATAGTGGAAGTTTGTGTAGTAAAGGCTGGGACAAAAGCAGATGCACCATAATTCGTGGATTGGGGATCTTGCTGTAGTATCGCTGCCAGTAGCAGCAGAATTTTGGGAAACATCATGATTTTTCGTCGCTCCATAGAAATGGGAATGGATTGGAACGCCGTACAATTTTGGGGTCCAGTATGTGTTTTATACAGTACAGTACGTAGGACAAAGGTGCGTGCAGGGGTGGATGCAACGCCTGAATTCAGTGGAAAGGAGATCCAATCGAACAGCGATAATTATAATAGCAATTCTATTGTGTAGTAGCTATAACAGTAGCTATCTGGTGGTAGCTGAGTGCAGCAACGGGAGATGATGGATATGTGCTATTATTATGATGGATGGAAGCCACCAACAACAGCCATAGTAAAGAATTTGCGGATCTTCTCTTGAATTCGAAAACTCCCCACAACTATTAAATAAAGAAGATCGTTGATGATGATTGGTTGATGGCAGAATAAACTGAAATTTTACGTAGTTGGAATACGCACAGTGGATCCCGTCATGATGTCACTGGTTATGAGTCCGAATGTTGGGATCCTGGTTTTTTGTGGTTTACAAATTGACAACAACTGATGGTGCAATTGCTTTTTTTACAAATGAGGAAGGGGAGCTACTAGCTAGAAAACATGTTTTCATTGAGACTTTGCAATCTGCCAAACGCATTTACAGAGACATGTGCTCATTTGGTTGTTGTTCATTGCAACAAACATGGAAAGTGGCAGACCTCTCCTCTCAAGCAATTGGTTTTTGTCTGGGCCAATGAGTCAATGGCATGAAACAACTTGACCAGTTGACAGCTGCTGCCACCATCGCCACCGCCACCACAAACTTCACTGTGGTGCTCATTGGAATGCAGCAGACACCCCTGCACAAGCAACAAATTGTCAATGACTTGACAAGACAAACAAACTGATCAGTGGATGACCAACTGAACGCAACAACAGAAAGCCATCCATCTGGTAGCCGCTCTGCCACTAAGCCCTGCATTTGCTCAACATGTTCCAGAGCCAAATGTCAGTGGCACAAAAAGACGCAACTGTTTTCTCCTCCCCTCACCTCCACCAGCAGCCACCGCCAAAGTCTGGCGGAGCAATCAGGACATTTGTTCCAAGACAATGCAAAGACCAAATGCCGGTGTTGGAGAAGGAACAAAAGACAAGCCTAGTAGTAGAGATGGTTGCAGAGAGGTCCACACATCTTTTGGAAGGACACAAGTCCAGTGCAGTCACTGCAGTGAGAAGATGTGCTACAGTGTTGCTTTGCTGGGAAACTCCTACAGTGTGGTTCTTTTCGAAACCATCGCGAAGCAACTGTTTGCGAATAACCACCGCTTGTTTTCGCGGGACCGTAATAGCAAAGCATTCTTTTTCGGTTCCCGGTCACCACACAACATCGCTGTACTATTGCATCTTTTGCAGAGAAGAATTGAAACGATACTGTAGCTTTTCTCACATTAATAGATCTGCGTTCGTTTTTTCACCGCAATACAGACCCGAACTACTACTAGCTAGTGAAGCTTCCGTAAAAACAGTTTATCAAACAATCTCAAAGAAAAAGTGGATCACAAAAAAATCAATAGCAAGCTCCGCCTTTCAACTCAAACCAAAAAGATGATTTCCGCGATAAGGCAACAAAAATTGTGTTTATTCTTGGGCACGTTTTCTATGTGGCGGATATGTTCGACGGTCGCTGCAGTGTCCGCGGCAGCAGCCGTGGATGCTACTCTTGTGTCGGCGGTAGCAGCCACGGATGCTACGACAGATACTTGGAAGATGGACCAATGGATGGGACAAGTATTTTTTGCAGACACAGCGATGGCAAACAGGGTGCGCCTCCAAGAGGTTGTCTTGCCAGGATCTCACGATGCTGGAGCCTACAAAATGCTGGACACTACAGCAGGCGAAGGAAGAGTGCCCACGTGTGGCTCGACCGACTTGAGCGGCGTGTCCGAGGACATGATGAATCAACTGGTAACTATGGAAATTGCTAGAGCGATCAATCTGGTCAAGACACAAGAAGCATCGATTTTACAACAGCTGCATCAAGGCATTCGATTCCTGGATCTTCGATTGGGTGTGCACGAGGGAATCATTCGGTTGCATCATACACTCTTCATGGATGTGACGTTTCAGGACGTCTTGACCCAAATCTACACCTTTATGAGTGGTAGTGAAAGCAGTAGCGAAACTGTCATTCTCAAGATTCGACTCCAGTGTAGAACACCTGTGGCACAAGTGCAGTCCATGCTCGAGTCGTCCTTGGCGTCGTTTTTTGGCTATCAACTGACACCTCAAGTCTTGGAATCTACAATGAACGAGGTCAAGGGTCGCGTATACGTCATTTATGATGAAACGGACAGAGAAACATCCGTTACCATGAACATGGAAGCTAATATTACCAGGAGTGTTTCGCCGGATGAATATGTGAAAACAAACCCGTGTGAAGGTGGAGCAAGCAAGCAGTTCTATATCCCTATTCCATCTGCAGTTCTACCTGGTGGTGGTGGCGACGAGAATGGTACCTGTGCAGTCTGGCCCACCTTCAACTCTGATCAGGGGGCGTGGCTACAGAAAGAAATTGCAGCAGATTGCACGGCCCATGGAGCGCAACTCGCCAATTGGAAAACAACGTCGAATACCTCCTCGTTTCGCCTCTTGAGTTACATTGGAGTCATACCGCTGGGAAGGGGGTGTGATCCTACCAGTGATGCGGCTCTTGGAACGGCCGTATTGACTTGTAGCCGTATTGGTATCGAGAGTTATACCGAAACCTTTCAAAACCAATTCGATGCCATGATTACCTCCTTGAAAACCAACGGAATGGTCGGTTCGATCAATGCTATCCAAGTGGATTTTGTGGATCAGTATGACCTTGCTGCTATTGTGCAATTGAATGAAAACCTTCCTGATACGCTGTCAGTGCAGTCCAACAATGAAGCTCCTGTTAGCAACAGCAGTAGTTCGCTACCTGAGGAGGCTCCGGGAACAACAGCAGGTGCCTCTATGACAAACGCCAACACCACTATGACTACGTTTGGGCTTCCATCATCCATGGACAATAATAGTACAACTGCTCCCAATAGCACGACAAAAGCTAGCACGACAGAGGCTAGCTTCAGGCAGCAGTCGAATTCCACTGGACTATGGCCGTGCTGGGAGAAGTTGATCGATGATGTCACTCTAGAAGAATTGACCACACCTCATGTCAAGCTCTATAATGACTTTGATTGCAACGGAACTGAATTGACACAATATGCGAGTATAGGGAGTCTTGCCTCTGCTACTATGACGACCACGACCACAACCGCGACTACTGTCTCTCGCGGAGACGGAGGCCTGGACGGTTTTCTGGGCCAGTATAGCAACCCCGTCCATCAACCCCCGAAGGATTGGGATAATTCGGTACGCTCCATTACCATGGTTCGCTGTAGCCGCACCAAGGACAATCCCATGACGTGCCTGGAAGGAACTTATTTCAGTTTGAAAATGCTGCTCTATCCCGAGTCGGAATTTGGAGGTAATCCTTTGACCATGTCTTGTAGCGGTGGTGGCAATAGGACTGCTCTCGAAGAAAGAGAAAGGGTCGATGCCTATGTCAAGACAGACATGGTTTGTAGCTTCAATCTCCCCGACGGTTGGGTCGATTTGGTGTCAAGCCTTCAAATACTGCAGCAGCCAGGAGAAAACCCGGTCGGAGGCGGCCGTCGTTATCTTCGCGGCACTGGGACGGACAAAGAACGCGGCGGATGGAAAGTAATTGGCGCTTGGAACAACATTTCATTGTAGTTCGAAGCAGTGTTGAATCCAATGTTTTATACCTACATGAGTGCACAACAATAAAAGCTACACTGTTTACACCATTTCTGACCAGTTTTCCGCAGTGCGTTCCTCCGCCAAGTTCTCTATAGGCATGGAGACATGGCCACAGCTCGGGAAAGGGACATATCATGCTCCATTGATTAGAAAGACGCAGAAGTTCTGCGACATGCCCCTCAGAACACACGTCTGCTTGAAACAAAGGAAATCGTTGAAAGACGCATTAAGGAAAAGAGATGTAGCAGAAGCCCGCCGCACATCACTCAAACACCTCAAAGTTGAAACCAAGGGATTAATGAAAGTTGACAGTCTCCCTATGATCAAAATGTCGTAACAGTCGTTCACACGGTCCTCGGCACGAAATATTTCTGTTTGCAATTCACCACAGTGTAGCCGTCTTCCTCCGTGAAAACCCTCCCCTTTATGACTATGGACTTAGCCATCGGTGCTTTGTGCATAGTGTGGCAATGAGCCACTCTGTGGCCAGGCGCATAACCGTGCTCATGTTCGAAGCCACAACAAGGGCACGTTGTTGTTTCATCTCCTCCCTTCCTTAAAACGACAGGTTTTCCTAATAGCTAAGTGTAATGCGGTAGTAAATCGCCAAGTGTGTTGAAAGCCATCTTGAATTTTTTGTTTTGGATTTGTGATCGAAAGAGCGGACAAGCAACTATGGAAGGATCTAGGAGGAACTATGAAAATTAATTAATCAACTAAATTGCCTGGCACCACTAATTCGTTTGCCTTATCACCTCGTATGTATTCTGCTACAGTGTAGCCGTAGTTCTTGACAAAGTGTCTGTTGCCAATGACAATGCCACTCCCAAAGTCATCCTCACATCCCGCTTCTTGGTGCCCAGTTTCTGTTGCGCGGTGCTTTCCGTGGCAGTACGGGCATTGAACAGTGTTTGCTCCTTGTTCTCTTAGTGCGATGGGTATGCCATAGTGCTCTTGTAGATACTCCCTCATTTGCTCTAAGCTCATTGGGACGCCGTCCGCGATGTGGTCTGCGTCCGCCATCGTTCCTGTTTACTTTTTTTGTGAGAGAAAGACTCTATCGGGGTGTAATGGAATGCCAAGTTTGTCCGGATGATAACGATGAATTGAAGGAATGGGCCAAACGCCTGGAAGAGCGTCTGTCTGGCAAGAATGCTGACAAGGAGAAAGTAGTCACTGTCACGATTCTCAACAAAACTGGCATGAAAGAATTGGAAGAGACCGGGCTCTGTTTAGGTGATTCAGACATTCTTCCAGCTATCGAGGTCTCCGTGAAGGAAGAATTTGCTTGCTATGGCTATGGCATGTGTGGACCAGGCGGGAAGTTCGGATGCCGCGGTAGTCGGGACGCTGCCGAGCATATCCTAGTACCACGAACGAGTGAGGAGAGCAGTTATCTCTTTTGTTTTACACAGCCAATAAAGACTACCGAATCCTGGTGGTATTGTATAGAATCGGAGGTGTCAAAGGTCCATGGACTGTCCCTCTCCTACAACGAGTTCTGGAAAAGATTCTGAAGGCAGTTCGTAATGCCCAGTCTTCCAAGAAAGGAAAGAAACGAAAGACCAAATAAGATGCGCATTGTCATTTTAGAAAAGCGAATGATGAGTTCTATAGCTACAGTGCTAGTAAATGTGTCTGATATGACTTTAAGTAGGAGCTACTAAGACCGTAGGATGTATTAACCACAAAAGCTACTTACATCTTCACCTTTTCGACGCCGTAGAGATTGTCCACCTCTTGTTCAGACGGCATTTGTTTGCCCTTCAAAGCTTACTTTGTAGGCTCTAGCTAGTAGTATTTAGTATTGCAATAATCTTAAGGGCAACCTGCACACACTATGGAACTAAAGATATCCTAAAGGCATCAAACTCCAGAGAGGTTGATTGTCTGAGGACATCGTTCGATCAGTTTCAGACAGGACTGAAGACTGTGCAATGCATAAGGTTCTTGTAGTGATTGTGGAAGATCCCAAAGGCTATGAAGTTATCTAGCTAGTTATCCCAACAACAACAACAACAACAACAACAACACGCATTTGATGTCACAGTTGCTCAAATGGATGGTCTTCCACATGATGGTCAGAAACTCTCTTCAATAGCCCGCCGAATGTAAAACAAATCAACATCAATAACTGGTGGCACACCAGCTGGAGGATTGGCCGGATGATAGAAGCTTGTAGATGGAATTTGAAGAACCATCTGATTGGGAAATGTGACCCCCACATTGTTAGAAGGAGGTGGACGGTCAAACCTGGGTACTCCAAATACAAAGTGACTAGCAACATTGTCGTAATGATTCACTGCAGGTGAAACTGCTTGTTCATACTGCCATGCCTCCATGGCTCTGGTGTTCCCACGAGTCGGTCGAGGATCCTTTCCAATTTTGATTACAATCACTTGTTGGACTGCAAAGTTTGGATCGTTGCTTGCATTAAGCCACTTCACAGCCTTTCGACGGACATGCGACTCAGTTTCAATAAAAGCAACTTCCACAATGATATTGGGAAATCGGTTTCCTGTGGCATCTGCAGCACCAGGTTGTCCCGCACCTGGGCGTTGCAGACGCTTCACAACAGATCCATCTGGTTCATATGATTCATTGACATTGTTGTTATCGCACCGGGGAGAGGAAGCTTTGAAGAAATCTCTGCGATGTCCACCCAACCCGGACATTATTTCATCCACCACCTCCCCTGCAGCTCTGTCATGAGCTGCATGAGGGATCTCGTAAATCCAGGCCTTCCCATCTATGAACTCCATGTGAAAGCACAAACGACTCTCCAGATCAGTGCATTTTTTGCCGTGCTCGATGTCATCACATTTATTATGGAAGTCACTTAAAGTGATGTTTTCGGCAACACAGAAACCTGTGTCACTGCCAAGTGCTGTCGCCCGTTCGTTTGGCTTCATTAAGTCGAATACTCCGAGTTTGGAAGCCCAACCAGGGCTCTTTGCTACCTTCAGGGGACGAGAGCTGGTAGACGTGGCACTTGCGGCAGATCTCTTTTCCGTGCCCCCAGCCAACATGGTCTCTTAATGATTTCTACAGAGAGTTTGCTTGCTACTGTTGTACCGGTATGAATTGACTATCTGCTGGTATCGGGTGGTAAAGGTACGGTAAGAAGTAAAAGAAGTGCCACTATCCATCTCGGATCTTGAGAGATATTCGAGGCTTGTTGTCGGTCGGATCTTGAGAGATGCACTCGAGTACAAGGCTTGTTGTGGACATTAAGAAGGTACAGCACGTTCTCCAACATTTTTTGCAAGACTGAATTTTTACACGGTGTCATTGGGGGAAAACAACACTTCCACAGTGTCACCGTGTCACACTTCTGCCACACTTTTGGAAGAACGGGTGCGCTCTCTAGCTAGATGACCCATACAAAGTACACTCATTACACTCTGATGTAGCTCCAATGAGCTTGAGATGTCCTTATCAGACTTTCTTTAGGTAGATCTGGGGTGAAACCCTTAAACAATCGATTTTTGGCCATGACCAACTGGAAAAAAAATGGCAAGGACATGTCAGAGCAGAACCTGCACCTGCAGCATGTGGACAAGACAGCGTTGTTATCAGCTTTAAATTTAACACAAATTCATTAACTGATTTACACCATTTCTAGACAGTTTAACTTCAGGATTTCCTGCAACGTGTTAGTCGGCATCACTTGAATTTGAAAAGAGGGACTTGGCCATGCTATTCGTCAAACCCTTTGCATTAACATCATGGG
>ENA-ORBV01007477-ORBV01007477.1-microbial-mat-metagenome-genome-assembly--contig:-NODE-7477-length-18756-cov-5.987098_pt1 | contig 18756 bp, 15 predicted proteins | sample MGYA00237777_ERZ505514 | MGnify/ENA primary metagenome ERZ505514 (study PRJEB26160, sample SAMN06269048) | microbial mat metagenome | isolation source: Oligotrophic lake microbial mat | place... | reverse complement strand
GACTTGAGGTAATATTAAATTTTACGTGAAGGATAAACCAGAGATAATTAATGAAGGTAAAATCTGTTTGAACGGAAAATTGACTACTACTAGTAGCTAGCTAGTACTAGTACATGGTGGTCGTAAAATTTGGAGCGGTCGTTACCCGTACGACGTACAATGCCCCTTTCGCGACCGCGCATCCGGGTTCACTTTCTTTACTTCCACGTAGCGTTAGGGTTTAAATGTTCAGCATTGATTGCCCCCCAACGTAAAACTACTTGCACCGTGGCCAATGTGTTCTTGCTAGCTAGTAGCAGATTAGCTAGGTTAGTATACCTCGAAGTAGGTTGGTTGGCTATCAGATTATGGAGAATTTTAAGGCTGCTGGATAGAGACTGGTAAGAACTTGGAATGAGTGGGTTCAGATGAATTAGTGGACGAGATTTCCAAAAGAAACGAAGTTCAATGGTTGTCATCACCAAACTCGCTTTGGGACCGAAAGGAGGGACTAGCTCATTCCATTGCTGGCGATTTGTCCGTCTCATCAGGCTTTAACATGATTAGGCTTTCACAGGGGTGACATATAATTTATGGTCATTGGACAGACAGGATACCGGATCCTTGTCCGCAGAGCACTAAAAAACGCTAATTGTAGCATTACAGAGGGGGGAGGGGAGTATTGTATAAACTATACATTTCACGAATGGTGATTCCACAGACAACAACAACCACACTCTTTGGTACATTTCCGTGCACTGAGTCTTTCCATGCATCCACACATCCACTCACTGTCTGGATAATTCGATATGTTTAGTCCAGACCTTTACCCTGCTTTTTTCCACGATCCCTTCCATTCGTGCATCCCAAAAATATGCCCATTCTTTTTGTAGTCTTCCGCATCGCATCTGCCCCGGCTGAAGAAATCACAAGGGTGAAATAACCCCACGGACAAGACTTGGATGTCTTTGTGAACTGTCACGCACTTAAACCAAGCTTTGGGGCCGGTTACTTTTAAAGTGTAGCCAGGTGTTATGCATCGGCATGACAACATGGAGTCTCTGACATTATTCAACGAATTTTGTATGACTTGCGTCAACGCCGGATGGCCAGGGACACTCCCAATCACATTGTTGTTGGTTTGAGTACATTGAAACATCTTTTTCCCTCGGACTATTGCATCACGTTGGATTACGTAATCCGCCTCGCTTTTCGGAAGTCTGGAATTCCCTCTTTTACTGCCAGTAAGTTCACAGACAGCAAACACTGGCACTGTGATGGTTCGCAAGTATTCCAGAGATTTGATAGGTGCAATGTCCATGTCCAAGTAGATTCCACCGTATTTTGAAATGGCATAGTATCGTAACAAATCCGAAACCATGGCCATGGTCGGGACGGCTTGGAGAAAGGCAGCCAATTCTGGGAACTCCTTTTTAAAGTTGGCGTTCTTCCAAATCTTGACTTCGTAGCCTGGGTTGAGTGCCTGCCACCCACGAATATTGTCCATAAAGTGTTCCTGTACGGGCGGTTGGTCATCCGGAAATCCTCTACTGACCCAAATGAAATGAAGTATCTTTGGGATTTCTTTATCACTTGTGGCATTGGAATAGGTTACCGGGGGGGCAGCCACAGGGTTTTCAGCAATATGTTTTTTGGCACGTTCGAGTGCCTCTCTTTCCTTCCTAGCATTTCTCTCCTGCCTGCTTTCTATTCGTGGGGTCCCTTTGGTTGCGTTATTCGACGCCCATGCCGCATCTGCTTCTGCTGCTTTTTTCGCTTCGTTTTCCGATGCCTGTGCCTCCTTTGCTGCTCTCATTTTTGCTTCCCATTTCCTTTTTTCGGCTCGGGACATATTATTGGGTTTTGCTGTTGGAATATCTGGGGGTGGACTTTCTACAGGCACCTCAGGAACCACCGATTTTTCTTCCGAAACGTCTTCCTTTGCAGCAGCTGGTTCAGGTTCATTGGATACTGCAGCTGTTTCTTCGGAAACTTCTTCCTTTACAGCTGATGGTTCAGGCTCAGTGGATACTTCTGTTGCGTCCGTTGCCACAACATTGGTCATATTTCTTTGTAGAGCAAATTCTTCTTCTAATTCCGCATCGGCCCGAAGAAATCCTTGCTGGATGTTGCCCAGTTCTGACGGAGAAGATAAAAGTCCCATTGTTTTCGCTACTCCTCCGGATGGCCAACCTGACGAATTTTTGAGACTAAAGGCCAGACTTGTCGAGTTTTTAACGCTAATAATAATGGCTGCGCTTTCCTTGTCAAACGATTTCACATCGGCAAGGACTTTCATATCAAAAAAGAAATCAAAAATATACATTCCTGCACAGATGACCCCCAAAAAGATCAAAATAGAAGAGCGGCTAGATGACATCATCCTTGTGTTTTGGTTTTTGTTTACTTCAAAGCACTTTGATGAGAGTCAATGTTGTCTTTAGGGTTACTAGCTAGCTAGCTAGTGCAGATCATAAAACAAATGAAGACAGAGTGATAGTAAATATTGTGCAAAAATTCACAAATGGCACATAGTTAAGTAGCACATAGCTCGTACAATATTGATTCGATGCGAAATTTCTCTTCCACCGATGGAAATCGCGTGGCGCGGTCGCTCGGCCAACATCATGTTTGGTCCGCGCAGAGCACTTATCTCCCGGGTGGGCGTCAAGGGGTACTGAGACAGGGTTAGGGCTAACATGCCTCTACGAGGTGCCTCTTGTCTTCACCATCCTACAATCCTACTGTCCCTACCATTTCCCCTCCATCTCCATGCTCCACATCTAACCCAAAAACAAATCATGGCTGCACTATTTCAATGGGAAGAAATGGAACTCGTATAGCAGTCATAGCTGTTGCCGAAGGATGAGCAGTGACAGCACAATTTACACAAACTAGTCAAGCACGCTAAAACTTTAATGAAGCAAAAATTATTTTAAAAATTGTCCAGGACCAGATCCATTCAGAGCCACGCCTCCGTTTAAGTGTGAGCCTTTTGGGTCTTGATCGCTGCTTCAAGGATTCTACTGTACACAAACAATCATGGCAGTCAGCAACGATCTAACCACTCGAGCGGGACGGCACGGCCCATTCGGCTTCCAATCTCGCAAAGTCCCGCCGCGGTCAGGTGTCTAGCGCACACACCGGCATCGCTACCTTGTACGCCAAACTCATCTTGGTTCAAAGCTTCAATGCAGTAACAATGCTGGACTTCCTTCGCGGCCTGCCTCAGAGCTTCGTTTACGACATGTACTTTCTTGCCGTTCCAAATCACAGGACTGACGACCAACGGCAAATCGGGAGTTCCTAAATCTTGTCGAACCCTTTGAATAAAGTTTTTAAAATTGGAGAGGTAGGCGTTGGCAGTCTTTGCTTTGGAGGAATCGCTCTCGCCTTGAAGCCAAAACATGCCAGACAGTGGGCGGCTCACAATGGAGGCAGACGAAGAAGGAGCAGCCTTGTCGTCATCATTGTGTTGTAGCAATTCCATCGAATCTTTGCAAAATTTTAGAAATTGTGGGTAGTACCCAATATCCGACAGTTTCCCGTCGGTGACAGAATTGGTTGGATTCCAATGGGTGTGCAGGTTCGTACTTCCCAGTGCAAATTTTATCAAATGGGCGCGCTTCACGCCAGCATCCACTAATCGAGGGGATATGGACTGTGCCAAGGCCATTTCTGGACCAAAAATATCCATGTTGAGCCCGGGGGAAGGTTGTGGTTGCAGCGGAAGAAACTGTCCTTGGGAGCTGCAACCTTCTCCAAAGTTTCGGTCGAGATCCCAGCACATTCGAAACTCCACTACTGGATCATCATCATTATTGCCTTGCTGCTGTTGGAGGAAGAGGTGCGCTGGAAGTTCCGCTGCGTCGCACCTTCCAGCCATATTGGATTGTCCTGCTAAAATAAAGACAGGCTCGATAATAATGGCTGGTTGATGGGTTATCATTGGTGTTTTCATCTTGATTGGTATTTTGTTGCGTTGGTTGGACACTTGCCTTCGTTGATTTTGTGAGCACTTGACGTGTTGTATCCTAATGTAGTATTGGCTGACTGCAATCTGTTTGAGTTGAATCACGAGCGAGCCAGTCCGAATTCCCAAACGTGGATGGACGGAAGCCATTAATTGCGTGGATTTGTTTGTCGGCAACTTGTACTAGTAGATACAATTGATTTCTTCGTCGACAGCAATCAACTGCACAACTTACTACTAGCTAGCTGTAGTACTAACTAATAGTTGCTATCTCTGCAGCATTATCTATCATCGTTACTAAGTCCAGTAGTGAAATTTGGATGAACAATGATCAGTGGCAGTGCGAATATTAATAGCACATTTGCCGGACATGCATCTTCCGCTCCATCATCATCCTCGCAGCTTCCGAAAAATCTCGGCGTCAGTGTCCACTACTTGGCCACACAATTCCTCGCGGAAGTTTTGGCTACACCGGGACTCTCCCGTACTTCTACCTTTTATGAAATTGAAGATCTGTCATGTGATTTGCCGGGTGTCGTGCGCCGCAAGGGCTTGCATATGACATGTCCTATCGACGGAAGAAAAGGTGCTTCGTACGTTCATTGCCTCTTTTTTAATAACACAACGGCCGGTGATGACGCAAATAAGGAGGAGCCGGAGGACACAGTCTGCCCACGTAATAATGACGACTGCGTTGGTGTGGCGACGCACATGCTCAGTTGGACGTGGGGGTAAGGTTTTTGCCGTCTTGGCCTGTAATACTTTTGTGCATGTAGCTAGGCTTCTTGTGTTTACTGATCCTGTCGTACAACTGGCTACCAATCATTCCAACAGGTATACAATTGGCGATGTCGTGGATACATTAACAGACTACTGCTCGTCCGAAAGAAAAGATCCAAAGCGAACATATGTTTGGTTGTGTTCTCTTTGTATCAACCAGCACCGTGTCATCGAGCAGAAGCAGAAAGAGAGATCAGGGATTCTTTCATCTCAAGTAGTCGATTTCTTCACTGAGTTTGGAGATCAAGTTACCGATATAGGACATGTCCTGGCCATGATGACACCCTGGAACGGCCCGAGTTATCTTTCACGTGTATGGTGCATATATGAACTCTACATAGCACACACAAAAGGAACAAAGTTGACAATCGTCATGCCACCTAGGGAGGATACTTGTCTAGAAGAAGATCTGTTTGGCAGAAAGGGAAAAGGAATCGATGCCCTGTATCAGGCCCTTGAAAGAGTACGAGTGCAAAATGCAACGGCCTGTGTGGAGAGTGATCGCGAACGAATACTAGAGATGGTGCGGACGGGTCCTGGCTATAAGGATTTCAATGATAGTGTCAGACAACTGCTTCGTGGATGGGTGCGGTTGGCCATTAGTGGAATGATAAAACGGAGGGAAAATGACAGTATAGAAAGGGGCAGTCGCTTGTCCTCCGTCAAGTTTTACAACCAAGTGAGTATTCTCTTTCAAAAGAATAAAGAATACATTGCGGCATATGAAATGGGACGAAGGGCACTGAGTCAGCAGAATGATTTGGATCTTTATGACTGCGACGAGATTGAATTCACTTCAAAATGCCATGTCAGTGTTGGGCAGGCCCTGCTCTGCCAAGGAGACTTTTCAGGTGCATTGACACATTTCCAGCAAGCTTTGTCATACCAGGAAATGGTATTGGGATTTGCCCACCCAACGACAGCCATCACGTGCGACAACATTGGTCGTGTTCGTGCCTTGGCCTCCATGGTGGACTGTGAAGAATCAATAATCGAGTATGGTAAGGAGCTAGCAATTCTGGTAGCACTGTTTGGAACAGACCACCCAATGATTTTGGAATGCGGTGAAAAAATTATTGACTTGATGCTATTGTGCGCAAAAACTGATGAGGCTCTCGACCAATGGGGCAGCTCTGTGAAGGTATTAATATCAGTGCTAGGAAGCGAGCACCCAATGACTGTGGACTGCGTTGCAAAAATGTATTCCATGATTTCGTTTGACGCGCTTGACCAATATGACTCCGCACTCATGATTCTGGTACCGGTGCTAGGGAGAGAGCACCCAATGACTGTGGACTGCGCTGTAAAAATGTTCTCGAAAATTCCGTGGGGCCTGGCTTACACCAATAGGGCGATTACGCAATATGCCTTCGCACTAGGCGTCTTGGCACCGGTGCTAGGAAGCGAACGCCTTATGACTGTGGAAGGCTTTGAGAAAATTATTTCCGCTCTAATTATTTTTTTACCGGTGCTAGAACTTGGTTACCAAGGTGTAGGCACATTGAAACTCCACGTCGACACATGTCGACTTTACAAAAAGGGGGACGTGGATGGCGCAGTAACAAAATACAAAGAGGCCCTTGTCCGTACGGAGCCTGGTCTTGCCGGTGCAGCACTCGATGACAAAATTGACAAGTTTTTTCACAGAGTGGGGGACCTGAATGTTGCCATGTGGGGCAGAAATCACGTGGAAACGATGACATTCTATAGAAGTATCAGGGACATCCTTTACAGAAAGGGTGCCGTGGATGCTGCCGAACTGCAGTCTGTAGAACTCGGTTTTCCGAAAGAATTAGACTAAAAAGAGGTTTTACAAGGAAACTTCATTGTTACATTTGGGTCCTCTCAAATTTGTAGTTGGGAGCAACTATCTAGCAGGAATGGAGGGCGTCACTTTTCGAAATGTCTTCGTCTTTCCCATAATTTCCACCTACTAGCTAGAGTAGCTAGGTAATTGTTTATTTTAGTGTGAGTGAGTTGAACTGCTCCACCTACGTTGTACAGTTAGCTAGCTAGCTAGCTACTTAACTACTAGTGTTTGCACTAGTGTTTGCATGGTTCAGCGGTGGATCAAGTCCTTTTTTTGCGGTTAGGGTTTGAGTTAGTCAATGATTGCGGCTGCACGTTACACAACCTGTTCGTTACTGTATTATTAGCGGTGATGATGACTACAGTGTTGTGACCGTGACTCTGAATCAATCAATGAGCTCCCACGTATCAACAATAATTTAACGAGAAAGATGAATGAACAACCTTTTCCTTTGTGGGAACTACAAGTCTTATAATTGAGATTAATTGGCTAGCCAGGGCTAGTGGAGAAGAGTGTGGATTGTGTTTATCCCAACGCGCTCCTCAAAATGGTGGTCGTACTGCGAGGAGGGGCCAATAATAATGCCCGAGGAGCCACTGGCTTTGGATTCAATTACACAACGGTTGCCGTGCTCCTTTTGCTGAATTTGCTCTGCTTCCGACTTGGTCGAATTTATGAGAGCGGTTCGCTTCCATCACCATCTGGTTCCGGTTTGATGGCTCTTGGCAGCAGTGGTAGTGACCCACTTCGACCTCAACCGGGAGAAGGCGTGGCGCTCCCCTCGATTCGAGTGACCGATGATGCCGCAGACCAGCGCAGAATATACGGTGGAAAAGGCGACAAAAAACATTTGGGTGGCTGGACGGAAATTGATATTAACGGTATCTCGCCTCGTCTCTGGCGTCATATGCTGACCAAATTTGGAATTCATTCGATCTTGGATGTTGGGTGTGGACGAGGGATTAGTACATCTTGGTTTATTATGAATGGAATGGATACTCTTTGTGTGGAAGGATCGCATGATGCATATTTGAATTCCATGCTTCCGGATAAGGACAAGCAGATGGTGGAACATGACTTTTCGAGAGGACCTTACTGGCCCGCCAAAACGTATGATGCTGTTTGGTGTGTCGAATTTACGGAACATGTAAGCAAGCAATTCAAGAGGGCGTGGGCGACATTCATCTCGAAATTTCTAACCCGTACGTAGCGGTTTCCTCTCTGTCCCGGATCTCCAAACGGAAGGTCGGCCGAAACTTCCACAAAAACTATATCCCAGTCTTTCGAAAGGCTGCTATCCTTTTCGTGACTCACTCGGTAAGACATCGACATCTGTCATTATTTTTGCCGGAGAAGGTTGCTGTTCAGTTCCGTAGCAAAGTTTGGAACCTTACCACATCGTTTCGCGTTGATTTTTGGAACATGCTACTGTAGGTATGGGGAGGATGGCATCACGTCGAAGTTCACAAAGATGAATGGTGGATCAACAAGTATGAACTATATGGCTTCAAGTATATGCACGACCTTACGCTGGAAGTTCGAGAAACGGCACGGCAGGAGGCTATGAAAGGGGTCAGGGCTGTCAATGGAGCGAAATCGAATCCACAAAACTTGTATAATATGCTAGTCTTTTTCAACCCCGCGGTTGGGTCACTACCCCAACATGCCCATTTATTTGCAGGTAAGACATTTGTATTGTGCATTAAATATATATTCATCGGGCCCTTTTGAGTCAACACGATCAGTGGTTGCCACCTGCTTGATCTGTTCGTTCATTCAATTGGCAATGCTTGAATCGCTCTTTCTCATGCTGGGTGTCTTGTTTGCAGAACCTGGATGCTTCGAAAAAATATTACTCCCAAATGGAACGAACGTCAAATTCAACCGAGAGTGCGGAGGTTCCGAGGCTCACAGTGAGGAAACGCCGTTGGAAATGCAATATCGAGCGCTACCGGTGCTGGCGGAGAATCAGAAAAAGTGGGAAGATCACGTCCGAAAGTTTATCCATATGAAAAACTAGATGCAGGGATTGCAGCATTTTTTCAAAGGATATCTATCTCCTGTAAATATATACTTGAAAGAACATGTAATGCAATTACCTTATTTTTAAACAAACATGAAGAGTCCCTCATACCTCTGCGCCGCCCCCCATACCACCGAACAAGCTACCAGGTACAATGAAAATTATCAATCAAAACGTATTCAAAATCTCTAGTATGTATTTCATGTATTGTACACTATCAAACGTCACATTCTTGTGAAAAAACTCTTTTTCATGCCAAAACGAAAAACCTGGGTGGACCGGACCGGGCCTGACCTAGCCCGATGTTCATCCGAAAGCTGCCAACAAAACCACTCCCGAGAGTATATATCCTTTCGTTCATCAAAGGGTTACGGTTGACCACGAATAGGATAGTAATAAGGGTTCTCTTTTCTGCTTACCCCCAAATGCCAGAAAATTTTATACCACATAGACTCGGGATTTTCCAGTGATTGCTTCTTCCATTTGGGCCATGGGGCAAACACCGTCTCTTGCCAACAGCTCCACCGGTTCTGGAGATGGTCTAGAAACACTAGTCGATTCTGTGTCGTCTTGATGATGATTGGATGTTTGGTCGTCCGTCGCCATAGCTTGTTCCATCGGAGCCATTTGAGTCGCCTTTGGCGGCGCACATTCTCTTTCCTTGCTTTTGCCCATTTTCTTATCACCACTGTCGTCGTTCGAGTCGTCATTTTGGGGACTCGATTCGCCGCTTCTGTGGTCGTTGTCCATCATACCATGGGATTCACTACTGTCCTCATCATCGTGGTCACTTTCATCGTGGTCCCTGTCGATATTTGCACATCCGCTTGTATTGCACATGTTTTCATTTTCACTTTCGCCATCATCATCATCATCGTCGTCGTCGTCGTCGTCGTCACTGTCGCTCATGTTCATTTCGATTTGAATCTGCGCCAACACTTGTTCACTACTGAGAGCGTTCCTGGAATCTCGCACCTCCTTGATGGAATCCCGCATGCTGATGATGGCTGGTCCATCACTCTCCTTCTCTTCTTCGTCGTCGTCATCGTCACTGTCTCCTAGCGGAGGAACTGGTGGGTCCTCCTCGACATCGACCAAGCTACTGATATTTCGAGCTTCTTGGGATTCCATGGTACTTTCGGAAATATCGGGCATTTCGGCCAAAAAGAGTTCGGTCCCAATCCCTCGAGCGCTTGTTGCCGCATCACTCAAATCAAAGGGCTTGGAATTGTCCCCGTCCATTTCTTCGGTTTCCTTGTCTTTAAAATCGGTACATGACGTTTCGGCCGTTCGGACGTGATTGTGTTTCTTGCTGCTATTCATATCGATGCTCGATCGAAAGGAAAGGTCACTTCTCGTACCGAAGAAGCTGGATCGATTGTATTTTAAAAATTCTCCAATGATACTGAATCGGGACCCATCACTGGGTCGTCCTCCATTTTGTTGGGATGGCAAGGGACCAAAACAACATGGGAACCAATTGTGCATCCACTTTTTCAATTTGACCACGGTGCGGGGTCGTGACTTTAAAAAGATTAAAAAATTCCACAACCCCTGGAGGGGTTCGGCACATGCGGCGGCAATGTCCAATCCATAATGCCCCCAATTGAACCAATGAGCAATGCTCCATAAGGTGGAAGGCATCCAGGTAATGATAAATGTCAAGGAATACAATATAGCTTGCGTGGCCACTTTACTGGTATCTTGTCCACTGCGTTTGGTGGAATGTGTCATGCCCGAAATGGCTGTGGAATACCGACGTGTTCTCGCGTGCGTCTTTCGTACTTCCAAATACAGAATAATCATGGAGGCCGTACACCCAATCACGCAAACCCAGAGGGGGCCATAAAAGAGTGCCACTCCGTAGGCCCAAGCCCAATCGCCACGGCCACAAGGAACGTCGGGGTTGGGTTGGAAACTGCTATTGCCACAATCAGGAGGTGATCCAATGACCCAACAAACCTATAGTAAAGTACAGTAGAGGTGTAAATACAATAAGTATGAGAAGACGTCGAAGCAATAGCAGTAGCAAGAACGTTGACAGACACGGCACGAGATGGTACTGTACTGGAATGTACCAAACCACAAACAAACAAACAAACAAACAAACAAACAAACAAACAAAGAAACAAACAAGAAAACCTCCTTGCGTACCGCTCCAATATGATTGTATTGTTCTATTTGCAATAAAAAGATGGAAGTTCCAATCGTAAAACTCAAAATCGAAGCATGAATCCATACTTCGACCCGGCGCAATTGTTCATCGGTCCATCTCATTTTAATCATGAGCAAATAGAGGAGCGCCAGACTGGAGTTGTAAAGGGGTGCTCCAATGGCCAACTGCAATAGAAAGCCTTGATAATCGCAGGTTCTTTGGTTGCCCGCCGCATAGGCCCATCCATTTTCTTCGGGGGTTGCCCACGTACTCATGAACCAGGCCGAGCTGGCCAAAATATCGACACAACTCATGGCGAGTAGTGTGCGTTGAATACTTGTTGTCGAACCGCGCGTTCGATGATCGTGAATGACTTCGCATACAATAAAGAAGGAACAGGGCATGGAAATGCTGGCGGAAATCTTGGGACAAATCGCCAAGGCACGTTCTTTGGCCAAACTGTCGAGGCCGCTGCCACCCGCCATGATTGCTTGTTGTGTGTGTGTGTGATTGATTGAAAGGAAGGAAAGGAAAGGAGATTCTGGTTTGGGGACGGTTTTGTGTCGTTGTGGTTGCGCTCTTCTTGTTCTCCCGTTGTTCAGTAAATTTGTCAGTGAGTGAGTGAGCGAGGTCCGTTGTCTTACTTCAGCTACTACTAGTACAGCAAGAGAGAATGAATGAGAAATTGGAAAGGCATCGATCGAGGCCTACTGAAAGCAAGTGTATTCAATTGTACTGCCTGGAACTTGCGATTCCTGTGTAGGGGCTTAGATGCGATTGTATTTATTCAATTATTGTACTACGTACTAGCAACCCCTTTGCTTCTTTATTAATAGTAGGCCAGATAGCTAGAGTACCAGTAGCTGTCAGGAGGCAGTTGCTGGTTAGTCTCCGATCCGACAACTAAGTATTGACTTGTATTGTGACAGTGATAGTAGAGCAGAGAACAGTGATCAACAGGCTGCTCCGTGTTGGTTGCCAAGGAAGTTAATAGAATCAATAACCGGTACGTAGAAGTAATACGATACTACTACAACGTAGCTAGCTACGTCGCACGGTGCTGTAGTGGTAGCAGTGCAGTGCCAGTAATCAACGGACAGATTTGGGAAGCCCATCAGCCAATCAGAACCAGTGATCCCTTGAATGTGTGTCCTCTTGCCTTTGGTTGGCAGAGCCTTCCTTCAGCTGATGCAGCATGACCCCCCCCCCTTGTGTGTTCTTTGCCTGTGCCTTTCAAAGCATGATCATGGTGGAGCAATCAGAGCATAAAAACACATTTGAAGGATTTTGCCGCTGCATGTCATGCAAGAACATTTGCCCAGACAATCCCCATAGATGAGGTCATTGCACATTGATGTCATGAATTACTACACATTCAAATCCAAATTTTCCACTTGGACCAGGCCAAGTGGAAATTGACACAGCTAGTTGTTCCCATGATTGTCACAATGCATTTTGCTCTTGCACCATCGAACAACTACAGCGTGTTCTACAACACAGAATGTTAACAAACTAGTTGAAGTGCACACAGCCTCCTCAGTGCTTTCCTTTGTATCCAAAAACTTTTCTTTCTTAAAAAATCTACTAAAAATTCAATTTCCTTAGCAAAATAGAACCCCCCTTCTTTTGTGCATGATGACCAATCTCAATCGGAACTGTCGGAACAATGTCAATTGGAGAGTTGTTTTGGCGTGCCCACGACTTGACTTTAAATTGAATGCAAGTGAATTAATTTAATCACATGTATGTTGAGTTGACTGTACTTGAGTGAAGTTGAAAAACACTTAGTTGAAATTCCTTATGAGTAAGGTTTCAACCATTGTGACATGAAGTCAGGAATTCCCATAGCACTACCCGCCAGACAGTGTTACTGTACAACGCGGTACTAACTGGTACTTCGACTGAGGTATCATGTGCGATCGGGCAAGTACGTACAGTTTCGTAGGTTGTCCGATCCTTTGCCGTGTTGTGACTGTTGGTGTGAAGCCATCCGCATGTTCTCGACAAAACCAGCATGATATTTATTTGTATCTAAAAGTCTAAAACTACAGTACTGTAGTACTACAAGCTTTTCGTTGGTTAGGTCTACTAGTCCGAGAGCATATCATCGATCTTACAAACCTATTGCAAGTTATTGGCAGCTATCACCCCTTTTAGTCTCCTTGAAATACCATCTTTTGCGACACTTAAGATTCAAGGACGTTCGTACTGAGAACACGTCTGGTTGAGGTATAACAGAGCATACGTGTGGACAGTGATCGTACAGTAGGCTAAGCTTGACACAACATTGCCTGCGACCTCTCTAGTCTAGATAGTATCATTCAGTCGTTAGACAATCAATCATCTGCTGCAACCATCTGCTAAAAAATGTCTGACAAAAGCAGCAATCCTCTACCACCCGGTTGGAAAAAAGGATTTTCCAACTCGCAACAAAAAGTCTACTACTTTCATGAAAAGACCAAGCATACACAATGGCATTTCCCCACTGCCTCGGAAGCAGCTGACCCCGTCATGGCCAAGAAACGAGCCGAAACTGCTGCGCAGCGAGAAGAAAGTAAAAAGCAGCCTGGCGGCGGTGAAAAAAGGCCCGGCAGTGGCGATACCAACCCCAACAAACGACCCCGCATAGGCTCGGGAGGATCTTCCGCCTCGGCTGCCGCCAAGAGCGCACCCGTCGATGACTTTTTGGGTCTCATCGATGCCACCTCGGTCGCTATTATTGTTCCTTTTCGGGATTTGCATGCGGCTCAGAATCGTGCCAAGCATCTCAAGGCGTTCATTCCGCACATGGTACAGTTCTTATCCAAACAAAAAAAGGATGGACTGGTTTCGGATTTTCACATTTACATTATGGAACAGAGCGACGATGGACGCAAATTCAACCGTGGTAAATTGCTCAACATTGGATTTGATATGGCCAAGAAAAGCAAACGTGGTCATGATGTCTTTATCTTTCATGATGGTAAGTACAGTACAGCAAGTAGGAGAAGAATCATCTTTGTTCTAGTCATTATGATAAAGCCTGTTCAATGTTGTAGAAGCTTGTTGGATCAGATGCTCTCGCTTGGAGAATACAGATTCTTGTGATTGCATTGGCCATCTCGATTCATCTCTTTCTGTTGGATTTGATGGAAACCAATTGCATCACCATTGACAGTCCGGACTCACCAATTTATACTTCTCTATGTTACCTTTTCCAGTCGACTTATTGCCGGATGATAATTTGGGTCCTTGGTATGCCAAGTTTCCGAAGACGCCCATTCACATTGCCCGTGTCTGGGATCGCTACTCGGGAAACAAAAAGTATTTCGGTGGGGTTGTGAGTTTTTCCAGTTCCGATTACAAACGCATCAATGGCTTTCCGTGAGTACAGTATTGTAGTACTTGACTGGATGATTGTCAGACACTGCTGCGGGAAAGATTCCAGTCACAGACGCCTTGTGATTGTGTTCCATTTCTGATTTCCTCTTTTTCTTCTCAATACTACTTCCGCACACCGGCATGACAGCAACACCTTTTGGGGTTGGGGTGGCGAAGATGATGAAATGCAAAATCGTTTGGAACGATTGGGCATCAAATTCATCTCTCCCGACAAGGGATCACTCAGAGATTTGGAAGAAATGAACATTGAAGAGAAAATGGCCTTTTTGCGCAAGAATCGCGACTGGAAGTGCATGGTGAAGTGGGAGCTCTTGGAAGAGCACGAAAAGAATTGGAAGACCAACGGATTGGCCGATTTGCGTTATGCCGTATTGAAACAAACACAGTTGGATGACAAGAACAAATCCACCAAAATTTCCGTCGATGTCAAGTTGAATGGCAATCACTGGGCGAATGAGAAATGCGCCGTCGATTACATGGGTGGTTGATTAGTGCGACATTGCAAAACTTGTGTTTTTGTTGCCGATTCAAGTTTCATTTTGCTGCAATCGCTGTTTTAACTAGAATTGCCGACACTGTGGCAAATCGTAGCTTAGCAAGCCGCACAGGACAGGAGCATACGTAAAATGTAGGATTCCTCATTAATACTACGCTTGTTTGGCTCCATCACAATCAAGAGCTGCGTGAGCGATTCCGCAAATGGATTTAAGCGCAGCAGCCTTGCTGTATTCAGTACGCGCTGTCTTTACCATGTCGCTCTGTAGTAGAAGAATAGGGCCCTGCTCCGGACGTCAGGTATGGGCGGCGTAGCATCAGGAGCATGGGAAGGGCACAAGTGCATTTGTTATAGCACCTAAAAATTATATAGACAAACGGCACGTGACTAAAGTAATGCGCAAGCCAACAAGAGTCTTTCAGCGGCCTCATTTCTTACTTCTAGTACGAATTTGCTGCCGCACTGCCTGTACTTGCAAATACAAAAGCTCTTGCATCTAAATAAATTTAGAAATTATAATAATTTAAGGTTCAAATAATACAGCGCCATAGATAAGCGCAGATACAGATAATTCCAGACCCTTGTTTGGTGCAGTTTTTGCGGACTGAGGTTGTTATAAAAACCTTCGCCGCGCCCAAGCACATTTCCGCCTCAATAATCTTGGCTCGAAGAACCACCCTTGCCGGGCTTGCTCTTCTTTGGCAAGAGCACAGCATGAATGTTGGGCAAGACACCTCCGGAGGCGATGGTGACGTTTCCCTACAGATATGGCGAGATGGAAAAAATGAATAAAACGTAAGCAAACAGCCGATAATAATAACAACCAAAACCAAGAAACCGCACAAAATGACTTACGAGCAGCTTGTTCAACTCTTCATCGTTCTTGACAGCCAAAGTGATGTGACGGGGAATGATACGGCTCTTCTTGTTGTCACGAGCGGCGTTTCCGGCCAATTCCAAGATCTCGGCGCACAAGTACTCCAAGACGGCTGCTAGGTAGACAGGAGCTCCAGCTCCCATGCGGGTGGTGTACTTTCCCTGACGGAGGTAACGGCCAATACGACCCACTGGGAACTGAAGTCCAGCCTTGGAAGAGCTGCTCGTAGCAGTCTTCTTGTCTCCGCGTCCTCCCTTTCCTTTTCCCTTTCCTGTTGGGGTGATAAATGGATATTAAAATGTGGTTGGCGCGGCGCGGCAAGTGAGAAAACAAGTTGTTGGGCATGGTCATCGCGAGTGCCAACTAAAGCACAACAGAAACACCCACAAATCCTAGGGACGAAGGCTAGTAGTACCCAAGCGCATCATCAAGACTGTAGTCGAACTTACCGCTCATGGTTGATTGATTTTGATTTGAAGTGAAAGAAGAAACTAAAAATTAGTTTATGCCCGTTGATTGCTTTTTGCTGCTGTTGTGGTAAACCGGTGTTTGCTCTGTCGGTTCTTGCTCGAGAAAGTCTCTACGGCTGCCCCGTGAAACTTTCTACGAGCAAGAAAAGGCTTGCCTTGCGCGATTGGCTCTTTCCGTCAAGAAAGGTGGGAAATTTGAACGGAAAACATTTGCCTGGGATTGGTGGTCGACCGGCGCTAACCCTATTAAATTCTACGAAGATAGATTCAAGGTTGCACACCTGCCAACGTTACTCACATTACCAAACTATACACCGCAACCTCAACTCAGGCCAGTACTAGATAGTACTAGTACATGTACTATAATATCGTACTACCACTGCTGTTCTGGTACTGTAATTGATATACTTGAGTGCCGATCAATTAAATAGCTAGTGTAGTAGTGCTCAAATAGTACGGTGGAGTAGCTAGCCACGGTAGTAAAGTTGACCTATTTGTTCTGTAAAGTATGCAGTACTATTGCTAGCTAGCTAGAAGATCTGAAACCCATTTATTTACCTATTTTCAGGCTAGGCAGCGTGGTGCGTGGTGCCCTCAGAAGCACCTTTGTATCAGATATTCAATCTCCACGGTGAAAAAGGAAACCACCAGATAGAGATAGCAGAGATGGTTTTGCCCCCAATTGGCCTCCCGTTTTTTCTGTTGATCAGATCTGATCCACATTCTATGCACTGGGAAAAGTCCAACCACACCTGAACAAGCTTCCATTTCTGTACCGTAAAAACCTGGGAACCATTACACCTTCAAGTAAGCCCAACCAATGGTCTCAGCTTGCTGCAGTACCAAGCCCCGGCCTGGAACAGCAATCGAACGTTTCGGCAACTCAGGACAAGGTAGAATCGACCTTGATGCAGGTGTGTAACTTTGCGTTTCTCATAGTGTCCAAGTGTTTCTCAATCGGAGTCTGAGTTCGCAAAGGGGTTCGTCCCGGCAACCCTCGCGATATGGGGCGCCGTCTGGACCTTGGCCTTTTTCCGTGGAAGCTTTTCACAGCCTTCATTGCTCGTATTGTTGATTTGGTGTGGTTTATTTTCAATTGGGTCCAACTCTCGTGGCGAATCGAATTCAGGACAAGATTCTGAATCGGTTCCTGATTCATCTAAGCAGCCATCACCACCACTAGTTGTCGAGGATTTTGTTTGTGTTTTCCTTTTTAGACGCCGACGCCTTTTCGAGTTTGACTCGCTTATCGGCCTTTGTATGGTGCTCGCATTTTCATCAAGGCGCCGCAGCTGAGGCTTCGTCTTTGCCGTCCCAAGTCGATGCAATTGGTCCCACCGGGTCGATGCCACCAGTAGCTGCGGGTTGAGTTGCACCAAACGAAACAAGACATCCAAAGAAGCATCTTCAGCGGCAGCTGCTCTCATGAACGGATACACCCCATGTCGATCCGGCTTGCCCACAGCGTCGTGATACTGAGAAGCGAATTGAATGATTGTTCTTGTCATGGTAGGGTGGTGCCGAAGAAGCATATGTAAAGGCCATTCTGACATAATTTTTCCCGAGTCGGAGGACCTCACTTCAAGTGGCGTTTGTACAGCTTCTGGAAACAAGTCTCTTACAGCCGCAACATCCCGGTCCCAAGTATCACTTCCCTCGCAGGCACAGTGCAAGGGTAACTCGCCCTCTTTGTTTCGGATGCGGGCAGCTTCGTGGATTGTTTCTTCCCATTCCCACTCTTTGCTAAGATTTACCAGTTCGTGCAGGATTGGAAGACTGTCTTGACAAGCAATGTGCAGGCAGGTGTCTCCCGTGCTTTTATCCTGTGCATCTGGATGTTCTATCAAATAGTTACTTAGCAAGCTGCATCTAAGCTTTCGCATGAAACGCAAATTGTCTCCACTTTCACCTTGGTATTCTGGTGGACACAGGCTGTCGATTAAACGATGACCAGGAAGGATCTTTGGAGGCAGATCTTCTGTGTCAGGGTCGCCCTCCATCGAACGGGGCTTCGTCTGGTCAGCTGAGGCAAGAACCTCCAAAGGCACCATGCCATCATTGTTTTCCCTAGTGACGCTTTCGGGCCAGGCGCGGACCAAAACGGCGACTATGGACGTCAGGTCAAAGTCGATGGGAGTGTTTTCGTGTTGCCAACAGAGCGTATGCAAGGGAAGGTCGCCCTTTGAGTCAGAAAGACGTGCAGCTTCGGGGCATGGTTTCACTAATACATCGAGTAGACTTGCAATGTGCAAGGCAACCGCTTCATAGAAAAGCTTCTTCCGAGACAAAGAAGCCTCCTTTAATTGATCTTTGAGTCTCGTTAGTTCTCCTTTGATTCCCTGTTGTGCAATGATATGAAGAAGGTTTTTCCCTGTTTTGTCTTGTTGCAAACAAGCAGCAGGCCATTTCTCAGCAATGCTGCGGACAGTGTCGAGATTTGGCTGAATTGGGTTGTCAGGCCGACACGCCGCTAGCAAAATGGACCGTTGCTCTTCTAGAGACGCCAATTCGGTAGGCCATATGCTCAAAAAATAAACAATGACTTCTAGTGGCTTTCCAAAAAAGCACGCATTGTACAGGAAGGAATCTCCAAATTTGTCCTTGGTCGATAACAGTGATAAAACATCCGGTTGTCCTTCCACCAGCTCACGAATTCGATCCAACGAGGGCCGACTATTGCCGATGCATAGTTGGTGCAGTTCATCGGCTACTTGTATGCAGTCCATCGTGCATGGGAATAAGGGCTGTCTCTTATACACATCTCCGAGCCCACGAGACTAAGGCGAATCTCGTATGCCGTCTTCTGCTTGAA
>ENA-ORBV01007474-ORBV01007474.1-microbial-mat-metagenome-genome-assembly--contig:-NODE-7474-length-18760-cov-42.748702_pt1 | contig 18760 bp, 11 predicted proteins | sample MGYA00237777_ERZ505514 | MGnify/ENA primary metagenome ERZ505514 (study PRJEB26160, sample SAMN06269048) | microbial mat metagenome | isolation source: Oligotrophic lake microbial mat | place... | reverse complement strand
GAGCCGGTTCTTGTGCCGGTTGCAGAACACGAAGAGATCGCCCGACAGCGGGTCGCCCGCGAGCGACGAGCGCACCAAGCCGCTCAGGCCGTTGAACGACTTGCGCATGTCTGTCGCGCCCGAGGCCAAGAAGACGCGGCCGCGCGTCATTCCGCTCAGCATGAGCGCAGCGCCGTGACGACTTCGGCCAGCCGGTCCACCGCGACATTCGAAGGCAAGAGCAGGCGCAGGCCGTCGCCGAAGATGACTTCGAGCTGCTCACCCGCGGCGGTTCGCGAAGCGGGACGATCATTCACGATGTCGACCGCGACGAGTCCGCTCGACGCAGTCGTCGCACGGGGTCGATTCAGACCCAACCGTCGACGCCAGCCATAGAGGGTCCACACCGAGAGGCCGCGGGCCTCCGCGAAGGAGCGCAGGCTCCCCCCGTGATGCTCGTGTTCCTCCAGCAAACCGAGGTAGTGGTCGGCTCGATCAGGGAGTGTGGACGCGCTTGAAGTCTGCTGCTGGATCATCAGAGCAGCGTCGAACGGAGCAGGGCGCAGGGCCAGGACGGAGGCTTGAAGGCGCCCGGACGCTTACGCTGGATCCGCGCCTGTGCGCCGAGCTGCCAAGGGCGGCAAGCGCAGCTCGGCCTCCATGGACGAGATGCAGGCGACGCTACTGGAGCACGTCAAGGCGAACCCGGGTCAGCGCGGTGAGCAGATCGCCGGGGCGCTGGGGACGGACGTTGGCACGAGGCGACTGCCGATGAAGAAGCTGATCGCGGCAGGAAGCGTGCGGACCGAGGGTCAGCGGCGAGGGATGAACTACCACGCGGGCAACGGCCAGCCCGCGAAGGCGGGCGGCGCGAAGAAGAAGCGCGCGGCGAAGTAGTCGAGTACGATCCGCACAACTCGTCCGTGTGATACGCCTCCCCTCGCGGGCGGTGGAGGCGCAGGGAAGCTCGGGGGCGGATCGATTGGGGCAGAAGGCCGGGGGACTCTTCCGCCCCGCACCGGGTCCCGACTTTGGGAACGGCGTCGGTGATGGAGCCGTGAGGCTATGCAGCCGGTGGATAGCAAGTAGTGTAAAGGAACCAAGGGCAGGGTCCTCATCGGACGATCCTCGACTCCAGCCGCGGGAACCCTTCCTCTACCTTCGCCGCCAATAGCTCGCGAGCGGGTCGCGCACTCCAGGTCCTCCAACGTCGCCAAGTGCATCACGCCTGTCGCGCGGGTTTGCGTGCATAGACTGCGGGCGTACGGAGGTCCCAATTCTGGTCCCGCAGCCGCTCGCGCTGAACTTTCTCCGAATTCTCGAGGGTAGGCGCGCCGGGAGCACGTTGGAGAGGATGGAAACGCTGATCCCCTAGCCCCCCCTAAGCGCGATATGACCGTCCCTATCCGATCCGGTCCCTACCGCACCTTTCACCCGCTCCGCCCGCACGAGTCCTACCTCGAGTTCGAGGGCTCGACGATCACGATCCCGCTGCGCGCGCGGATGACGGACAACTCGCCGTGGATGCACGACGAGGTGAAGCTGAAAGCCTATATGCGGCTCGAGGTGTTCCCGAGCTATGTGAACGGGCTGGGCACGCGCGAGTTCCAGTTCATCATCCGCGACTGGGATCTCTACGGCACATGCCCACTGCTGAACAAGTTGTTCTACGGGCACCCCCTCGGCCGTGAGTTCGAGCCAGAAGGCACGGGCAAGAAGGTCGGCCACACCGCGGAGCGACTGCCGGCCGTCCTCACGTTCTGCGTCTCCAACAACTACTCCAAGGAGGGGGATCCTGAGAACGATCTCCTCGCGCCCGCGGACGAGCTGGAGATCCGCAACCTGACGAGCCACGACTTGCGCGCGGCCGACGACGCAGGAGACGGATCGTTGCTCTACGGGAACCCGGGGAACTCGCTCTACTGGGAGGTCGTCGAAAGCGCGAAGCTCGGCAGCAAGCACGGGGGATTCACGGTCCTCTTCTACAAGCGCCCGGTTCGCAGCTCGGGGGCGTTCCCAGCGCTTGAACGGACGAAGGACCGCGAGGCCATCCTCGCGTCGGTCGAGGTGGAGAAGGACGGGGTGATCTACGCACAGATCCCGGTCGACCTGTACCGCCGCGCTGGGAACGTCGCGAAGCTCACCGGCAACACCGTGATCTCGCCGCTGCACCGGCCACGGACGCCGATCCAGATCCGCTGGAAGCTCGGCCGCAAGCCGCGCGCAGGACGAGGACGCATCCGGATCGTCTCGCCCGCCCGCAGCCTCTGCACCGCGGAGCAACGCCCGGATCTGGGGATGCCCTTCGATTCGGCGGACTTCCCCGCGCGGCTGATCTACGCGATCAACTACCACATCCACGTCAACCGCGAGCGGTTCGTCGAGGACCAGGCCGGCATCGCGATCGCCGTTGGCGCGACGGAGATCCCGCCGCGCGACGTAACGGTGGCGTTCGACAAGCCGCACATCGGCACCGTGCTCGGCAAGCATCTTGAGTTCGGCCCGGGGCACTGCACCGGCATGCACGAAATCACCGAGGACGAGTACACGCTCGGCTCGCGCATCTGCCGCTACTGGCGAACGGTCCCCTTGAGCGTGACCGACCCCGTTGCTCCGTTCGACGCCACGCGCGACTACTGAGCTCGGGAGCCGCGAGTATGGAGACTCGCAGACTGCCTGAGGCCGAGACCGGCCACGACGCGTGGAGCGCGTTCCGGCGCGGCCTCGCCTGGACGGCGTACTCCGCATGGCACGCGACGGCATACGTCGCGACCCGCTGTGCGTACGCCTCCGCAGACGAGTCGCGGATTGATGAGCTTCGCGGCCGGGCGCTCGCGCGGTGGTGCGAGTCGCTCGGCCCGCTCGCGATCAAAGCTGGGCAGATCCTCGGGTCACGCGGCGACATCTGGCGGCCGACGACGGCCGCTCACGCCGTGCGGCTGCAGGACAAGGTGCGCGCGCTGTCCGGCGCCGACGCGCTGAACGCTATCGACGCCGCGTACGAAGGCGCCGCGGCGCGCGTGTTCGAGCGCGTTGATCCGATCCCGATCGGCGCGGGCGCGATTGCGCAAATCCACGCCGGGCGGCTGCACGACGGCCGCATGGTTGCGATCAAGGTGCTACGGCCACGCATGCGGGCGGAGCTCGACCGCGATCTGCGGATCCTGTCCTTCGCGGCCCGCTGCTTGGCTCGGGCGCGAGCGCTACGCGCCGTGCCGATCGAGGCTGGGGTCAAACACGTCGCGTTCGCCATGCGTCGCCAGGTCGACCTCGCCGCGGAGTGCGATTCTCAGATGCGGCTCCGGGAGGCACTGTCGCGACAAAACGGAGTGCTCGTTCCTGAGCCGTTCCCGCATCTCTCGAGCGCCTCGGTCCTGGTCATGGAGCTCGTGCCCGATTGTGTGCGTCTCGACCGCTGTCTCGATCGCGATGTCGCGCGAGCCGCGGTTCGCTCAGGTCTGCGCGCGCTGTACTCCATGCTGTTCGAGATCGGCACGGTGCATTGCGACATGCACATGGGGAACACACCGATCTACGGCTCGAGGCTCGTGCTCCTGGACTTCGGCATCGTCGCGACGCTCGACCCCCCGGCGCGCGTCGCGTTCCGGGACTTCTTCCTGGGGCTCGCGTTCGGGGACGGGTTGCAGTGCGCGCGCATCCTGTCGGAGACCTCGCTGCACCGCACAGCGGAGTTCGACGCGGATCGGTTTACGGACGCGGTCGTGCAGCTCACGACCATGTACTCGCGTCGACCCGCGCGCAGCTTCGGAGTCACGACATTCGTCGGCGACCTGTTCGACTGCATGCGACGGAACGGCGTTGTTGGATCTCCCGACTTCATTATGGCCCTCGTCGCCCTTGTCACATACGAGGGAACCGTCCGAACCGTGGATCCGGACCTGGACTTCCAGGCCGAAGCCTCGCCCTTCGCCGCGTCCGCGCTGCTGGAGTGCGCCCGATGGAACTGACCTCTGGCCGCAGCCGGCGCGTCTTTCCTGGCGCCGTCAGACCCAACCTCGCGAGCGCGGGCGCCGGGGTCGTCGAGTGGCTCGCGCGACGAACGATGGTCGCCCTAACGTCCCGCCTCGCACGCGAAGGGTCCCATCGCTGGGCTCCGGGAGATCCGCGCGGGCGGGCCGTCGCGGCTGTCACGGCTGGGCTCCGGCTCGCGCTTGCGACAAGCGACCGGATCGGGTTGCCTGAGTCGCTCGGCGCGGGCGATCCGCGGGACGCAGGGTTCCGCCACGAAGGCGCGGCCATGGGTTGTGCGTTGCTCGATATCGTGACGTGCGCGAACCTGCGGCGTTGGAACACCCTGCGCGAGGCATGCGGTGCGCATCACGACTACCTGCTCCACGTCGGACTCGGTCTCGCGTTGGCACGCATTCGCAGAGCCGACGCACTGCCTATCGCCGGCACAGATCCGCTGCTCGGCGCGCTCGCGATCGACGGTGCAGGCTTCTACGCCGGGTATTCTCGGCCGGCCGCGCCTCTGGCCAAGTTGGGTACGACGAGCAAGCCCAGCGATCCGTTGCATCGGATCCGCGACCAAGGCCTCGGGCGGAGCTTGTGGTTTACCCGCGGAACCGACGCCTCAGCGCTCGCCGCCACGATTTACGGTTGTGCGGAGTCGCGGCGCCCCGCTCTCTGGAGCGGCGTCGGTCTCGCGTGCGCGTACGCTGGAGGATCAGAAGCGGAAGGCCTGCACCGGCTGCTTGAGGAGGCAGCGGAGCACGTCGACCACCTCGCTCAGGGAGTCGCGTTCGCGGCCGAGGCCCGCGTCCGCGCCGACAACGTCATTGCAGCGACGGAGGAAGCCTGCCGGATTGTGTGCGGCTGCAGCGCCGCCGTTGCAGCGGAGGCCGTACGTGCCTGCCGAGGTCGGGCGACTGGCGCGCCCGATGGTTCTGCGTACGAGGACTGGCGCAGCAGGGTTCGCGCGGAGCTGCGGGCGCGGGGGCGGCGAACGTGAAGCGATTCGCCGAAGCTCTGCGCGGACACGCGACCCATATCCTCGCGTGCTCGTTGATCGCACTGCTATACGCGGCGGCTCGCCACCCGGGCGTCGACGACGTCGAGCTCGAACGGATCGCAGCTCCTTTCGCTTTCGAGCGACGCGAACTCACCCTCCTTCCTGACGAGACGCCACGCTCGATGCGCCCTGTCCAGGGCGCTCTGTCGCATCTGAGCGGTTGGCTCAACACACTCGGCGCTGCGGTCGCGCTATGCGATCTCGACGCGGACGGCTTTCCAGACGACTGCGTTCTGGTCGACCCGCGAGCGGAAAGCGTGTCCGTACGGAGCCTGCACGACTCGGTGAACAGCTACGCCCCATTCCGCCTTGTCGCGACGGAAGGGGAAGCGCAGCGCGGGGCGACGGCGCCGATGGGTTGCGTGCCGAGCGACATGAACGAGGACGGTTTGCTCGACGTGCTCGTCTATTACTGGGGGCGCACGCCGGTCGCGTTCCTGCAGCGCCCTGGCTTCGATCGAGGCCTGAATGCGGAAGCTTTCGCGGCGACGGAGCTCGTGCCGGGGGAGCAGGCCTGGTTCACGAACGCGGCGACGTTTGCTGACGTAGACGGCGACGGTCACGCCGACCTGGTCGTTGGAAACTACTTCGAGGACGGCGCGCGCGTGCTCGACACCAGCGCGTCCGACGGGGCGCGCATGCATGCGTCGATGTCGAACGCCCAGAACGGAGGGCGAAACCGCGTCCTCATGTGGAGCGCGGCGAGCAGCGACGCTATCCCGACGGTCGCGTACGAGGATGCGAGCGACGCGATTGCGGACGAACTCCTCACTGGATGGACGCTCGCCGTCGGCGCGGCGGATCTCGACGGGGATCTCCTGCCCGAACTCTACTTCGCCAACGACTTCGGGCCCGACCGCCTCCTGCACAATCGATCGGCGCCGGGAAGCCTACGGTTCGCGCCGCTGGAAGGGCGGCGCGGCTGGGCTACGCCGAAATCGAAGGTCGTCGGCCGAGACTCGTTCAAGGGGATGGGCGTCGACTTCGGCGATGTCAACGGAGACGGGATCCTCGACGTGTACGTCAGCAACATCACGACGGAGTTCGGTCTGCAGGAAAGCCAGTTCCTTTTCGCGAGTAGCGGTGAGGTGCACGAAATGCGCGCTGGCATCGCACCGTATGTCGACGAGAGCGAGAGCCTGGGCCTATCGCGCAGTGGGTGGGCGTGGGACGCTAAGCTCGCGGACTTCGATAACGACGGCGTGCTCGAGGCCGTGCAGGCACTGGGTTTCCTTGCCGGTGACGTCGATCGCTGGCCCGAGCTCCACGAGATGGCGATGTGCGGCGATCCTTTGCTGTCCGCGCCCGCACTGTGGCACCGGTTCGCCGCGGGGGACGACCTGTCCGGCCACGAGGTCGGTCCTTTCTTCGTGCGCGACGCTGACGGAATCTTCCGCGACGTCGCCGCGCGCGTTGGACTGCACCAAGCGGAGGTCCGTCGCGGGATCGCACTCGCGGACGTCGATCGCGACGGTGACCTGGACATGGCGGTCGCGAACCAGTGGTCGCCGAGCGCGGTTTACTTCAACGAGTCTGAGTGCGGGCTCACGCTCGAGCTGATTCTCGTCCTGCCTATCGATCAGCGTCCCGGGAACCCGACGCGAGTGCAGCGTGGCGCACCCGTCCCGGGAATCCCTGCGCGCGCAGCGATCGGAGCGACCGCCTCGATGGACTTCGGTGCGGGCTCGCGCGACGAAGCACGACCGCGCGCGCGCATCACGTTCGTCGATGGGGGGAACGGCCACGCCGGCGTCCGCGACGCCTCCGTCCGATTCGGGCTCGGGCGCGCGTCGCCCGGCCCGCACGCGGTGTCGTTCGCCTGGCGCGACACGCTCGGCGCGCGGCACCGGCGCACGTTCATGTGCGAGCCCGGCTTGACTACGATCTACCTCGGAGCGGAGGTCGATCGATGAACGTCCAGGGCGAGCGCGGCTCGTGGTACGCGAACGGTCGCTCGGCGGGCTTGCGGCGATTCGCGACAGCAATCACGGTGCTGAACCTGCTCGGGTACGCCTTCCTGGGCTTTGAGGGCGCGTACGCGCAACCATTAGTCGCCGCGCTCGTGGCGTATGCGACGGAGCTGACGCTCGAGACCGTCGACGCGGGCGTCCGGCGGAGACCGGCGAGGTATCTTGGTGGGAGGATCCGTGTCGTCGAGTTCCTGCTGCCGGCGCACATCAGCGCGATGGCGGTCTCGATGCTGCTCTACGCCAACGAAAATCTCGCACCCTTCGCATTCGCCGCCGGGACAGCGATCGCGTCCAAGTATCTGCTGCGCGTCCCGGTCGCGGGCGGATCGCGTCACGTATTCAACCCGTCGAACTTGGGCATCGCGGTTACCCTGCTGGCGTTTCCCTGGGTGGGAATTGCGCCGCCCTACATGTTCACTGAGAACCTCGGAACGGCCGGCGACATCGTGCTTCCAGCGGTGATTGTGACGCTCGGCACGTTCCTCAACGCGCGCTTCACGAAGCGGATCCCGCTGATCTTCGCGTGGGTGGCAGGCTTCGCCGCACAAGGTCTGATCCGGCACCTCGCGTTCGACCAGCACCTAGTGTCAACACTAGTGCCGATGACCGGGGTGTCGTTCTTGCTATTCACCTTCTACATGATCACGGACCCGCCGACGACGCCGGACGGGACGCGGGCGCAGGTCGCGTTCGGTGCATCGGTTGCCGCTGCGTACGGAGCTTTGCTGACGCTGCACGTAGTCTTTGGCCTGTTCTTCGCGCTCGCCTCTGTCTCCGCGATCCGTGCCGCTTGGCTATGGAGCACGAGCATGGCGCGCGTTCCGTCGACGGTGCCTACAGCGCCGATCGCGGCGACCGCGATTATCGACAACTCCGCGAGACCGCGGATGGGCACCGCTACCTGATTAGAGTGACGCGATTATGCCGAGCTACCGCTACAACCACGCTGTCAGCCTGGGAGAGACGAGCGCCGTCGGGAACGTGTATTTCTCGCGGTACTTCGAGTGGCAGGGACGCTGCCGAGAGGCTTTCCTCAAAGTGCATTGCCCGAACGTGGTCGATTCGTTGTTGCGCCAAGAATGCGCATTCTTGACTACTGGCGCGCAATGCACCTACGGCGGCGACTGGGGCTTTCGCGGATTTGAGGAAGCGTGGATTGACATGTCGCTACTCCGGTTCCGCGGAGGTCGTATGGCTCTTGGCTTCGAGTTCATTAATGCACAACGGCCTGAGGTTGTTGTGGCGCATGGCGAGCAGGAGCTGTGTTGCAAAGAGCGTCAGGGAGCTCTGTGGCGCCCCAGTCCGTTCCCCGAGGAACTTGCTCGCGCGTTAATGCCCTACGCTGTCGGACCTGAACTGCAGTCTGCGTTGGAGGCGGTCGTGGACTTCCACCGTTCGCGGAGTGAGGCGTCCTAGCATCACCATCGGAGCGGGGGGCCTCGAGGATGCGGCAACCCCGGGGCCGATTGAACGCTACGCCAGCACCGGGCTCCCTGACGCGGACGTCTCCGTCGTCGAGCGCCACGGCTCCCAACGGCACGACGCGAGCCCTCGTAGCCGTCATTATCCCCGAGTTCGCCCGGATCGGCATGGGGCCGCGCGCGCCACTCTGCGCCCGACGCGCCCCGCCGTGTACGCGACTCGGTCAACGACGCGGCCGGTCGCGTCCTCGATCACGATTTCGTCGGCGCCGTTCGCGAAGCTGAAGTTGCGGTAGACGTAGTCGGCATGGAAGCCGCCGTTCTGCGCTGGGTCGCCGTTGCGGCCGAGGACGACGCGTCCGCGGGCAGGGACGAGCAGAGGACCGCCGGCCGCGATGATGTGGAGGTCCGAGCCGTCGTCGCGGATCCGCCAGCCGTTGATGTCGATCGCGACCGGGCCGGGGTTGTAGAGCTCGAACCACTCGCCCGCGTTGTCCGGCACTGCGGCCGGGTCGCGCATGATCTCGGTGATGACGAGGCCCTGAGCGATCGTCGCGCCGTCGAGCGGGAAGACCCTGGGAAGCTCGGCCGCGAGCCGCTCGTCCGGGCCGCTTCCGCGCAGCCCGGTGGCACTGACTTCGAACGACCCCGATCCCGAGGTCTCGATCACGATGTCTCCAACGCAGAACGCGTCGAAGCTCGTGTTCGTTCCTGCCGGGAACCCCTCTTCGGTCTGCAGCACGAGTGCGGGCGGCACGGTGATGCAGAAGACGGTCGCGAGGAGCACCTTCTCGACCACGTCCTCGCGCGGGTGGTGATAGCTCGTGCCCTGGCCGGGTCCCGTGTTGATTACCGCCAGGGTCGGAGAGAGCAGGTTCATCCACTCGTGGTTCGTGCTCGACTCGCTTCCGTGGTGGTTGACGTCGAGAACCTCGACGCCGTGCACCGTGAGCATCGCGGTCGCTCCCCCTGGCATCAGGGCCTTCGCGAGCGGGCTCTCGATGTTCGCTTGGTCGGTCGAACGCTTCGTGCAGTTCCCATCCGCCGTCCAGCTACCGCCGCCGAGGTCGCCCGCGGTGATGTACTCGAAGTCCCCGTACCGGACCAAGATCGCGACCGACTGGTCGTTCTCGCTGGGGGTGGGGACGACCTGCCCGACGCCGAGCACCTCGCCTCCTACCGCGACGCAGGTTGCCGTCGCGCCCTGACCGAGCTGGACGACGTGGCCGAGCGACATGCGCTGCAGCGGGCCAGCGGTCGTCGAGTTCGCGGCCTGCACGAAGTCTGCGATGTCGGAGCGGTTGGGCGCGTCGACCTTCGTGCTGCCGTTGTCCCAGACCGACTGCCGGACGTCGTAGCCCGACTCGATGACCTCGTCGAGGCCCCCGAGGTGGTCCTCGTCGCGGTGCGAGCAGAGCAGGTAGTCGAGCCCCTGCGAAGGCGGGATCCCGATGCTCGCCAGGTAGGGGGCGACTTCGCCCGCGCCCTTGCTCGTCTTGCCAGCATCGATCAGGAAGGTGGTGCCGTCGGGACCCACGATCAGCGTGCAGTCGCCCTGCTGGACGTTGATCTGGTGGATGCGGAGAACGCCCTGCTGAACGGCCGCGAGGGAAGCGGGGATTGCGCGGGGCGAGACGCAGGCGGTGCAGGCGAGCGCCAGTGCGAGCAGCAGCGTGGGGCGAGCGAACATCGGAAACCTCCGGGGGGGAGAGGGTCAGGAGAGCGCGTCGAGCTTAGCGGAGGAGCCTTGGCGGGTGCGCACTCGGGCGCGGCGGTGGGGGATCGAGCGCGCGCATCAGGTTCCGCGCGAGGCGCTCGAGCTGCTCGATTTCGTGGCCTTCACGGGCGCGCGCGACCCATGAGCGTGGGGCGGGACGAGCGTCCCACCACCGTCTCCTCGATCGTTGATCGCGTGAGGCCTTCATCGTCGTGTGTGAGCAGGGTAGCACCACGCTCGCGATCGGCCCCGCCTTCACGGCCGCACGGACCAACCTTGACCGACGCTTGGTTCCGAAGCGCGAGTCATCTACCGATTTGCAAAGCACAACTCTCTTCCCGGCAAGCGCGTAGGAGGTTCTATCGAGAAACTTCGTCGGTGGGCCATGGCGGAGGCGTTCAAAACAGTCAGACGCCAGCGCAGCTAACGCTGGCGCCGCGCGCTTCCCCGGAGCCGTCGACGTCCGCCCCTTCCCGGACCCGATGCTGCGTTCCCCGGTGAGGCGCGACGATTAATCGACCCCTCGCCCTCCCAGGTCCGACATGCTTCTGTCGTCGTTGCTTCGTGCCTTCGCAGCCGTCTGCCTCGCTTCTGGCCCTCTTTTCATCGCCGGCCATGCAGACGCGGCCCCGCAGAGTCAGTCCTATCCAGAGAGCGGAACTACTGCCCCCAATCCACAAGACGAAGCCAACAACGATAAGCCGACGGGCACGGGCGAAGAAACGACGGGAGACCCAGTTGAGATATCCACTGGGGCCTTCGCCTTCAGCAAGAAGGTCCTCGAGCTACCAGGTCGAGGTAGGGACCTCTCGCTGACACTGAGCTACGTCAGCAACGCCCAAGGCATCGAGACGCAGACAGGTGCTCGCTGGACGCACGACCTGGAAGAGCGCTTGATGATCCAGTACACGTGGGGCGCTCCTGTTGAGCCGTATGAGGGGCCGCTGGACCTGGGACCTTATCTGCCGGAGGAAGAGGATCCCGAATGGGTTCCGCGTCCACTGTTCATCGAAGTTTATCACTTTCACGATCTGCGTGTGGACTACTACTCCCGAAACGCAACCGACGCTGGCGATTGGATTCCTACGTCGGGCCAGTTCACGAAACTACACAGCACGAACCAGCAGTCTGGTCCGTATTCGCTTCCCCGTTCGTTCACGCTTCGCCACCCCAACGGGACCATCGTAGAGTTTCCTGTCGACCTATGGGAAGGCGGATGCGGCACATATACAATCCGAGCCAAGTCGATTACCGATCGGCAGGGCAACCAGATCAATCTGAATTACGAATCCAAAGCAAAGACGCCAACTTGTGCCACGTACAGCGAGGGAAGCTACTTCTGGCAGCTCGCAACTGCGGTAGACACCCTCGGCCGTACAGTACAGTTCGAGTATGACACCGTTGGTTGGCTGAACCTCATCCGGGACCACACCGGCCGCGAGGTCGCTTTGGAGCACGACTCCAACGGCAACATCACAGCGATCTCTGCCCCACAAGTCGCGGTATTCCCGCCCGACACTTCAGTCTTGCCATACACGGCCAAGACGAAGTTTGGATACTCAGCCTACAACGCGCTCTATCCGCACACGAAGCACAACATAGAGTGGGTCGCGGCGCCAATCGAGGTCGCCGCGAATTCGACCGCACCGCAGCCCTATGTCGTCAATACATGGGACGACACCGGCGAGCGCGTGGTGTCGCAGGTCGTAGGTGGTGACAACGGAACCGTCCCCGCGGGCGGCGTGCACGCCTTTCTTTACGAACAGAGTAATCCGCCAGCAAGTCAAGGCTGGTTCGACTATGCGGCCAGGACGCTCACGGTTTCTCCTGATGGGCACGCTGAACTGCACTACTTCGATGCAAGCTGGCGTCCCCGCCTCGTGTACCGCTTCACGGGTGGGCTCGATCCGGTTGCCGTTTCGGGAGGTGCCTACTCTATCGATGATCTCGTTGTTGTCGACCCGTCCCTGCCGTCCACGGCTGCCGCTCTAGGCTCGGTATCGGGCGTTACGCTGCCAGCTGTCGGCTCCGATACCGCGATCGGCTGCCTGTGGACACGCACGGACTACACGAGCACGAATCTGCCGAGCTTCGAGGCCACGCAGGATTCGCGCACCGAGTATTACTACGACAGCTCTAATCCAGACCGATTCCAGCAGGGCAACTTGCTCGTCTTGAAGCAGCTGCAGACGCCGGGCATTCGCGCGATCACCCGCGCCTATGCCTATGAGCCGCTCTACAACCAGCTTCGCGTCGAGTACGACCCGCGCGCATTCGGCAGCTACTCACCACCTAACGGCGGCACGCACACGCCGGAGCGATATGCCAAGACCTACTCCTTCGACTACCAAGCACTTTCGGCGACAACGGGTCCCGTTGGCGATCTCGCGGACTATTGGGACATCGATCTAACGCAGTCGAGCGTCACGTCATTCCTCGGCGGGACCGGCTACGGGCTGACCGTTAATGCCATAGCATTTGCGGGAGGATCGACTGGCAGCATTGCCGGTAACGTGGTCAGTGAGGACAGGCCTGTTCGCGTGTACCTGGATCCGCAAGCAAACCCGCCCACGTTCCAGAGCATCACGGAATCCACGACTACCACCTACAACAGCTACGGACTGCCGACTTCTCTCGTGGATCCAGGCGGATTCTCGACGACGTTCACGTACTACGCAGCGGGTGCCGTTGCGCCACAACCCGGCACGTCGGCCTCCGCGTCGAATGGGGGGTACCTCGCCAGCATGACGCGAGCCGTCAACCTCTCGGCTACCACTGTGGTCACCGAGTACTTCGGCTACGACGCCGTCGGCCGACAGACCGTTCACCGCAACGCACGGGGCTACGACACGACGGGCGTATATGACGAAATGGACCGATTGGTCCAGGCGACTGACGCGCTCGGCACGGACCGGGGGACGCTCTACGACGCAAACGGAAACGCGACCGAGGAACTTGCAGAGTACTCCACCCCCTCCATGGCGTCGTCCACGGGCTTGCCGAACGGAACGTACACGTACCCGCGCTCCATCCGCACGACGATGGAGTACGACCTTCTAGACAAACTCGTCGCGCGCACGGTCCAGAATGGCCCGTCCGACGCCCCGTCCGTCGTGCAGTATCGCTACACCCGCGGTGGTGCGCGTGTGCTTACGCTCTTCCCGTTGTGGAGCATCGACGACAAGAACGTCGAAGCGTCGGTACTCGACGAGTTTGGCAGAACGCATACGTCCACCATGGGCGGAGTGTCGGCGCAGTTCGCTGGCCTCTTCGCCAATCAGGACATACCCGGACTGAGTTCGATACCCGTTGACGTGACAGACGTCACCACAACGAAGAAGTCGTTCTACGCGGGCAGCCGTAAGGTCATCGATCGAGATGCCGATGGATTCGACACCGAGTATGAATACGATGGCTACAATCGCCTGATCCGGACGACCACGCCGCTCGGGCACTACACGGACTTCGCATACGACCAAGCGAGCCAGAAGACGCAGATCAAGTCATACGAGGCCGGGGGAGTCCTTCTCGCCAAGACAGACACGAAGTACGACGAGCGACGCCAGCCATTCGAGGTACTGCGGGAGCATAAGAGCACTACCGGCATCGCAATCGGAGACGGCTCGGCTTCGACTAGATCCGGATACGACGTTCGCGGCTTGTGCGTGAGACTTGTGGACGATGCGAGCGAAGCGACAACCACAGCCTACGATGGGCTCGGACGAGCCGAACGAGTCGACGATGCTGAAGGCAACTACTCGCTCCTCACATACGATCCGAACGGGAATCTGATCTACAGCGAGGTGCATGAGCCCGAGACCGGCGCTCCCAGCACGGTGCACGTGCGGAAGAACTGGGCGTTCCACGATGCGCTCGATCGCGTCACGACGACGGTTGATCACCTCGGGCACGCCGTCCGCACGCGCTACGACACGCTTGGGCGCGTCGTTTTCACGAGCGATGCGCGCACGACCACCGCCAACGTCAACGTGGCGCTGAACTCGCTCGACTCGTCTACGCGCCCGCAACACTCGGGCCTGTCGACCAGCTTCATGGTCAACTCGCACGGGAACACGACATGGTTTACGTACGACGACGCCGGATATCAGCTTTCCACGACGAGACACATGCGGGTGTCCGGCCTCGGCGGCAACTCGCTCCTTTCCGGAGGAGGCGGAACGATCGTTACGGCGCGTGCCTACAACCTGAACGGTCATCTGATGAGCGAGACGGACGACAAGGGCAACACGACCAGCTATGGGTACGACTCGCTCAATCGGCGCAATACTATCACGTACGCCAACACCACGGCGTGGTCATGCACGTACTACTTGCGCGGACTGATGAAGGCCAGCACGGACCCGAATGGCACGGTTGTCGATTACACTTACGACGATGACGGTCGGCCGGTGATAGAGACCGTAGCGCCTGGGAACCCGGATGTGATCGGAGAGACGACAGCACAGTTCCAGTACGACGGGCTTGCTCGGTTGACGTCGGCACAGAATACCGTCTCGACCGTCTTGCGAGAGTACGACACGCTCTCCCAACTGGCCGTGGAGACCCTCAACTCGCACCGCACCGAGATCCGTCGCGCGGGGAACGGATTCCTTCAAGGATTCACGTACCCGAGCACTCGTACGCTCAACCACATCCGCGACGGTATTGGCCGGCTCCGCGCGATCCATGAGCAGGGCGGCAGCACGGCGATCGCGGAACTGGAGTACCGCGGCGTCGCAGCGATCAAGGCTCGCGACTACTTCAACGGGACGAGCACGGCGTACGTCTACGACGGCATCCTGCGGCCGCTGGACGTGACCCACTCGCTCGGTAGCACTGTCCTGACGCGCCGGACCAGTATTTGGGACCGGCAGGGCAACCGAGCAATGCGCGAGGATCCGCGCCAGAGCCCGGTGCGGACATTCACGTACACGTACGACTCCGCAGCGCGAATGGTGCAGTCGGGCCGCGTGGGCGGAGGTCAAAGCGCCGAGACCATCACCTACACGCTCGACGACGTTGGCAATCGCACGACCGTCACCGGTGGCCCCGACGCAGGAACGTACACGCTCAACACCAGCGACAGCCCGGTCAACCTCTACACGAGCACTCCAGCGGGGGCGAGCACGTACGACGACAACGCCACCCTGCAGTCGCGTGGAGGGGGGGCTGCAACGACGCGGTACGACTATCGTGATCGCCTGATCGAGTACGTCGACGTGACTAACGGCCGCACGCATCTGTTCGAGTACGACGCGCTTGGGCGGCGAGTGAAAAAGACCACAAACGTGGGCGCACTCCAGGAGCGCGAGGTGCGCTATTTCTACGATGGCGGCTGGAACGCAATCGAGGAGCACGATGGCAACGGCGATGTCATCGCGACACTCGTTTACGAAGATGGACTTGACGCGCTCGTCGAAGTCCAGAGGGACGACACGGGTGCCGGCGGCTTCGTCGCGATGGCCTATCACTCGGACGATCAACTCAACGTGCTCGCGGTGTCGAACGGATCCGGAGCCGTGATTGAAGAGTACGAGTACCGCGACTTCGGTCAGGTCGTGGATCCGAGCACTATGCTCCCCATAACCGGCTCCGCGGTCGGGAATTCCGTAACGTTCAGCGGGCGAGAAGTCGACTGGGAAACTGGATTATATAACTTCCGGCGCCGTTATCTCGACCCGCACGCCGGAAGATTCCAGTCGCGAGATCCGATCGGTACGTTTGGAGATTCAGCGAATCTCGGGAACGGTCAATCATATTGCGGCAATAACCCCTGGAGTAGACGAGACCCAATAGGTTTGGATGCGAATGCCGTTGATTCCGCAACGTGCGGCGACCTTCGTACTTCGACATCCGATCCCGTCGGTGTGAAAGGGGATTGCGACCACCATGGCTCTGCGCAAGCCACTGACAAATCTGGCGAACGCGTCTCGTCATCGGCGTATTGGACAGCAAGAAATGCGGCCAGGCATGCAGCTCAGGCTTCTCATGATCGTTCTCGTGCGGCGATCACCAGAATCAGAGACAAACTAGCTTCAAACAACGAGCAAAGAGACCGACTATCTAGATATGATATCACTCAACTGTTCGGTGGCAGCGACACGGACGCATCATTCCGGACAACAAAAGGCGAGAATGGCGAGATCGTAGCGCACTTTACCGGCAATGACGGCGTTACATCATCGCAGTCCTTCGATTGCACATCACTCTCGGGAATGCAGGCATTTGAAACGTACCTCGGAAACCTCGAGGGCAACATTGACGCATCAAGTGGTATTCTGCAAACGTGCAATACCATAAACAAGGGAAACGAGGCGTTGGCAGTAGTCGGAATTGCCGCACTTGGGGCCGGTGCCGTCTCAGCTATTAGCTTCGGAAGCCTCGCAATGGCCTCAGGCGCTCCGATAGTGGTCGGTGCTCGAGCGCTCGAGCATGCAACAGCCCGCCACGCTGCCGGAACAGTCCCACTCGCGAGCAAGTTTCTAAGTGGAGAGAGTATTCGCGGGCTAGTCGAGGCGAGCCAGAGCGTGGCGCCGGTAGCCCAAAACTCAGGCGGGAATTTTGCGCGAGTCGTCGACGCAGGCCGCCTCGTGGGATCTGCGCTTGTACGTCTTCCTCCTGGTGTTCAGGGGCCGATAAACTCGATTCCGACTTCCGTCTATACTGTCATTACAAATGCGAACAATCATCTGGTAACCGCGTTCCCGGGCCTTCCGTTGAGGTAATCGCCATGGCAATGACAATCTTGGTCGTGGACGAAAATGGAGTTGCAGAAGCGCAGATGACAGACGTTTCCAATGTCTTTGTGCGGTTACTGCCCGATCCCAAAGACACCAGTTACCGATGTCTCGGGTTCATCGACCCATATGGAGACACGCTGTTTAATACTCTGCAACTTCCGGTGGTAATGGCCGAGCTAAATCAGCTCCGGCCGAAGGCGCGGTCCGAAGAAGAGCGCGAGATGATTGACAGTGTCATTCGGCTTGCGAGCAAGGCTGCCGAGGAGGTGCATGTCTATTTGAAGTTTTTCGGCGACTAACCTCAGAGCAGCAAGTTGCGCAGGTGAATAGTCCCGGTGGACTCATAGTGTCAGGCGTGGACATTCTCGCGCCAGACCCACTTGAATAGGAACGCCCGCCCACGACTATATCGGTGATGTGGCCGATCGGAGCGGGGCTCGTCGGTAGTACTCAATCATATGCATCGCAGGTCGGGAGGACTCTGTGGAAGCGATTGAGGTATCGGAGCCGGCGCCGTGGCGTTAATGGCCTGGGGGCATCTTCAGCGAATCGGCAGAACGGGCACGGCGGGTGAGCCTACCTCGCCACCGTCCTGGTCATGGTGGCGCCGCTTGACGCCACCGCCGAATCTTGCCGGTACTCTGCCCCCGTGCCCTGACAGCCTTCGGCCAGACCAAGTGTAGGCGTCCGATGAACCTTGCGATTACCCACAACGTTCATGCTCTTGCGACCGCCCCCAGATCGTCATTCACAATATAGATAGAATCGTGGCAAGGAATGATCTGGTCCAGCCGATATTAGTCAGCTTGGCCTTCACCGCGGTGGCTTTCGCGTTCTGATGGCGAGTGATGGGCGCCAAAGTGCGTGCACGCGCCAATGCGACATGGCATCACGATCTCTCCGGTACGGCTATCACACGGAGGAAGCCTATGTCGCGAGGACATCAAGGGGCCCATGAGCAGTAAGCGTCCGACGGCCTTCAGACCCCCGCCCTGGCCCTGCGGCCTTTGCCGTTCGACGCTGCTCTGATGATCCCGCAGCAGACTTCAAGCGCGTCCACACTCCCTGATCGAGCCGGCCACTACCTCGGTTTGCTGGAGGAACACGAGCATCATGGAGGGAGCCTGCGCTCCTTCGCGGAGGCCCGCGGCCTCTCGGTGTGGACCCTCTATGGCTGGCGCCGACGGTTGGGTCTGACTCGACCCCGTGCGACGACTTCGTCGAGCGGACTCGTCGCAGTCGACATCGTGAACGACCGTCCCGCTTCGAGAACCGCCGCCGGTGAGCAGCTCGAAGTGCAAGGGACTCATCGACGAATACGACGGAAGCGCGTGCCTCTGCAGGTTGGTAGCCCGCGCGTGATCGTTGTCGGGGGTGAGCCCGCCCAAACGCCCGAGACGCTGTAGCGAACTCGCGGAATCAGCCTTCCGCCGGTCGCGGCCTTGAGCCTGAGTGGGGGTCCATCCGAGGTCCCCGTCCGAGGTTCATATGCAGTTGCTCAGCGAAGTCGTCGCTGCCTACGTCACCCAGCAGGCTGCGAACGGTCGATCCATCCACACACAGCGGCAGATCGCGCGTCACGGTCGCTTGCTCGTGAGCGCGTTGAACGATCCACCGGTCGCGCGGGTGAAGCACGAGGCCGTCGCCGCGTTCTTCGCGTCCGACGTGGTGAAGCGCACCGCCGACGGTTCGCCGCGCCGGGCTTCGCCCGACATCCGCGATGAGGACGTCGCGCACGTCACCGCGATCCTGCACCGTCGCATCGTGCGTTATCTCCAGCGTCGCGGACGTTTGCCGCGCGCCGAGCAGGCGGAGCACGATGAGCCCGCGCCCGATGAACCCCTGCTCGCGCTCATGAGCGCAGCCTCGGTCGAAGGGCGCGTCGCGCTCGGACCGACCAG
>ENA-ORBV01007471-ORBV01007471.1-microbial-mat-metagenome-genome-assembly--contig:-NODE-7471-length-18764-cov-6.188527_pt1 | contig 18764 bp, 17 predicted proteins | sample MGYA00237777_ERZ505514 | MGnify/ENA primary metagenome ERZ505514 (study PRJEB26160, sample SAMN06269048) | microbial mat metagenome | isolation source: Oligotrophic lake microbial mat | place... | reverse complement strand
GAGATTCGCCTTAGTCTCGTGGGCTCGGAGATGTGTATAAGAGACAGATGGTGTGGTGCGGGGTTTGCCGTCCAGCCACTGACGTTGTAGGCCTCGGCCTTCCAGCAATCGGAGTCCCCAGTGATGTCAGCGTCTTTTGGCCGTGCTGGCTTGGCCGTCGCCCTTGTTGTTGCGTGCACACCGGAGTCCAAGATGACCGAGAAGGATCCCGTGGCCGAGATGGCCGCCGCATACACCGCAGCCTGGTGCAGCCAAAATCCCGCTCGGGTCGCGACGCACTACGCCGAGAACGGATCTCTCACCATCAACGGTGGCGCTGCTGCCGTGGGACGCGCCGCGATTACGGCGTCCGCCCAGGCGTTTATGACCTCGCTCCCAGACATGATCGTCGCGATGGACAGCCTCCGCATGGACGGCCGGGCTGGCCGCTACTCCTGGACCCTGACTGGGACGAACACGGGGCCCGGCGGAACGGGGAAGGCGGTCCGCCTCAGTGGCTACGAGGAGTGGACCCTCGATCCGTCGGGTCTCATCGAGCGTTCGCTCGGACACTTCGATGCGGTAGAGTACGCGCGACAGATTCGTGAAGGTGTTTCCAGTGTGCCATGAGCGACGATCGGCCTAGCGCCAATGGTCCCGGGCACCCCCCGCGAGGCAGCTGAAGCACGTATCCTACAGCCTCGTTAGGCAGCAGAACAGGACGCACATGAGTCATCCGCTACCCCCGGGACAACGAGACAGCGAGACATTCCCACGGTTCGGTCTCACCCAGTTTGCGCGCCGGTTTCCCAAAGAGACGTCAAGGTTTGACCTTGAGGTCATCGGCAACGTTGAACACGAACTCCGTCTCTCCGACGCCCTGAGCGGCTTGCCGCGGGTCGAACAAGTCAGCGACTTTCACTGCGTGACAACTTGGAGCCGTCGATCGCTGCGTTGGGGTGGCGTCCGTTTTTTGGACTTCTACGAGAAAGTGATTGTGCCCAGCGCGTGTCCTCGTTCACAGGCGACGATGCTTGCCTTGCGTGGCCAAGACGGCGCCCGTACCGGCATGCTCCTGATTGACCTCCTTGCCCCAGAGGTCTTGCTCGCCGATACGCTCGACGGAAAGCCGCTGGCCATCGAGCATGGCGCGCCGGTGCGTCTGATTGCGCCCGCGCACTATGGGTACAAGTCGGTAAAGCATTTGTCCCGAATCGAGTTCAGGAACGAAGAAGACGGATACCGCCCATCCGGGTTCCGCTTCATGGATCATCCACGTGCCCGTGTCGCGCTGGAGGAACGCGGACGCGGAGCTCCGGGCTGGCTGCTGCGCCACGTATATCGACCGCTAATCTCCGGTACAGTCGCCCGGTTTGCCAAGGCGATGACCGAGCGCGAAAACACGCGTGGCCGTGGTTGATCGACTGCTGCCTAACCGCTCGTTCCAGCCGACCGCCTTCGGCGGCGGCTGAACTCGAACGTTGAGGATGTAGGAAAAGGTCGTCGGGGCGAGAATGCACGGCATGTGGATAGCATTGTCCTTCACAGATGCCCTCTGAGCGACGATCTGCCTAACGACAATGGTGCGGGCACCCCCCGCGAGGCAGCTGAAGTACTTATCCTACAACCTCGTTGGGCGGACTCAAGGCGGACCGTCAGCCGCGTCGCTTGCTCCAGTTGTCTACCTCGAGGTCCCTGAAGCGCGCGAAATCTTTGACGTTGACCGTCACGAGAACCAGGCTGTTGGCGAACGCGATCGCGGCGATCTGCCCGTCCACATACGGAGCAGGTTTCCCCACTCCTTCGAGTCGCGCACGCTCATGGCCGTGCCAGCGCGCTGCGGCCTCGTCATACGGCAGCACGGGGAACGACGCCAGCACCACATCCTGGAGGTACTGTTCGAGCGCGTCGCGCCGTTTGCCACGCGGTAGTCGCTGACATCCATACGTAAGCTCGTGCCACACCGGTGCGGCGATCGCGCTTTCGTGCCCGACCGACTCCAGTCGCTTCACGATCTCCGGGTTGGGCGCTTTCGAGATCGGGGAAGAGACGATGCTCGTGTCCAGCAGATATCGCGCGCTCACAGGGCGACCGTGCGCCCCGCCTTGCGGTCGCGAGTCGCCTCGAAGTAGCCCTCGTCAACTCCCACGTCGCGCAGCACGTGGGCCTCGAGGAAGCGCCGATACGCGTCTCCGAAGCGCGGCCGCTCGCCGCGCAGTCGCACGAACTCGCCCAGCGAGACCACCACGGCGACTGGCTTACCACGCCGCGTCAACTCGATCTCCTGGCCGGCTGCCGCTTGGTCGACAATGGCGGGCAAACTCGACCGGGCCTCGGCGATGGAATAGCGTCTTGACATGCGACAGAATGTACATCATGATGTACATACTTGCAAGTTCGGGCGCCGCCCAACAGGCGGTTGCAACAGTCAGCCGCTGTAGTGAATGCTCGCTGCGCTCGCTCTATTGAACGCGGCTGCATTTGAACCGTAACGTTAGGCGGCTTTCACCATCAAAAACGGTAGAGGAGTTAATCGTGCGATCCGCACTACTTGCAAGCCGCTTCCTGCTTTCGGGCTTAACGACGTTGGAAGCGCAATCCCGTTCAAGCGCCTTAGTCGGCACTTGAACGGTTCGCAGTTTTGTGATCAGGATTCGCTGGAGCAGTCACCGACCCGATGGGTCCTAATCCAACGGGATACTTCATCTACACTCCGACAGGTCGGTTGTCGATTCATGCAATGCGCACACCTCCGACCGGCCCTGCCGCGGGTGATTCGGTACGCCTCAGGACTTTAGCGGAACTTCGACCGTACTATTTGAGCGATTTCGGCACGTTTACGATCACGTCGGACTCGACTGTGATCCATCACGTCGAGGGTGGGACGTTCCCGGAGTATACCGGAACGGATCAACGCCGTGCATATCGCATTAGCGGCGACACTCTTCACATTGGCGGGCAAGCGCTCGCTTGCCGTGTGCTTGTCCGAGTTCCTTAGTATTTGCCGCTATTTAATAACAGGCGGTTGCACCAGAAAGCCGAGCTATGGTGCGCTCGCTTGATTTGATTCGGCTGCTGGAGAACCTTGGCGTTGAGGATGTAGGAAAAGGTCGTCGGGGCGAGAATGCACGGCATGTGGATAGAATTGTCCTCCACCGATGCCCTCTGAGCGACGATCGGCCTTACGACCATGGTGCGGGCACCCCCCGCGAGGCAGCTGAAGTAGTTATCCTGCAACCTCGTTAGGCCGCAGCCAATTCATGAGGAAGGGCAGAATGTTCCACAGTTTGCGTGACATCGGCGTACTGCTCACACTTTTCACCGCCACGGCGGGAGCGCAGCAGAAGGCTCCGATAATCGACGTGCACGTCCACTCTTTCGGACCCCAGGTCAAGCCTGACGGTCGCCGCGCGCCAATGCCATGCGTCAACGATCGGGTTCTCTGTGACAACCCCATGTCGTCATTCAGCACCAAGGAGGCAGTCATCGCCGGCGTCGTTGGGGCGATGCAGCGTTACAATATTGTCATGGGTGTGCTTTTAGGAGGGCCGCTGGAGGAGGAATACTTTCGCGCCGGCGAAGGTCGGTTCATCCGGGCCGCAAATGACAGCTTTTTCGGAGGCCCGTCACCGGACTCGGTCCGAGCCCTCCTTAAGAGCGGTACGGCCAAGGCTATCGGTGAGCTGGTTCCGCCTTACGTGGGGGTGTCACCCGCTGACTCGGCGTTCGCTCCATACTTCGCCCTAGCCGAGGAGTTCGATGTGCCTGTGCTCGTCCACGTGGCCGGCATTGGGGGCCGATTTCCTTCCTATCGGTCAGCCATGGGCCGACCATTGCTACTTGAAAACGTGCTGAAGAGGAATCCGAAACTCAGATTGTACGTCGAGAACGCCGGCTATCCGTTCGCCGACGAGATGGTGGCCATCCTCTACATGTATCCGAACGTGTATGTGGACGTGTCCACCATCACCTGGTTGATTCCCCGGACCGCTTTTCATGACTACTTGCGGCGCATCGTTCGCGCTGGGTTCGGAGACCGCATCATGTTCGGCACCGATCAGTTCGGCTTCCCCGAGATCACGGCTGTCGCGGTGGAAGCCGTCGAAACGGCCAGCTTTCTGACCTCCGAGGAGAAGCGAGACATTTTCTATAACAATGCGGCCCGCTTCTTCCGCCTAAGCCCAGCTCTGATCGCAAAGCATCATGGGAAGTGAGTGTCTTGCGCGCCGCTGCAGCCTAACCAGTGCTTGCATACGGACGGGCGCCCTGGGCTCCGCTTGACGAGTCGCGGCCGCGCCCCAACGTTGGTTGGTGGATGGCGCGGCCGCTTGGCTCCTCGCGGTGCCCTCCGCTGAAGCACGTTCCGTTAGAGAGCGCGGCAACCCCGTGCGTGGACAGGCGCAATGAAGACGATCCTCGACGTTGTGCAGGAGTTTCGCGAGTCCGACCCTCCGCTGACATACTTACGCCAAGATGAGTCGGTGGCCTACGGCAAGTTCCTTGAGTTCGAGGTAGTGGACTGGAACGGCACGACCAGAATAGTCCCGAGCGAGGCTCTGCACTTGTCCGGCCGCCCGGCGACCGCTCGTTCATGTACAGAGGCCAAACCGTTCGATACCCCGTTTGCGGGCCTTCCCTACTCCGCGATGTTCCCGACAAGTTCGATGGCGGCGCTTGGCTGTATCCGCCGGATTGTCTCGCCTCGCTTATCGAGAAGCTCCGTGACCTGCCGTTTGGGCTCGACATAGTCGATGGACACGAGTTGCAACCCGAGGAAGAAGACCTTGAGATCGCTCGCGGCCAAAGCATCATACTGCACGACGCGCTTGGCAAGTTGCGATTTGGATTTCGACTTGTTCGCACGGCCCGCGAGTCCACTGACGAGGGAAGTGCACCATGAGGCGCTCTCTAACAATTGCGTGCAGCAGACGCAAATCGTTAGGCAGCATACCGCAGGAGATCGTTCGTGAGCGATCGTCATCACTATGGCTCTCGCCGCCGGAAAACGGTGCGCAATTGGTCGCCCTCGCTCGATTGCGGCACTGACGTGCCGATCTGGATATTCCATGGGGAGAGGGATCGCGTCGTCCCTATGATCGGCTCGAGAGAGCCGGCGGCGGCGCTGCGGGATGCCGGCCGCACGGCGCGCCATACGGAGTAGTTCGGGCTGGATCGCAACTCGTGGGATGCGACGTATGCGTCCAAGGGGTTCGCAGACTGGCTGCTCGCGAAGCGCCGGCAACGGCGGTGATCATCGGGGCGCTGCCCCGAACTCCGCACCCCTCGAGCTCCCGATGCCCGTCACATCGTCGCTGCCAGGTGCTCCGCGCTCCGCAGCGTCAGCCCCGCGAAGGTGATCGTCCCGTTCGTGCACCCCCCGGTCGGAAGGGTGGGCGCGCCGACGACGAACAGGTTGGGGTGGTCGTGCGTCCGCCCGAAGCTGTCGCACACGCTCGTCGCCGGGTTGCTGCCCATGCGGCACCCGCCGGCCGGATGGTCCTGGTAGTCGGCGACGGACACCGACAAGACACGCCCACCGCCCGAACGCACCATCGCGTCGCAGATGCCCCGGATGCGCGCCTGCGTCGCCGGCTCGCGGGCCTCGCTTGCATCGTCCAGCCGGTGGTCGATACGCGGCATGGGATCGCCATGGCGATTCGTGGTGCCACGGTCGAGCGTCAGGCGGCTGTCGCGCGAGGGGTGCGTGTCGGAGTACATGCGCACGCGGGCAACACCCTTCGCGGCCCTTGCGCTCCAGTCGCGCAGGAGGTCGTCGCCAAAGAGCATCTCGCCACCTTCACCCCGGAGCCGCGGACGCCGTCCCGACTCGCTCTCGAAGATCTGGACGTCGAAGCGGGCATAGGGACCATCCGTCGGACAGCGGAAGTGCTGCCGCGAGATGAGCGGGTACGGCGCGTTCATTCCGGGATAGAGTTTCTCATCGATCTCGATGTTCGCGGTGGTGAACCGGTGGCCCGTCATGAACCGCCCCACCGTGTCGGACCGGTTGGCCAGGCCACCGGGAAAGCGGGAATTCGCGGAGAGCAGGAGCAGGTGTGGACTCCATGCGTATCCGGCGGCGAGGACGAAGCTCCGTGCGCGGTATTCGACCGGCTCGTCGGGACGCTCGGCGTGGTGGCCGACTGCGGCGACGATGTCGTTGCGGGTCTCGTGCAGTACGAGGCGACGAACCAGGACGCGGTCGTGCAGCTCGATGCGCCGACTCGCCAGCAGCTTCTTGAAGGTGTAGTCGGGGGAGTAGCGGGCGCCGGTCGGGCACACCGTGCAGGTGTTGCAGCGCCGGCATTGGGCGCGACCGTCGAAGGGGATGGTGTTGCGCGCCACCGGGCAGCCGTAGAACGGCAGCCCCGAGGCCTCCGCCCAGGCCTTGATGCGCTCGAGGTTGTACGTGAGCGGCATAGGGGGCATGGGGTACGGCAAGGTGCGCGCGTCCTCCGGATGGGGCGATGGTTCACCGGCCACGCCAATGCGCCGTTCGGCATCGCCGAGCCAGGGCTCGAGCTCCGACCAGGACAGGGGCCAGTCCTCTGCCAGCCCGTACATCGACCGGAGGCGGAGGTCCTCGGCGGAGAACCGGTTGGCATGCCCCTGCCAGTGCATCGCGGAGCCGCCGACCGCCATGGTGCGGCTGATGACCCCCTCGCCCCCTTGGTCCTCGATGAAGTCGCCCGGCCACTGGTTCTCGTCGTAGGCAAGCGACCGGCGGCGGTACTCGAGGCGATTCTCCGCATCGAAGAGCCGCCGACCCGCCTCGACCACGACCACGCTGAGCTGCGGCGCCTTCTCCGAGAGCATCTCCGCCAGCAGCGCCGCAGAGATGCCACCCCCGATCACGCAGACGTCGGTCTCGACACGGCGCAGGGGGCTCACTTTTTCGCCAGCGGTCGCGGGACCCGGGCCGACGACTCGAGGGTGCGGCAGCGGTCCTTCCCGATGGCGGCCTGGTAGGCCAGGTCGTGGGCCGCAGGGCTGGCGAACCAGAAGCTCATGAGGTCGGCGACCACGTGCTCGCCCCGCGGGACGGTGGTCAGGTCGTTGATCCCCTCGCGTTCAAGCTCCACGGCGAGCTGCTTGCGCCGCACGGCGAGGTCATCGGACGCGAGCGCGCCTGCGGCCAGCGCCTGCAGCTGCCGCTGGAAGAGGGCCGCTGGTGAGGCCCCCTTGTACCGCACGCGTGGGCTGCCGTACCCGGGGGACATCTCCGCGCCGACGCGGTAGCCCGCCACCCAATCGCCGAACTCCGCCGCCACGTCGTCGGTGCCCGCGCGGCCCAACGAGGACGGGAGCACGGTCGCCGCGAGCTCGCGCAGGGTGTCCTCCTGCACCCCGGGAAAGGCGGTCCCGAGGGCCCATTCCCGGACGCGTGGGATCGGGAGGATCGCCGCGAGGCCAAGGACGGACTGGATGAGCGTTCGACGTCGCATGTGCCCCGTGAGTGACGGTGGGCCAGCCCGCGTTCAGCGGCGAAGGGGGACGCTAGGGGCGCGGTTGGGGACCCGCAAGGCGCAACTGCCTCGATGGGCGCGAGTCAAGGCGAGCAAAGGCGAGTCAGCGCTGGCGCGTCGGCAGGCCCGGGCGAAGCGTCGGCCGCCATGCGACCGGCGCTGCTTGTCGGCCTCAGCGGGGTATAAAGTTGCCGTATCAGGCTATAGAAAGGGACGATCTCGCTATCGCCATTGCACCCTCGCCCCGATCATATTTGAGACAGCCCTTTCAGCAGGAGTATGACATGGGCATTTCAGCCCGACCGTTTCCAGGCGTCGCCGTCCGCACCGGTGTCGAGCGCGCCACGCTAGTCCGCCGTACGTACTCGCTCGTCTTCGCCAGTGTCCTGGTCACGATTGCCGGGGCGGCGTACGGCATGTCGCAGCCCAGTATCATGGACGCCGTCATTAGGCATCCGTTCATCACGCTGATGTTGATGTTCGCGCCGCTCATGCTGGCCATGAAGTTCCGTGACGCCTTTCCGGCCAACCTCGGGCTCGTCTTCCTCTTCACGTTCGCAGAAGGGTTGATGATCTCGCCGATCCTCTTCATGTACGGAAGATCGCAGCCTGGGGTCATTGGCCAGGCAGGAATGCTCACCGCGAGCGCCTTTGCAGTTCTGACCCTCTACGCCTTCGCGTCGCGCCGCGACTTTTCGGCGATGGGAGCGTTTTTCACGGTCGGCTTGTGGGTGCTGATCGCCACCTCATTGCTCAATCTGTTCTTCCGGAATCAGACGGCTTCACTCTGGCTGGCTGGCGGGACAGTGCTCGTGTTCAGCGGCCTCCTCGTGTTCGACACCTGGCGCCTGCGCAACGTCTTCGGCCCCGATGACTACGTGATCGCAGCCGTGAACATCTATCTCGACCTGCTCAACATGTTCCTCGCCGTCCTGAGTCTGCTGGGGGGACGTCGCCAATAGGCTGTGCGCGGCCCCACAGTCTCGTTGTGCGAAGCGGCCTTGGTCAACTGACCGAGGCCGCTTTTCTTTGTGTGCCCTTGGCCGCGTACGTGGGTCTACAGCGCTTCCATGCCCTTGGCGAGCGCGATGTCCTTCGTGGTAATCCCACCGCTGTCGTGCGTGGAGAGGGTGGCCGTGATCTTCGTGTAGCGTATGTCGATGTCCGGATGATGGTTCATCGACTCGGCCAGGTCGGCCACGCGTCGCACCCACTCGACACCGGCCGGAAAGGCATTGAAGGTGTAGGTTTTCACCAGTGAGTTGGCCCGACGCGCCCAGCCGGGAAGGCCACCAAGCTCGCGCTGAATCTCGATGTCGGAGAGCGGGGGAATGGCAGCCATGGCAAGCGAGAGAGTGAGGGAGCGACGCGAGTACGCATTTCTACGTCGATACAAGATACAACGTCCAGCCTATCCAGAACCTTCCCGTCGCACAACTCCTATCGCGCCATTGGGGGGCGACGTTGGTGCCAGTGGGTTTCGCGCTGGAACGCCGCGCCGAGGCTGAGCACGACGTCGTCGGCACCCTCGGCGCCGAAGAGCTGCAGTCCGATGGGGAGCCCTTTGGCCAGTCCGCACGGAATGCTGAGCGAGGGCAGCCCGGCCAGGTTCTGCGGCGAACTGAAGCGGGTGAAGGAATCGACCGTGTTGGCTTCCTTGCCATTGATGTGGACCGAATGCTCACCCACCTTGGGCGGGAGTGCCGGCAGCGTGGCACCGATGAGAATGTCCACCTCGGTAAACGTCTGCGCGAACGCGGCGCGCACCGCCGCGCGCTTGGCCATTGCCTGCAGATACTGTAGCGCCGTCTGCTTGTATCCCAATTCCAGCCGCTTCCTCACGAGGGGGCCGTAGGCCGACGGATTCGCCTTGAAATACTGATCGTGATAGGCGATGGCTTCCGACGCCACGATGACCGACGAGGCTTCCTGCGCGCCATCGAGGGCCGGGATCTCGACGTCGCGAATGTCTTTCACGAGGGGCCGCATCGTTTTGAGCGCTTTCTCGATGGCGCGCGCCACATCGTCATCGATATCCCGCAGGTGGTACTCGGAGATGCCGAGCACGATGCCCTTGGTGCTCCCGCGCAACGCCTTGGTGAAGCGTTCGAGTCCCTGCTTCGAACCTGTCATGACGCCCATCATGAGGGCGGCATCGATCACGGTGTGGGTGATGGGGCCCACGTGGTCCAGCGACGGCGAGAGGGGAATTACCCCGTCGTTAGGCAGCAGGCCATAGGTAGGTTTGAACCCGGTCACTCCGCAGCACGAGGCCGGAATACGAATGGAGCCGCGCGAGTCCGTACCCACAGACGCCGCGCAGAGGCCAGCGGCGACCGCCGCCGCCGAGCCGCCGCTGGAGCCTCCAGCCACATGTTCGGCGTTCCACGGATTGCGCACCGGACCGAAGTGCTCGTTGGCCGACGTCACGCCCAACGCTGCCTCGTGCAGGTTGGTCTTGCCGAGCATGATGGCTCCCGCCTTGCGGAGCCGTTTGATGACCAGCGCGTCTTCACCGGCAGGAATGCCATCGCCGAAGATCTTCGATCCCGCGGTCGTTGGTGCGTCACTGGTCAGGATCAGGTCCTTGACCGAAATGGGGACGCCGGCCAGCGGGCCGGGGTCCTTCTTGAGGGCGATGGCGCGTTCGACCTTTTCGGCCGCCGCGAGCGCGGAGTCGGCGCAGACGGAGATGTAGGCGTTGAGCGACGGATTATTGCGGGCAATCGCATCGAGGACGTCGCGGACCAGCTCGACCGGCGAGGCCTGGCGGTGCGTAATGGCCTTGGCGATATCCTGAAGATCGGTAAATGGCGTCAGAGCGGACATTCGGGGTCGTTGAGCGTCGGTGCGGAAGGCCGTACGTTTCGCGCGCATGCGCGGGTCCGCTGCTGAAAGATGATAGGTCGGCCCCGTTTAGGCGAATCTGCCCCCGTTTTGGCCTTCCTTATGCGTTTTCTCGCACTGGCACTCGCGTTCGTGCTCTCTCCGTTGCAGGGAATGGCGCAATCGTGGTGTGCACAGGCGCCGCGCCCGAGCTACGAGCAGCTCCCACGTGTCAGCGTCTCCGACCCCTGGTTTCAGGTCTACCAGGTCGATCCGGGCGTGTTCGCGATCTACGAACCATACAATTTTCAGGAGGTCATCTCCTATCTCATCGTCGGGCGCAACAGGGCGCTGCTCTTCGATACCGGCATGGGCATGAGCCGCATCGGCACCGTGGTGCGCGAGCTCACGCGGCTTCCCGTGTCCGTGGTCAACTCGCACACCCACTACGACCATGTTGGCGGCAACGCAGAGTTTGGGGAGATTCTCTCGCTCGACACCGAGTTCACGCGCGAGAGTGCGAAGGGCATGGCGCACGCCGCAGTCGCAACGGAGGCCACACCTCGGGCTCTGTGCCGCGAGCGGCTCCCCCTCCCCTTCGATACCGCCGCGTACAGCATTCGCCCCTTCAAGACCTCGCGCTTCATCAAGAACGGCGACGTGATCGACTTGGGCGGCCGGACACTCGAGGTGGTGGAGGTGCCGGGGCACACTCCCGATGCCATCGCGCTGCTCGATCGCGCCAACGGCCTCGTATGGACGGGTGACACATTCTACGAAGGGCCCATCTGGCTCTTCGCCGCCGGCACCGACCCTGACGCGTACGGGCGGAGTATCGCACGACTCGCCGACCTCGCCCTGCGGCTTCGCAAGGTCTTCCCCGCGCACAACACGGCGGTTGCAAGTCCCGCGCGGTTACCACAGGCGCGGGACGCCTTCGCGCGCGTGCGCGCGGGCGCCGTTGCCTACACAGATAAAGGTGACGGTACGGTGGAGTATCCGGCCGACGGGTTCTCGTTTCTCATGCGGAAGCCCGAGCCGCCGCCGCCGCCGATGCCTTTTCATCGGCAATAGTTACACGTACTCCAACAATCTGCCTGAGCGCTCGACCGGCCTTGCGGCCGCGAATTCCCACGTCCTCCCGTCGGGGGACGCGCGGACCACGGAGGCGCTGATGGGCACCTGGCGCGGGACGCTGCTGCTCCTGAACCAGCCGGCCGAGATGGACACGCTGGTCGGTATTGCCGAGATCGGAGACCGGGAACAGCTTCCGTACCTGTTGGGCCACGGGACGCTTTGCCGTCGGCCGTAGTCGGCCGTAGTCGGCCGTGTTCGACCGTGTTCAACGAGGAGCCGCGCATCATTCACCCTGTTCGGTCATCGAGCGCTCACATGATACGTTCATTCCGTGTTCTCACACTCGTCGGGGTACTGGCCCTCGGTGCCACCCGACTTCCGGCGCAGGACCGGCGCCTAACGCCGGTCGACCTGTTCCAACTGGAGTATGCCGCCGATCCACAGATTTCACCTGACGGCCAGTGGGTCGCCTACGTGCGCCAGTGGAGCGACGCAATGACCGACCGTCGCTACAGCAACATCTGGCTGGTGAAGAGCGACGGCTCGCTGCATCGCCCGCTGAGCACGGGCAAGTTCAACGACGACGCGCCGCGCTGGTCTCCCGATGGCAAGCGCATCGCCTACGTGTCCAACCGAAGCGGCAGTGAGCAGCTCTACGTACGGTGGATGGATACCGGGGAGTCGTACCCGCTCACCAACGCGGCCAATGCTCCGTCGGCGCCCACCTGGTCCGCCGACGGGTCGCAGATCGCCTTTTTACAGTTAGTGTCGAAGCCGGCACTGGTGGTCGGGACACTACTCACACCTCCACCGGGAGCCACCTGGTCTCCGCCGCCCAAGTACACGGACAAGCTCGTCTTTCGTTTCAACGGCGTGGGCGAAGTGCCGCCCGGCTTTCTGCATGCGTTCGTGGTGCGGGCCGACGGCGGGATGCCGCGGCAGATTACCAGCGGCGACCATGATCATGGGGGACGCGCCTTTGGCGGAGGCTCGGTGGCGTGGACGCCGGATGGCGCAGAACTCATTTTGTCCTCCCGCCGCGGTGAGCGCCCCGAGTGGAACTCGCGCGAATCGGATCTGTGGGCGTTCGGCGTGAAGGATGGCGCCATGCGTCGCCTCACCGATCGATTCGGCCCCGACCAGAGCCCCGCCGTTTCACCTGACGGGCGGCTCATCGCCTACACGGGCTACGACGATCGCAAGCAGGGCTACCAGAACGTGCTGCTCCACGGTCATGAACCGCGATGGCTCGGGGAAGCGTGTCATTTCGGGGAAGCTGGACCGGAGCGTCGGCAGTCCCACGTGGAGCGCCGATGGACGTGGTCTCTATGTCGTGTTCGACGAACAGGGGAATACGAAGGTCGCCCTCATCTCGCTCGAGGGCGCCGTGCGTGTCGTGGCTCGGAACCTGGGCTCGGGCACGAGTGCGTACAGTGGCGGGAGCTACTCCGTGGCCAGAGACGGCAGCGTGGCCTTCACCCTGAGCACGCCCGGTATCCCATCCAACGTGGGACTCATGCCTAACGCACCGGGCGCCGCGACGAAGACACTGACCGCGCTCAACGCCGATCTGTTGAGTAGTCGCACGCTGGGGCAGGTCGAAGAAATCTGGTATACCTCGTCAAAGGATGGCCGCAAGATTCAGGGGTGGATCATCAAGCCGCCGGGCTTCGATCCGGCCAGGAAGTACCCGTTCATCCTGGAGATTCACGGCGGACCTTTTGCCAACTACGGCGACCGCTTCGATGAAGAAAAGCAGCTCATGGCAGCGAATGGTTTCGTGGTGCTGTACACCAATCCGCGCGGGAGCACGAGTTACGGCGAGGAATTCGGCAACCTGATTCACCATGCCTATCCGGGCGACGACTTCCACGACCTCAACTCGGGCGTCGATGCCGTGGTGGCCCGGGGCTATGTGGACGACAAGAATCTCTTCGTCACCGGCGGGAGTGGGGGTGGTGTGCTCACGGCGTGGATGATCGGGCATACCGATCGCTTTCGGGCCGCACTGGCCTTCTATCCGGTGATCAACTGGGAGAGCTTCGCCCTCACCGCCGACATGGCACCAGCCGCGGTGAACGACTGGTTCCCCGGCTTTCCGTGGGATTTCCCCGAGAACTACGCCAAGCGTTCGCTGCTTTCGATCGTGAAGAATGTGAAGACCCCCACGCTCATCATGACGGGCGAAGAAGACTTCCGCACGCCGATGTCGGAGTCGGAACAGTATTACAAGGCGCTCAAGATGCGCGGGGTCGACGCCGTGCTCGTGCGCGTTCCCGAGGAGCCGCACGGCATCCGGCGGCGTCCGAGCCACGAGGCGTCCAAGATCACCACCATGGCCGGGTGGTTCGAGAAGTATCGCGCGCCGGTACAGTAAGGGCGGGGGGTGCAGCTGGCGGCGGATCACCGTCCCGCCGCCAGTGCGCGCCTAACGAATCCCCACCAACCCCCGTGACGAGTCGAGCAACTTGTTGGAGTCGTACCCGACGCCGTCCTTGAAGACCATGGTGATGTTGTAGATGTCGCCGGGATGCGCGACGATGTCCCCGCGGATGACCACCAGATCGGCCTGCTTGCCTAACGCCACACTCCCGTAGCGCGCCTCTTCCCCCAGAATGCGGGCGCCATTGAGCGACATCACCTGGATCGCTTCGCTCGGGGTAAAACCCGCCTCGACGAAGATCTCGTAGTTCCGCAGGTCGCCGAAGCCGGGGAGCATGCCGGTGCCCCACGGGTCGACCCCGGCGCCCAGCAGGCCGCCGGCGCGGAACCAGTCCAGGTCATGGCGCATCATTTTCAGGAACAGTGCCTGCGGCACGTTGAAGGCATCGGTGGCCAGCGCCGCATGCACCGCTTCCACTTCGGCCCGGGTGTCGGGGGCCAGCATCTCCATGGCCCTCGGCCTCAGCGTTGCCCGTTCGGGGACAAACGTTTCGTAGACAGCGAGGGTGGAGGTGAGTGCCACCTTCCGCGCCAGCAGGTCGCGTTGCACCTCCCGGGCCAGCGGACCATCGAGGTCGACGCCCACCTGCATCCGCATGTTGTCCGACGGGCACACGTCGAGCTGCTTGCCGGAGACGAAATCGGAGTTGGTGATGAGGCCGTGTTCGAGGTCGTCGATGCCTAACGCGGCGGCTTCGCGAAAGGTCACCGAACAGAGGTGCCCCGTCACCTTCATCCCGTGCCGGTGCGCTTCATCTATGGCGGCACCAAGGATCGCCCGCGACACGTTGCCCTGGAACTTGAGCCAGGTCGCCCCCTCCTCGCCCCAGTACTTCACCACCCGCCGCGCTTCCTCCTCGGTAGCCAACCCGCGGCTGAGGCTCCCCGCCGCCGCCGTTCCATTGAGGTACGGGCCGGTGATATGCATGCGCGGCCCGGCCATCGCTCCCGTGTCGATGGCGCGCTTCATGTTGATCTCGGCGTAGGGAAACATGCTCCCCGCCGTACGGATGGTCGTGACCCCGTTGCCGAGGTAGAGCCGCGGACCCGTGGTAGACATCTCGGTGACGCGGGTGGTCGCGCTGAAGTAGGTGTGCTCGTGCAGACCGACGAATCCCGGGGTCACCGTGTGGCCATTCAGCACGACCACTTGCGCGCCGCTCGGAATAGTTAGTCTATCGGAGGGGCCAAGGCCGACAATCTTCCCGTCCTGGAGGAGAATCGTCTGGTCGGAGCGCGGGGGTGCACCGGTGCCGTCGATGAGGGTGACATGGGTGAGGGCCACGACCGGGGCCGAGATGACGACGAACTGGCGGGCGGCGGGGGAAAGCTGCGGGCGGTCCTGCGCGCTCGCGCGAAGTGACGCGAGGGCGAGTCCGACGAGAACAGCGAGACGGTTCGGTGACAGCATGCGAGCCACTGGAATTCGGGGATGAGGACGCTTGGAGATGTGTCGCCTGAGCCAAGCAACCGCAAGTCATGCCCTGCCGAGGGGTTAGCGAAATCCTTCCCACGCCAATCGTGTCGTCGAGGCCGCATGTGCATCGTCTCGTCCCGTGAAGCCGGCGAATTTTCCCTCTTGCATCTTCGGTCTTTATTCGGTATTTGTCATCGCCCCGGGGTTCTCTCCCCATGGCATGAGGTTCGATCCAGTGGAACAGGCGCTCTTTCTTCCCGACACACTCTCCACCCCGACACGGTATCCCGTGGTCGGGACGCAGAAGGATATCCGCTACTACGGCACGGTGGCCCGGGGGGTGCTCAACAGTCCAGAGTCGACCGGGATGGCCTTCTGGTCCATCAACCCCTACATCGGCTGTGCGTTTGGCTGCACGTACTGTTACGCGCGGTATGCGCATCGATTCGTGATGGAGCGCTCAGCGTCGCGCGATGATGCGGGAACGGATATCGCCGACGATCTGGAGGAACTGCCCCCATGGCTCGCGTTCGAACGGCGGATCTTCGTCAAGCGTAACGCCGCTCAGGTGCTGCGCCGTACGCTCCAGAGCCGGCGTGAGTCGTTAGGCGCGGTGCGGCGGGGTGAAACCATCGTCATCGGGACGGCCACCGATCCGTACCAGCCGGCCGAGCGCACCTTTCGCATCACGCGCGAGTTGCTCGCCGTGCTGGCCGACGTCAGGCGGTTGCGACTGGTGATCATCACCAAGAGCCCGCTCATCACCCGCGACGTGGACCTCCTCGTCCGCATCGCGCAGCACTCGCGCCTCACCGTGCATCTCTCCCTCATTACCCTCGACCGGGAGCTGGCGCGCCGGGTGGAGCCGCGCGCGCCGACGCCCGAGGCTCGCCTCCGCGCCCTGCAACGGCTGAGCGACGCGGGGCTCGACGTGGGGGTCAACATCATGCCGGTGCTGCCCGGCATTACCGACCGCCCCGACGCGCTGGTAGCGCTCGTTAGGCGCATCGCCGACGGCGGGGCCTCGCACATCAACGCCTGCGCGTTGCGCCTGCGCAGCACCTCGCGCAAGCGCTATCTGCCATGGCTCGACACCGAATTTCCCGACCTCACCCATCGATACGCCAAGGCCTACGCCGGCGCGCACCAGATCAGCGATCGCTATCGGGACGGCTTGCGGCACTTCCTCAAGTCGGCGTGCCGCAAGGCGGGCATTCGTTATGGTTCGCCCGAAGAGCGTGCCTTCGAGCAGGACGCGGTGACCGATCCACGGGCAGGCGTGGCGTGGGAGCATGACCCGGCAGAAGGAGAACGCGCGGCACACCAGGCGGCCGAAGCAGCGCACGCATCACGTCCGATGCTGTCACAGATGGATCTCGGTATCTGACCCGCACATCGCAACATGTCACAGCATCATGTTCATGCTCATGGTCACACTCGCACTCACGTTCACACTCACGTTCACACTCACGTTCACACTCACGTTCACACTCACGCCGCAACCTTTCCCTATCGTCGTTCCCGCTGTACCATCTGGTTCTTCCCTCCACCCTGAGACCTACCATGTCCATCGCGCAAGCACTCGTCGCCGAACTCGATCACGAAGCCGCCACCACCCGCAAGCTCCTCGAGCGTACGCCCGCCGCCGCTGCGGTCGCGGGCTGGAAGCCGCACGAGAAGTCGATGCATCTGGGCCAGTTGGCCTGCCACATCGCCGAGATCCCGTCCTGGGGCGGGCCGATGTTGCATCTGTCGGAGCTCGATATCAGACCGGTCGACGGCCCTGCCTACACCTCGCCAACATTCGAATCGGTGGAGGCGCTCCTGGCACTGTTCGATACCAACGTGGCGCAGGCACGTGAGTCACTCGGCAGCATGTCCGACGAAGCATTCATGCAGCCGTGGACCATGTTGATGGGGGGACAAACGATCTTCACCATGCCGCGCATTGCAGTGGCCCGCACCTGGGTGATGAATCATCTCATCCATCATCGCGGGCAGTACTCGGTCTATCTCCGTCTGCAGGGTGTTCCGGTGCCGGGTATCTACGGCCCGTCGGCCGACGAACCGGGGATGTGAGCACCACACGCACCACACACACACCACACACACACCACACACACCCACACGCGCATGTTCCAGACGCTTCGCACCATCGTGATCCGTGTCTCAGACCTGGCCGCCGCCAAGGTGTGGTATGCCAAGGCGACCGGCGCCACTCCGTATTTTGATGAACCGTTCTACGTCGGGTTCGACCTAGGCGGCACGGAACTCGGACTCGACCCCAACTCCGGAATGCCAGGGGTAGGGGGAACGAGTGCCTACTGGCGCGTCCAGAATGTGGATGAAGCACTGGCCCATCTCCTCGCGATCGGTGGGACAGCACAGGAGGCCGTGCACGAAGTGGGAGGGGGGATTCGGGTGGCTGCGGTGCTCGACCCCTTCGGCAATGCCATCGGCGTCATCGAGATTCCCGGAGAAGGGGGTACGCCACCTGCCGCAGCGGAGTCGCACCCGTGATTCGCCGCTAGGCCGAGTGATGGCCACCGATCAGGTGGGCTATCTGGAAGGATCGTCTGTTCAAGGATCGTCTGCTATCGAAAGACACTGGGCGATGTCGGCCGCGTTCCGTGAATGATGCCGTAAGCGTCATGCGATCCGGTTGACCGTGTAGTTCCGCTGATCCGGTTGACCGTGTAGTTCCGCTGATTCCGGTTGACCGTGTAGTTCCGCCTGAGTCGTCTGGTTCCGGCCAGCGCACTCAGGCGCCGAACTGTGTGTTTGATATTCGGTGTTTGTTCGGTTTCCAGCACCCGCCGCGACTGTGGCGGGGTTTCGTCTCTTTCTTCCCGGCCCGTGTCGCTCACTGCGCTCCGTCAACAACTCGCCACTGTCATCGCTCCTCCACCGGTTGCCGGTGACGGAATCTCTACCGGGATTCCGTCGTTGGATGCCGCGCTCACGGGGGGCGGACTGCCGTGTGGACGGTTGATCGAGATGGTCGGAGCGCGGGGAAGCGGAAAAACGACACTGATCCGGACCATCGTGGCTCAGGCGCTGTTGGACAAACGATGGGTTGCATATATCGATACGGCGCGCACGCTGGCGCCGGTTGACTGGGCGCCATTGGCGGCATCGGAGCGGTTGTGGATCGTGCGTCCACCACGGGCTACGGCTTCGGGTGTGGGGGAAGCGAGTGTTCGGGGATCGGGTGCTGCGAGTTCGGGTGCTGCGAGTTCTGGTGCTGCGAGTTCTGGTGCTGCGGCATCGGGTGCTGCGAATTCCGGTGCGACGCCTGCGGGGATCGATCACGGGGCGTGGTGCGCCGATGTGTTGTTGCGAAGTGGCGCATTCGGGCTCGTCGTACTGGACGGGGCGCCCACGCTGGCGCGTGGCGTGGTGGTGCGCCTCACTCGGCTTGCCCGCGAGAGCAACGCCGCCTTCGTCGTGTTGCGTGACGATGACGCGCCGGGGCGGGGGGTGTTGGTGGGCGGGGCTGTGCGTATCCGTGTGGCGCGTCGGGCCCGGCCGGTCCCACCTATCTCGCATGTCCACCC
>ENA-ORBV01007470-ORBV01007470.1-microbial-mat-metagenome-genome-assembly--contig:-NODE-7470-length-18764-cov-9.719270_pt1 | contig 18764 bp, 22 predicted proteins | sample MGYA00237777_ERZ505514 | MGnify/ENA primary metagenome ERZ505514 (study PRJEB26160, sample SAMN06269048) | microbial mat metagenome | isolation source: Oligotrophic lake microbial mat | place... | reverse complement strand
GGCAGCGTCAGATGTGTATAAGAGACAGTCACCGATGTGCGCTACACCAACGACCAGATCTGGAAGCAGGCGCTCGGCTTCGCCGCCGATGCCAGCGTGCTCATCCACAGCGCGCCGTACACCCGCAGTGAGCACGTGCAGGACTACGGCCACAGCCGGGTGGAGGACGCGCTCGACCTCGCCGTGGAGGCGAACGTGGGGCGGCTCTTCCTCTACCACCACGCCCCCACGCGCACCGACGATCAGCTCGACGCCCTTGTGGCCCACTATCGCGCCAGCCTCGCCAGCAACCGCCGCCCGCTTGAGCTACACGCCGCCCGCGAGGGGGATCTGATCACGGTGTGAGTCGTCTTGTGACACGGTGACACGGTGACACGGTGACACGGTGATATGGTGACACGGTGACACGGTGACCGGCGCTCGCGTTGCTCGCGTGACCGGGTGACACCTCACGGTGCCGATAGGTGTCACCCGGTCACCCGGTCAGCGTGAGCGGAGCGAACGCAAGTCACCCTGCCATCGTGTCGCCCTGTCAGCGTGTCATCTGGTCACCCCAGCTGCCGCACCAGCCCAATCAGCCGCGACGGCCCCAGATCCTCCCGCGTGCAGTCCATGAGCACCTTGTCGTAGCGCTTGCCGTCCAGCAGGTAGGCCTCGCGGATGCGCCCCGCCTCGCGGAAGCCGGCCTTGAGGTAGGCGCGGTGGCCGCGCTCGTTGAAGGCCACGAACCAGAGGTGGATCGTGTGCAGGCCCAGGAAGGTCAGGCCGTAGTCGGCTAGCAGCCGCACCGCCTCGGAGCCATAGCCCTTGCCCCAGGCGGCTTTGTCGCCGATGGAGACGCCCAGCTCGGCGCTGCCATGGCGCCGATCAATCTCCTTGAAGCCCAGGCTGCCGATCACGCGCTGCCCATCGCGCACGATGATCGCGAAGAGCGGGTCGCTGTGGCCTGACAGGCCCTCGAACCACTTCTGCTCCTGCTCCAGCGAGTACGACTTGCCCGGCTGGCCGAGGTAGGTCGTCAGCTCCAGGTCGGCGAACCAGTGCGCAAAGAGCGGCACGTCCTCGCGCAGCGGGTGGCTCAGGTAGATGCGCTCGCCGGGCACGATCTCCGGGCGCACAGGCATTTCGGGGCTCATGGGGACTCCTGGGTACGGGAAGGGGACAAAAGACGGTGGACGAAGGACGGTGGACGGTGCCGGACGGGGCGAAACGACGGTGGACGATGGACGGTGGACGGTGCCGAACAGGGACAAAAGACGGTGGACGGTGGACGGTGGACGGTGCCGGACGGGGCGAAACGACGGTGGACAGTAGCCAGCAGCATACGGCACGCCCGCTTTACCGTCCACCGTCCACCGTCCACCGTAGGGCTACGTCATGGTCGGCGCTGTTGCCAGAACCCGGCGGTTGAAACCGCAGCGGCAGGGCCTGCGGCCGCGCAGGCGGGCGCCCGGCGCACCGCGCACAGCGCCACCAAGGCGCGCGTTCACGCGCCCGCATGGCGACCATGACGTAGCCCACCGTCCACCGTCCACCGTCTACCCCAGCTGCCCCACCAGGCTGATCAGCCGCGACGGCCCCAGAGCCTCGCCAGTTTGTATCAGCGATAGCCCTCGGCCTACATCGCGAAGAACCGGGCGTATGTGCCGTCTGCCGCGACCAGCTTGGCGTGGCTGCCAACTTCAGCGAGCGTGCCAGCTTCGAGCACCACGATCCGGTTGGCCATGCTCAAGGCAAACTCAAGCGCCACAAGCGGCAGCACCTGGGCGCCCGCTACGGCAGCCGGGGTGCCGCCGTTGAGTGCAGCGACCACCGCGTCGACGATGAGCTTGGCGACCCAGGCCTGGCTGGCGGGCAGGGACGAGCTGAGCAGTGTGAGCGTGGCAAGGGTGGCGGTGAGCAGCGGGCTCGTCTGCCAGACAAGCCTAACGGCACGGGGGAGGTTGTGCAGCGCGGTGCGAAAGCTGCGCCAGCGGTCGGCCAGGGTTGCCTTTGCAGCAGCCTTGTCCGCGCCGAGCATGATCATAGCGTTGCGAATTTTGGCTTCTACCGTGGGAAAAATATTGCGCGCAGGAAGAGTCCGCCAACGAGCATGACAAGCAGGGCGATCCAGAACCAGGGCGGGGCCGAAGGGAGCCAGTCGCTTGGCTGAGTCAGCGGCCCTGGCCAGCGCAGCACCGAGACCACCAGCACGATAACCCCAAGCGTAACGACGCCAAATGCCACCACCGCAGGCGCTGCGAGCAGCCCGGCAAGGGCGAGGCCGCCGCCCACACCGAGGAGAAAGCACGCGATCTGCAAGCCCCTATTCCGCTTCACAAGATCTCGATGTGGGGAAGAGGTCTCTGAGGGTAAACTGTTCTTCACACGGTATGCTCCTACGACGAGGCGCCAGGCCAGAATATGATCCCACCTGACGCTGCGTTTCTAATACCTAGGCCGCGTCATTACATCACGAACTGCGCCTATGGGGCGACGCACATGTCAGTCGTCAGGGGGCAGGCGGCGGTGGCAGGCGCCAGTTTTCCACTCCTCTGCCCTCCGTTCGCGGCTTCGCGTTCGCGTGCTTCGCGCGGCTTCGCGCCGTTCGTGGTCCCAACTCCCCCCCCTCACGCCTTGGGGCTCTTGCGCTCGCGCAGCATGCGCGCCACGTCCTTGCCAAACTTACGCTGGTCCTGGCGGCGCTGCAGCGCCAGGGGGCTGATCTCACGCCGGTCTCGCTCGTTAGGTGCGCGCTCCTCGCGCAGGTTGATGCGAAGCCTCGGCATGGCTGTTGTAACTCCTCTGTCTTATGGCTCGCCCGTGCGCAGCCGCACGTAGCTATCGTAGCGCTCCAGACTGATCGATCCGGCCTCCACGGCGGCGCGCACAGCGCAGCTTGGCTCGTGGATGTGCGTGCATCCGGCGAAGTAGCACTCGCCCAGAAAGGGCCGCAGCTCGCGGTAGCACCAGTCCATGTCCTCGGGCGGCAGCTGCCAGAGCCCGATCTCGCGGATACCAGGCGTGTCGGCCACATAGCCGCCGCGCGCGTCGGCCACCGGCAGCAGCTCGGCCACCACGGTGGTGTGACGCCCCTTGCTTAGCTGCTGGCTCACTGCGCCCGTGGCGAGGTTCAGGCCGGGCTGGATGGCGTTGAGCAAACTGCTCTTGCCCACACCCGACTTGCCAGTGACAACGCTGATGCGCCCCGCTAGGCGCTCGCGCACAGCGTCCAGCCCCTGCTCAGTCTTGTTCGACGCATAGATCACGGGGTAGCCGATGCGCTCGTAGACGCCGAAGAGCGCGTGGGCCGTCGCCTCGTCCACTAGATCAACTTTGGTCGCGATGATCACGGCCTCTAGCTCGCTGTGCTCGCAGATCACGAGGTAGCGGTCGAGCATGCGCGGGGAAACGGCGGGCGCGGCGCAGGAGAACACCAGCAGCACCTGATCCAGGTTGGCCACGAGCACGTCCTCTTTGTGCGCGCCCCGGCTGCCCGAGCCGCGCCGGGCCAGCCGGGTGCGGCGCGGGAGCACCGCCTCCACGGCGCCCTCGCCATTGCCCAAGAGTGTGATCTCCACCTCGTCGCCGATCACGGCGATGTCGGTGGCCAGGCGCTCGCGCTTCAGCTTGCCGCGCAGCTTGCACTCCACCAGGCCCGCGCTCGTCTGCACCCAGAAGAAGCCGCTCTGGGCGCGCAGCACGGTGCCGGTGGTGCGGGCGGGGCGGACGACCGAGGCCTGCTGGTTGTCGACCTCTCCCCTGTTCCCTGTTCCCTGTTCCCTCCGCTTAGCGCTTGGGGTGCTCATTTACACGCACCTCCAGGTTGCTCGCGCCGAGCAGATCAAACGTATAGTCGAGGATCTTATCGATGATTGTCTGCTGGGTCTGATCCTCGTTGAGCTGCACCCGCGCGTGGCTCGGCTCCTCGTCGGAGCGGTTTGGCGGGTAGTGCCGCAGCGACCCATCAAGCTCCAAAATTATCAACGTCGGGCTCCCCTCAGGGATTGGAGGCTTCGTATCCGGCGACGTGCGTGTGGTTTCTGCCACGTGAGCGAGCAGAATCATTCGGGGCCTCTTTCTGTGTGCTGCTACCGTCTCGTGCGTACGCTGCCGTCGCGGGCCTTCCTGGGGGGAACGCAAAGGCCGTGGGCATCTTGCGCCACGGCCTCAAAAAAAGAGGCTGTGGGCGCTTGCTCAGCTACCCACAGCCTCTAGCTCATCTGGTGGAGCGATCAGCTCCTGAGCAGGCGGAACGTGGGTAGGGTCTCCCCCATACCGAAGGCGCGGGCGATAACGCTGGCCCGGGCCTGGAGGCCCGCATCGGCGAGGCCGATGGTCTTGTTGTGGACGGTTGTGGTCATCGGGCCGGCTCCTTCTGTTCCGGTTACAGTTCGCGTTCAAACTCTGGCGCAAGAATAGCATAGCCCCCCGTAGCCTGTCAACCGCGAATCGCTACGACTTTTGGCCGACTCGCCTACAGTTCGCTTACGCTGCGCTAGCGCGAATCTAACAAAGTGGCGGTACAATGCCAGCCAGAGCACGCCCATAGAGAAGGAGCACGCCCCGATGACAACCGACGAGACCGTGGCGCCCGAGCCGCAGGCCCTAAACTTCAAGGCCGAGGTGCAGCAGGTGCTGCAGATCCTGGCCCATTCGCTCTACACCGACCGCGAGATCTTCCTGCGCGAGCTGATCTCGAACGGCTCCGACGCCCTCAACCGCATGCAGTTCGAGATGCTGACCAACCGCGAGGTGCGCGACCCTGAGGCCGAGCTGGCGATCACGATCAAGGCCGACAGCGAGGCTGGCACGATTAGCGTCAGCGACACGGGCACCGGCATGACCCGCGACGAGCTGGTGGAGCACCTCGGCACGATCGCCCAGAGCAGCGCCCGCGCCTTTGTGGCCCAGACCAAGGCCGACAACAAGGCCAGTGCCAGCGAGATCATCGGCCAGTTCGGCGTGGGGTTCTACTCGGTCTTCATGGTGGCCGACAAGGTGACGGTCGTCTCGCGCTCGTTTCACCCGGAGGCCGAGGCGGCAGTCTGGGAGAGCAGCGGCGGCGACAGCTACACGATTGCGCCAGCTGAGCGCGAGGCGCGCGGCACCACGATTACGCTACAGCTCAAGGACGACGCCAAGGAGTTTGCGAGCAGCTGGCGGCTGGAGCAGATCGTCAAGAAGCACTCCGACTTTGTGGCCTTCCCGATCCGCAGCGGCGAGCGCCAGCTCAACCAGCAGAAGGCGCTCTGGCGCCGCGCCCCGCGTGAGGTGGATGCCGAGCAGTATCAGAATCTCTACCGCCAGCTTACCCTGGACAGCGACGAGCCGCTGATGCAGATTCATCTCTCCACCGACGTGCCCGTGGACCTGCACAGCATTCTGTTTGTGCCAGCCAAGCGCGAGCGCGGCATGATCGAGCGGCGCGTGGAGGGCAAGATCAAGCTCTACTCGCGCAAGGTGCTGATCCTGGAGGAGGCCAAGGATCTGCTGCCAGCCTACTTCCGCTTCGTGGAGGGCGTGGTCGACAGCGAAGATCTGCCGCTGAACGTCTCGCGTGAGAGTGTGCAGGGCTCGCCGCTGCTCCAGCGTATCCGCAAGACGCTCACGAGCCGCCTGCACCGCGAGCTGAACGAGCTGGCCGAGAAAGACCCCGCGAAGTTTGCGACCTTCTGGAAGGAGTTGGGCGTCTTCATCAAGGAGGGCGTGGCCACCGACTACGAGGGCCGCACGGATCTGCTCAAGCTGCTGCGCTTTCAGACCAGCACGAGCGGCGAGGCGCTCAGCACGCTGGCAGAGTACAAGGGCCGCATGGTGGACGGGCAGCAGGAGATCTACTACGTGATGGCCTCTAGCCCGGAGGCGGCGCGCAACAGCCCGCACCTGGACCCGTTTGCGGCGCGCGGGATCGAGGTGCTGCTGTTCACCGAGCTGATGGACGGCTTTATGCTGAACGGCCTGCGCGACTATGAGGGCCTGAAGCTGCGCAACGTCGACGAGGCCGAGATCGAGCTGCCGGGCGAGGTGGAGGCGGCCGCGCCACAGGTGAGCGACGCGCAGTTCGCGGTGCTGGCCGAGCGTGCGACGGCGCTGTTCGGCGAGCGGCTGAAGGCGGTGCGGGCCTCCAAGGTGCTGCGCGATAGCCCAGCGCGCCTGGTGAGCGACGACGACGCGGCGGGGCGCGAGATGCAGCGCATCCAGCAGCTGCTGGGACGCGAGGCGGAGCAGCCGTCGCCGCGCGTGCTGGAGCTGAACCCCGCGCACCCGCTGGTGGCGGCCCTGGCGCGGCGCGCCGAGGCGAACGCCGACGACGAGCTGCTGTCCGCGACCCTGGAGCAGCTCTACGATAACGCGCTGCTGCTGGAGGGCATGCACCAGAACCCGGCAACCATGGTGCCACGGCTGCTCAAGCTGATGGAGGCGGCCGCCAGGACAGAATAGGAATAATCCGCAGATTACGCAGATTACGCAGATAGGCCCGAGCGGCTGGCCGGCCATCTGCGTAATCTGCGGATAACATGCCTACCCGCGCTTCGCCGTCTGTTGCTACTCCCCGCCGCCCGGCTGTAGCGTGTAGGCGGGCAGCATCACCCAGACGGTCACGAGCTCCTTTGGGCGCCTAGTGAAACTGCTCCGCCTCGGTTGAGCCAGCCAGGGCTGTGGTCGAGCTGGTGCCGCCGGAGATCACCAGGCTCACCTCGTCGAAGTAGCCGGTGCCAACCTCGCGCTGGTGCTTGACGGCGGTGAAGCCGTGCTGCTCGGCCGCAAACTCGGCCTGCTGTAGCTCGGAGTAGGCGGCCATGCCGCGATCTTTGTAGCCGTGGGCGAGCGTGAACATGCTGTAGTTAAGGGCGTGGAAGCCGGCCAGGGTAACAAACTGAAACTTGTAGCCCATGGCGCCGAGCGCCACCTGGAAGCGGGCGATCTCGGCGTCGCTCAGCTTCTTCTTCCAGTTAAACGAGGGCGAGCAGTTGTAGGCCAGCAGCTTGCCGGGGAAGCGTGCGTGGATAGCATCGGCGAAGCGGCGGGCCTCGTCCAGGTTCGGCTCGGCCGTCTCGCACCAGATCATATCGGCGAGCTCGGCGTAGGCAAGGCCGCGTGCGATGGCCTGATCCAGCCCTGGCTTTACGTAGTAGAAGCCCTCGGGCGAGCGCTCGCCCGTGAGGAAGGGCCGGTCGCGCTCGTCGATATCGCTGGTGATCAGGTTGGCGGCGTTGGCGTCGGTGCGGGCGATGATCACCGTGGGCACGCCCAGCACGTCGGCTGCGAGGCGGGCGGCCACTAGGTTGCGCTGCGCCTGCTGGGTGGGCAGCAGCACCTTGCCGCCCATGTGGCCGCACTTCTTCTCCGAGGCCAGCTGATCCTCGAAGTGGACCCCGGCGGCGCCGGCCTCGATCATGGCCTTGGTAAGCTCGAAGACGTTCAGCGGGCCGCCGAAGCCGGCCTCACCGTCGGCGACAATCGGCGCGAACCAGTCGGTGTCGCCCTTGCCCTCGGCGTGCTGGATCTGGTCGGCGCGCTGCAACGCCTGGTTGATGCGCCGCACTACCATGGGCACGCTATTGGCGGGGTAGAGACTCTGGTCGGGGTACATCTGCCCGGCGAGGTTGGCGTCGGCGGCCACCTGCCAGCCAGAGAGGTAGATCGCCTTGAGCCCGGCCTTTACTTGCTGCACGGCCTGGTTGCCGGTAAGCGCGCCCAGCGTGTTCACGAAGGGCTCGCTGTGCAGCAGGTTCCACAGCCGCTCGGCACCCCTGTGGGCCAGGGTCTGCTCGATAAGCAGCGAGCCCCGCAGTCGGTAGACATCGGCGGGGGCGTAGGGGCGGCGAACGCCCGCAAAGCGCGGGCTGCCCCAGCTCTTAACGAGCGTCGCGGTCGCTTGCTCAATGCTCATGGCGCGTTTCCTTTCCTAGCCGGTAGCTGGCGCATTGCACACTTTTTGCACAGTCGGTGTGAGGAGTATAGGTGCAAAGAGTTACATGGTGGTTACAGGTTTCACAGGTGGACATGTCATGCTTCGCCGCGCTCAGCAGCTCGACCGAGACCCTTCGCTGCGCTCAGGGTGACAGCTATGCGGCATGCTCAGATTGTATTAGCATCACTCCCAGGTGCGCCCATAGTTTAGCTTGAGCTTGTCGAGGATGGCCTGCTCGAGATCGATCTCCAGGAGATATGCAAGCTGAAAGAGGTAGTTGGCCACATCTGCAAGCTCACCAGCGAGGGCCGCGGCGTCCTTTGGTGTGTCGGTGAACTGGAAATGCTCTAGCAATTCGGCGGCCTCTACGGCGACCGAGGTGGCGATATTGCGGGGCGTCTGGGGGAAGATCGAGCCCTCGGCGTACCAGCCTTTGTCGGTGACGAACTGGTTGATCACAGCGGTGAGGGCGCTGATGTCCATGTGAATGCTCCTTTCACGATCCGGGCATGTTATCCACAGATGACGCAGATTTCCGGCCTATTGCTGGCCCAAACAGTGTGCTGGGCGCGGCGGGCCTGTTACCTGTGCCCTTGCGGGAACTATAGCAGGCGCCGTGGTAGAATGGAGCGCAACAGAGCGGCGATGTGCAACAGAGAAGGAGGAGCCTTATGGTTACTGCGGACCAGATCCTGGCCTACTGCGAGCGGGAGATCGCCGAGCGGCACCTCGCCGGCGACAAAGAGGGCCTGCGGCGTGTGCAGCTGGCGCTCGCGCTGCTGATGAACGCGGCCCAGAGCGCCGACGACCGCGCGACCGCGACACATTTTCGCAACCTCGCCGCGAAGACCGCCAACCTCCAGGAGCAACTGGAGGGGTAAGGAGGGAACAGAGCACAGGGTAGCGCCCATCCCGGCCTGATGTGCTCCGGCCCTGTACCCTGTACCCTGTACCCTGTACCCTTAAAGAAGCGCTATGAGTCTCGCCATCACGCTTGCCGATATCCAGGCGGCACGCAGCACACTGCGCGACGTTATTCTCGCCACCCCGGTTGTACCGGCGGCGCGGCTCTCGGCCGAGCTCGGCGCGTCGATCTACTACAAGGCGGAGAACACGCAGCACAGCGGATCGTTTAAGATTCGCGGGGCGTACAACACAATTGCCCACCTGAGCCCCGCCGAGCGCGCGCTTGGCGTCATTGCGCCCTCCGCAGGCAACCATGCGCAGGGCGTGGCCCTGGCCGCGCAGCTCACCGGCGTGCGCGCCGTGATCGTGATGCCGGTGCGGGCGCCGCTCACTAAGGTGGTCGCCACGCGCCGCCTTGGCGCCGAGGTGGTGCTCCACGGCGATGGCTTCGACGACGCTGTGGCGCACGCGCGGGTGCTGGCGCAGCAGCACGGCTACACCTACCTGCACGCCTTCGACCACCCGCGTGTGATCGCGGGCCAGGGCACGATCGGGCTAGAGCTGGCGGAGGCGCTGCCGAATCTGCGCACCCTGGTTGTGCCGATCGGCGGCGGCGGTCTGATCAGCGGGATTGCGGTTGCCCTCAGGGCGCTGCTGCCAGATATTCGCATCATTGGGGTGCAGGCCGCCGGCTGCGCGCCTGTGCCCGGCTCCCTGCTGGCAGGCAGCCCAGTGGCGTGCGCGACAGCCCGCACCATCGCCGACGGCATCGCCGTGAAGCGGCCCGGCGAGCTGACGCTGCCGATCATCAACGCCCTGGTCGACGAGGTGGTGACGGTAGAGGAGGACGAGATCGTGCTCGCCATCGCCCACGTGGTGCAGAACAGCCGCCTGGTGGTGGAGGGCGCAGGGGCCGCCGGGGTGGCCGCCATGCTCAGCGGCAAAGTGCGCCTGCGGCCCGGCGAGATCGCGGCCACCGTGCTCTGCGGCGGCAACATCGACGCCAACCTGCTAGCCCGTGTGCTGGAGACGGCTATGGTGCGGCAAGGGCGCTACCTGCTGCTGCGCACCAGCGTCGAGGATCGGCCCGGCGGCCTGGCGCGCCTGGTGAACTCTGTGGCCGAGGCCGGGGCCAGCGTGATGGACCTGCTGCACCGCCGGGCGATGTGGCGCGTGCCCGTAGATATGGCCGGCGTGGAACTGGCGCTTGAGGTGCGCGACGAGGCCCACGCCCAGGCGGTGATCGACTACCTCGCCACGCGCGGCTATACCTGCGAGCGGGGGGGGGTTGGGGAGTGGCCGGTGTGAGGGAGACAGGGAGACAGGGTGATATGCGCTCGCTCTGCTCGCGCTGACACGATGACACGGTGACACCTGTCGGCGGAGAGGTCGGGCCACAGCAAACGTGTTGCCCACTGATAACTTATGTATGCCGCTAGGTGTCACCTGGTCACCTGGTCATCTTGTCACCATGTCACCGTTATGCGTAACATAATCGCTCGGCTACGACAATTTCGGGGCGTGGAGTTCCAGCTGCTCTTCACGGTGCTGCTGTTCTTTGCGGCGGGCTACCTGCTGGTGGTGGTCGCTACGCAGCAGCGTGAGTTTGTGGCCACGGTGCCGGGGGTGCTGAGCATTCTCTGGCCGTCTACCTTGCCGCTGGTGCTCTTTATCGGCGTGTCGCTCGGCCTCGGCTTCAACAGCCCCCACGCGGACCAAGTGCTGCTGCCGCTGGTGGCGCTGCTGGCCGGCCTGAGCCTGATGCTCACCGCGCGCCTGGAGCCAAGCCTCAACGCGATCTATCGCTGCTCGAATGACGACGGCATAGTCTTCGCTTGCTATGAGGGCGTGGCCGCGCGGCAGAGTCTCTGGGTGACGCTGGGCGTGCTTGCGCTCGCCGCCATCCTGTTTGTGCCCTGGGACCGGCTGCTGATCCGCACGCTGCGGCTCTCGCTGTTCGACTTCCTCGATCACTATCGCTATGTCTGGCTGACGCTCGGCCTGATCCTGATCTTCGCCACCTTTGTGTTCGGGGTAGACCCGAACGGCTCGGGCGTAAAGGTCTGGTTCAACTTCGGGCTGTTCCTATTCCAGCCCTCGGAGCTGCTCAAGATTATCCTGGTGATCTTCATGGCCTCGTTCCTCAACGAGCACCGCGAGGTGGTGGCCTCGGGCTACCGGCTTGGCCCGCTCACGCTGCCGCCGCTGCCCTACCTGGTGCCCATCGCGGCCATGTGGGGTATCGCCATGAGCACGATTATCTTCCAGCGCGATCTTGGGGCGGCGCTGCTGCTCTACGGCGTATTTCTCGCTATGCTCTACACGGCTACGGGGCGGGGCAGCTATGTGCTGGCGGGCCTGCTGGCCTTCGGAGTGGGGGCCTACGTGCTCTACCAGCTGCTGCCCGTGGTGGAGCTGCGCGTGCAGGTCTGGCTGGATCCGTGGGCCACGGCCCAGGGCACGGGCTACCAGATCGTGCAGGCGATCTACGCGCTGGCGGCGGGGCGCGTGTTCGGCGAGGGGTTAGGATTGGGCGTGCCGGCGATCGTGCCCGCCGTGCATACCGACTTTATCTTCACGGCGATCGGCGAGGAGCTTGGGCTGGCGGGCACGCTGGCCGTGCTGATCGCCTACGTGCTGCTGATCTTTCGGGGCTACCACATCGCCCTGGCCGTGCCCGGCCGCTTCCGGGGCTTCGAGCAGCTGCTGGCCGTGGGCCTCACCACGATCATCGCGGTGCAGACGCTGATCATCATCGGCGGCAACCTGCGGCTTATCCCGCTCACCGGCATCACGCTGCCCTTCATCTCGTACGGCGGCTCGTCGGTGCTGATCAACTTCCTGATCGTGGGGCTGATGATGCGGATCTCCGCCGAGGCGCGGGGGTAGGGTCGTTCCGAGCGTGGCTATGGCAGTGCAAGGAGGTGAGCCATGACAACCATCGAAGAAGTGCGTGAGGCGGCGCGGCGCCTGCCGCCGATCGCACAGTTTCAGCTGATCCAGGAGCTGCTGCGCGGGCTAGAGAGCGGCTACAAGCAGCCCGGCGATGCGATCCCGGCTGGCGTACGCCGAGCTGCCCCGGTGACCGATTTGGCCGATCTGGCGGCCGATTTCTGGCCGGAAGACGAGACAGCCGACGACATCAATACCTTTATCGCCCGCCAGCGGGTGTCCGATCAATTGGCCGACCAATGAGCACGGTCTTGCTCCATACGAATATTGTCTCGTAGCTCTTCAAGCGGGATACGCGGGCCGAGCTGTATGCCGAGCACCTGCGCAACCGCGAGCTAGCGATAGCCGTGATGACGGTGGCTGGGCTGTTCCAGTGGGCGGCCGTGCGCAGCTGGGGCGAGGCGCGCGTCGTTCGTCTGGAGCAGCATCTGGAGCGCTATACGATGCTGCCGGTCGATGTCGACGCCTGCCGGCAGTGGGCGACGGTGCGGGCGGTACGCAGCGCCATCGGCCTGCCGATCTCGCCGCAGGACGCCTGGGTCGCCGCGACCGCGCTGCGCTACAAGCTCCCACTTGTCACGCATAACCCCGATGACTTTCAGCAGGTCCCAGGTTTGACGGTGATTACCGAGGCGTGAGGCGGTCTGGGGCAGATGGGTTTCACCCGGTGCAACGTTTCACCACAACGGGTGCAAGTGAAATACTATGGGCACAGCGGCTACGGCGCTCATGCGCTCCGCGTTCCTATTGGTGCGGATGCGAGCCGCAGACGGCGGCCTGCGTAGTCTAGATCCCACCGCCGCACATCGAGCGCGCGGCCTGCGCAGCCTACGTCGCGGCGCTGCATACGACGTGCGTGGCCGATGCACATTACGCGCGCAGGCTTGCACATCACGCGCGCAGGCCCGCGCACTGCGAGTCACGGCGTTGCATGGAACGTGCGCAGTCCCTGCACTTTACGCGCGCGGGCCGCGCACTGCGAGTTGCAGGCCGCGCATAGGACATGCGCAGCCTGCGCGCTGCGAGTCGCAATGACACTTACACGGTAACAGCCCTGCGTTATGCTCGTTGCCATAGGCGCTACTGGGCGCCTGTTGTGATGGGAACGTATAGGAGGTTCGTCGTGCCATTCTACCCAGCCCGCCGCCTGCGTTCGACGGTTGTCACCGCCGATCTGGATGCCCTGTCCGCCCTCCGCGACCTGAACGACTACCGGCCGCACAATCCCGACCACCAGACTGACGCTGCGGCAGTGCATGCCACGGCGCTCCTCCAGGCGCGCGAGCACGAGGCGCGCATCGCGCGCACGCTGTCGGCCGCGCGCGACGCCGTGCAGGCCGCCGAGTGGGCGCTGCACAACGCCATGCTCGGCGTCAAGGCCGAGGTGACCGCGCAGTACGGCGCCAACTCCGACCAGGTGCAGGCCATCGGCCTGAAGAAGAAGTCGGACTACCGGCGCCCGTCGCGCCGCCCTGCCGTGCTCGCCAGGTCGTAGTCGGGAGACAAGGAGACAAGGAGACAAGGAGACAAGGAGACCGGGAGCAGTTGGCAAGTCCCCTGCTTCCCGGTCTCATTTGTTGCAGCACTGCGCCCGCTCAGCGCGCCTCGCCGCCCTGCGATGCCTCCAGCGCACGCAGCAGCGCGGCAAGGTTGCGCTGCACTGTCTGCGTTAAAGGGTGCTGCTCGCCGAGGCGCAATATCAAGATCACTACGGCGCGCTCGTAGTAGGGGCGGGCGCCGACCAGGTCGCCCTGAGCACGCAGCAGCGCGCCCAGGTTGTTGAGGAGCGTTGCCGTTTGGGGGTGCTCTGGCCCCAGCACGCGCTCGCGCACGGCCAGGGCGCGCTCGTAGTAGGGGCGAGCGCCAGTTAAGTCGCCCTGGGCATCCAGCAGCGCGCCCAGGTTGTTCAGAAGCGTTGCCTGTTGCTCCGCTCTGTATTCAACACCTGGCTGGGCTAGAGCGATCAGGTGGGGCAGGTAGACTTTCCCCCGTAGCGGATAGCCTGCCTGGTTAATCGCGTACACCTCGCTGATCAGCCCATCTATAGCCGCTGCGCCGCTGGTATCGCTGTCCCCGTCCTCGTAGCGCGCAAAGGCTGCGATGAGCCGGTGGAGCAGCGCTCCGCCCTCGGGTAGCGGCTCGCACAGCCCCACGGCGCTCAGCCGGCGCAGCGCACCGTCCACCTCAACCGCCTGCGTCTCGTCGTCGGGGTTGCGCCCGGCAAGCCGTACCAGCAGCCGCTGTGGGATAGCCGCCGGTGCAAGCTGCGCCATGCGCTGGAGCAATGTGAGCGCCAGGGCGTCTACTGCGCGCGCCGCGTCTAGCCGCGTGTAGCTTAGCGCGATGGTCGCCGCAACGCTCTCGGCGTGGCGCGTCGGCAAGCCCTCCTCCAGCTCGGCGTCGAGCGATGGGTGCGCAAGCAGACTCTCGGCGAGCCGGGCGCGGTAGCCCGCCAGCGGCAGGCTCGGCGTCGCCTCCAGGTACGCCCCGGCCAGCGCCAGGGCAAGCGCAGGTCGCCCACCTCCTCGCAGATCGCGTCGGCCTCGCCGGCATCTACCGGGTTGTCCAGCAAGTGCTCGGGCGCAAGACCCCGCGCTTGTGCGCGTGGGGCGAGCAGCAGTCGCACACTCTCGGCGCGGGCGAGGGTTTGCAGCGGTACCAGCTGCACCCCTGTCGTCGCGGCCCAAATCCCGCGCCGCGTGGTGATCAGCAGCCGCGCCGCGCCGCCGCGCGGGCGCCACTCCTGCAAGAGCTGCGGCTCCTCCAGGTTGTCGAAGACGATCAGCCGCGCCACCGGCTCCGCCCAGGCTCGTCGCACCGCCGCAAGCCTGGCGTCAAAATCTAGCCCGGCCCAGCCAGGCAGCTCCAGCGCGCCCGGCCCGCCCACCGCCGCTACCTGGGAAGCAATTGCGTCCGGCTGCTCCATGGCGAGCCAGAACACCCCACCAGGGAAGGCGTCGCGGTAGCGGTGGGCAAACTCGCTGGCGAGCTGCGTCTTGCCGACACCGCCTGTGCCGGCGAGGGCCGGCAGCGCCGTCGTGGCCCCCTCAGGGCCAAGCAGGGCGCGCGCCAGCTCGGCCAGCTCGGCGTCGCGGCCGCGAAACAGCGGGTTGCGCAGGTAGGGCACCTGAAACACCCCAGCGCCGGGGACGCGCTCGGCGGGCGCCTGCCAGAGCGCACCGTCGCGCACGGCCATCCAGAGGGTTGGCATCCACCAGGGGCTTGCGGCAGGCAGCGCAGCGCGGGCGGCGGCGAGCGCCCGGTCGATCTGCCCGTCGCGCCGCAGCTCGGCGAACAGCGGCGGCATCAGCGCGGACACCATGTCGAGCGGCGCATCGCCCTGCATCGCGATCACCGCGCCGACGCCGGCCCGCGCAAGCCCTGGCCCCACCGCCGCAAGGGTGGCGTAGGTGTTGCCCGCACCCTGGCACGAGGCAAGCACCACTAACAGCGGCGGGCGCTCCAGCCTGGCAATAGCCCGCACCAACTCGTCGCCGGCCACGGGCTTGTAGGGCGGGCCGACCGCCTGCTCTAGCCACAGCAGCGGGCGGTTTGCGCCGAGCGTGCCGTCGCAGACCAGATAGAGGATCTGCGCCCCGTCGCGCAGCGCGGCCGCAAGCGCTGGCAGCGTCGCGGCGAGGCGGCCCTGGCGCCCATCAAGGATCGTCGGCTCGATGCCACCTAGCCCCTGGCAGGCGCGCGCCACCTCGCCCTCCAGATCCAGCGGCGACAGCTGAAAATTGGGCAGCGCAGGCGGATTTGCGACGGCGACGACGGCGCGCAGCGCGGCCTGCGGTGCGGGCGATGGTCCGACGAGGCGGGGGCTTGCGAGGAAGCGCGACAGGCGCACCCACTCGTTATAGGCAAGCGGGGCGCCATCATCGGGGTCGTGCAACAGCTCCCAGCGGATCGGCAGGACGAAGATCTCGCCGTGGCCGGGCACAAAGACGAAGTTGCCGCCCATGGGCTGGGGGTAGGCCACACCGCGAAAGACCGCGGTCATAATCTGCCGCTGCGGCGCGCTGTAGGGCGAGTGCTCAGCGATGAGCGGGAACATCGCGCCCAGGCCGCCACGGCCCGTCGAGACAACCATCAGGTCGTGCTCGGCCGAGAGCCGATCGACATTGGCGGGAGTGAGCCCGCCAACCACGACCCGACCGCCCCGCGCGGCGAACTCCTCCATCAGGCGCGCAGAGTAGATCCGCATATCTAACACCACCGCCGGCCGCTCCAAGTCGCCGTGAAAGCCCATCGGCTGCTCGCCCGCGATGCCGACCGAGATACGGCCCATTGCACCACTTGGCGCGCTGTCCCAAAAGTTGACGCCCAGGGCGCGCTCGCGCTCACGGGTGTGGTCGTGGCGAGCCACCAGGCTGGGCAACTGCGCGCCAAGCTGGTCGGCGGCCGAGCGCTCGGCGTAGATCGTCGTGGTGATGCCGCACTGCTGGAGGAGCAGGCCGAGCTGCAGGCCAGCCACGCCGGCACCAATGATACCGATATGAGTCATGGTGAGAATTCTCCTCTATGTCGTTGCACGAATGGTCAGCGGGAGCCGGCGCCCTCACGCAGGGCGTGGAAGCGGCGGCGGAAGTACACCAGGGGCGCGCGCTCGTCGTTGCCCGCGAGGGCGACCACCCGACCGATGACGATGGTGTGATCGCCGGCGAGGATGAGCTGGTGCGGCACGCACTCGATCCAGGCCAGCGCGTCCTTAAGGCGCGGGCAGCCAGCGTGGCCGGTGTCGTGGGGGAGGGCGGCAAACTTGTCGGCCTGGGGCGTGGCGAAGTGTTCAGCGAGCGGCTGCTGCTCGGCGGCGAGCAGGTGGATAATGAAGGGCGCATGGGCGGACAGTGGCTTTACAGCCCGCGCCCAGGACCCGAGGCAGACCAGGACAAGCGGCGGGTCGGCGGAGACTGCGGTAACAGCCGTCGCGGTCAGGCCGAGCTTCTGGCCGTCAGGGCTGATCGTCGTGACGACGCTGACCCCGGCGGCCAGGCGGCTGAGGGCCTGGCGGAAGGCGGCGCTATCCACGGTGGGCGCGCCGAGCGGGGGGGCAGTCGGGGCGGCGGTCATCATGCGCGTGGCCAATATCGACTCTTTCGCCTGCTGGTAGCGTTGAGCGCTTATCGAAGCGCAGCTCGATGATAGCCCGGTGCAGGGAAGGATGAAAGGGTCGATCCTTAAGCCGGAGCTAAGGGATAGGCTGAAATGCGCAGCTCGATGGAGCGCCCGATCTGACGAGCAGCTCTGGGGCATGGCAAAGGCCGACGACCACGATATGGTCCTCGGCCTTTTGTTAGCTAGACAGAGTAGGAAAGGCTGCGCGGACGCTGGGCTACTGCGCGGACTGAAGCGCGTAGAGGGCCACCTGGGTGCGGTTGCGCAGGCCAAGCTTGCCAATGAGGTTGCTCACGCGGACGCTTGCGGTTTTTTTGCTGATTTGCAGCTCGGCTGCGATCTGCCGGTTGCTCAGGCCGCAGGTGAGCAGAGCGTAGATCTGCTGCTCGCGGCCCGTAAGCTGACCAGCCCGCTTGAATGGCTGCAGCGTGCTGCTGATTAGCAGGCTTGCCGTGTAGGGCTGGAGGTAGGGCTGCCCGGTGCGGACGGTGCGGATGGCCAGGACCAGCTCGACGCCCCAGCCCCATCGGGCTGAGGAAGCTCTACGACCTGTGAAGGAGATCGTAGAGCCGCAGCGCCACACCAGCGCCCTCGGCGACCACGGCAGCCACATAGCCACCGCCAGGGTCAAGCGCGTAGACCCGCCACGGCCCGCCGCCGGCCTGCGCAGCGAGGCGCCACAGCATTGCCCCCGCTCGGAGCGAGGGGGTATACTGTAAGCACGACGAGCTGCTACCCCAAGAGGTGCCTATGGCTATCGCGATGCGGACCGACGCCGAGACACTCAAAATCACCCGTGCATCCGACGGGCTGGAGCTCGATCTTGAGCTAATCCAGGGCATGTGGACCGAGGCGCAGTACCTCAAGCTTACCGATGCCACTAACCGCCTGATTGAGTTCACCGACGGCCAAATTGAGGTGCTGCCCTCAGCGACGGACAAGCATCAAGTTATCCTTCAATTCGTTTTGCTCGCCCTGATGACGTTTGTCGAGCCACTTGGCGGGAGAGTGTTGTTTGCCGCGCTGCGCATGCAGGTACGCCCCGGCAAGTTCCGCGAGCCGGACATTTTGCTGCTGCGCGATGCGAACGATCCCCGCTGCCAGAACCGCTACTGGCTCGGCGCCGATCTCGTTGTCGAGGTGGTCAGCGAGGACAACCCCGAGCGCGATACAGTCGAGAAAGTGCTCGACTACGCCGAGGCCGGCATTCCCGAGTACTGGATCGTGAACCCACAGGACGAGACGGTCCGCGTGCTCAGCTTGCAAGGCGAGCGCTACGCCGAGCACGGCCTGTTTCGACGCGGCGCCGTGGCCAGCTCCGCGCTGCTGGAGGGCTTCACACTGCCGCTTGACGCGCTGTTTGACGCCGTGTAGTACCATTGCGCCACGACCGGTGCCTGAGTCTACGAAGCGATGAGGAGGCCCATTTATGACCATCACTGCGCGCGGTGCGATTGCCCGAGCCCCCGGCGAGCCGGTGAGCATCGAGGCGTTCACGATCGACGACCCCGGCCCGAACGAGGTGCTGGTGCGCATCCTTGCCTCCGGTATCTGCCACACCGACCTCGGCGTGAAGAGTGGCACCTACGGCAGCGACGGCTTCCCCTTCCTGCTCGGCCACGAGGGCGCCGGCGTGATCCAGGCGGTTGGCCCTGGTGTCACCAGCCACAAGCCCGGCGACCATGTGATCCTCGCCTGGCGCGCCCCCTGCGGCGCCTGCCGCTTCTGCCGCGTCGGCAAGCTTAACTTCTGCGCCGCTAGCCTGAACGCCGAGAAGCGCATGCGCACGCTGGACGGCACGCTGCTGAACCCGGTGCTCGGCATCGGCACCTTCTGCACCCACACGCTCGTCCACGCCGCCCAGGCCGTGCATTACGACTCAGCCCTGCCC
>ENA-ORBV01007468-ORBV01007468.1-microbial-mat-metagenome-genome-assembly--contig:-NODE-7468-length-18767-cov-5.459711_pt1 | contig 18767 bp, 11 predicted proteins | sample MGYA00237777_ERZ505514 | MGnify/ENA primary metagenome ERZ505514 (study PRJEB26160, sample SAMN06269048) | microbial mat metagenome | isolation source: Oligotrophic lake microbial mat | place... | reverse complement strand
GTCATTGGTAGTCCCGTGCGCATTGGACAAGTTGCGCAACGCTTTGAGCGTTGCGCAACTTGTCCAATGCGCACGGGACTACCAATGACTAAACACACCACTGCCTATCCCTCATCAGTGTCTTTTGCTTGCAAACTGATTTTGGTTGTGCAGTCTGGTAGACTTCACACACACAACGATCCCAGCAAGTGTTTTCAGCAGCTCATCAAGCTTGTCTGCGGCTGCAGGGCAAACATGGGCAATGTCAGACAATGTGTTGCTGCCACCAGCCAACCCTTGTGAATGGGGCCTGCATGCCGCAGTCTCACACGTTTTTGGCCAGGAGTGAGCATTGTGTAAGTTGTTCAGTTGCAAGTGCGACAAGTTTCCCCCCATCTTCAACCAAGCCTCTGGATTGGGCACTCCAACTGAATCTCTGCACGACCACTGTCAAATTCACGGGTGACATTGAGCTCTAAGCAGTGTCTGCAGTTCACCTGGTTTCAATCTGGCTGCTTGAGGTCACCTAGACTACAATCATCATCACAAACATCCATGACTGGATGCAAGTGGGCACAAGGGAGTGTTTCCCCCGTTGCTGTCTGTTGTGTTGTTCCATTTGATTGTTAATTACATGTTCAGATTGAAGCATCTCCCTTGACTCTTAACACACCATTTGAATGGACCAGCCTGTGATTGCATTACCCAGAGCAAGTTTGATCTTCTTGTTGGGCATTCCCTGCTTTTTGAGATCACATGCTTTAACCCACAACTCACCCACTAACACCACGTTGTCCCCAAGGAGTTCTGCAGCGTGTGTTCGTTGGTCGTTGTGGGTCTCCGTCAAACCAAAGTAACAATTTCACTTCATTGTTACAGTGTGGCCTTTTTGTATGACAAATCAAATGCATGCTGTTTTTTCAGCACCACATTTCCTCCCAGCTTTGACTACCAGTCAGTCTTCCTGCAGCTGTGGTCAGTCTTAAAACTCAAAGGTTCTACTGTGGGTAAATGCTGAAAGGACGCAGAATGGGCCCCACACATGTGCGACATTCGCCAGCAAAGGACCACGCCATAATATCGCAACATCATGCGCCCCGGTCCATTGATTCATTGGCATTCATTCATCTCGACCACTCGACAGCATGCATTGCTGGTAATATATTGCTCCAACTATTCAAGCTGCTTAACCACTAGCTAGCTGTTGCAGCATTGTTGGTAAACACGACATCCGTCAAGCTCACCGAGAAGGGATAGAACGTTTCAACAATAGCAAAGAAATTGAGGCCCAAAAAGTCTAAATTAAAATATATTGACCATGATGGAACCCAAATTGGTTTCGAAATTCCCAAATTCGGGCGATGCCTTGGAGGTTTCCGTCCACACACTTCCCAAACCATTGCTACGAGAATTTCATCATGTTTTTGCCGAAAAATACTTGGATCCAAATCACGCTACTACTGCCTCACAACAACAACAAAATCATGGAGCCGCACCAGGATCACAAGCCCCGGTCGAGCTCTTGGCCATTCCTACCAATCAACGAGCACGTATGGATTTGGTTCAAATCGGAGATCACGTCGAAGACGAAAAGGATCGATTACTCAATACGGTACGTGGGCATGCATCCCTGTCTTCTATATACGGGCGTTTTATATTGGGGCAGAAGGAAACGAAAATGAATCTTCATAATTATATGCACGCTTGGTTTCCCGCTGTTTTGTTTGCTGTCTTGATTGCTTTTTGTGAAAGTTGAAATTCACCAATATTCTTCTCAACTCATCCCGTTTTGTTTTTATTACTCGTATATGTTCATTCTTTTCTTTTTTCTTCTTTAGTTTATGGATTTTGCCAAGGATGTTTGTGAAAAGATTATTTCCCAAGGGTATTGGGCCGATTATATTGATCCATGTTCGGGTCTTCCCATGATTACTCCCAACTGCAACAAGGCAAGTAGTAGTACATGGACCCACCTGAACTGGAAAGAAGTCCATATACGTTTTTTAAATACCAATTGCGTCCCTTGTGCTGTGTGAAAAATCTAACAGAAACTATACTGTGTACTCTTTCCTAAAATGGATCAACCTCAATCACAGGTGTACAGTGAAGTGGATGGCATGGAATGCTTGCTCCATTACAAATCACATAATGCAGGTTTTTGCAAAATATTGATGCATCCAAAATGGGGATCGGCCGTGTATCCGGCAACCATCTTTGCCCATGCGCCTCGAAATCTGGTCCTTGAACTTTTGACCCAACACTATCCTTCGGCGGCCCAATCTGCATATTAATACTTAATGTAGACCTGGGATGAGAAAACAAAGGAAACCAACAGGACAACGTACAGTAGTAGTCGCTACCTGCTCCTCTACTGCTATAGCATGGGATATGTCTGAGCTTAACCATGGGTTATTATGTCATAATTAGTCAGAAAAAAAGTCGCAATTCTAAGCCTCCATCTGTCCAGCTGCTAGGAACAACAGATACGACGGTTGTTGTCGTGACTGTCATTGATACATCTACTAGGCGATGCGGAATTCACGAATGAGAGACACTTCTTTACTCATTGGGAACCTTCTTGTGCGCCAAGTGAAGCGTGCGATCAGCTCTTCGAAGGGCATCATGGATCATGTTCTGTATGTCAAGCCAATAAAAAAAACAAGAAGGGATTAGTATTGACAATGTAAATGACCAATGCTTCCAAAGCATCGGAAATGAATAGTAGATGAGTAGTACGTACAGCAAGGTCAGATTTTTCTGATTCGAAACTGACAGCATCTTCGGCAAGCAAAGGGAACTCCCCTCCTTGCCATGCGCCAATAACATCCTCCTCTGACGTGGATTCCTCCTCATAGCTGCTATCGTCATCACTATCTTCATCCTCGCTATCTGATTCCTCCCTACGTGCTTTTTCGATATCATCATTTCTATTCACCTTCTCCGCGTTCCTCGTGTGCCTTTGTCTACGGCGCAATCGTTCCAATTCGGCCATCTGGGCGTCTCTCCGAGATGCTGTCTGCACCACATGAGCCGTATTGCTCCGACTCTTGCCACTGTGAGCAGTGTTGACAGTTCTTTTGGATGCAACCGTTTGAATTTCGACATCATTTCGCATGTCTTCTTTTAGTTCTTCCATTCCTGAAAACGCAGTGCTTATACTAGCCAAGCTTGATGATGCGCTACCCACAGCAAAGTTAAATGTTGCTTCATCATCCCTGCCTTCTTGCCGTTGTTTGGGGCTCTTCGTCTTTGATGCCACTGTTTTTTCCGTTTTCGATTTGGCCAAAGTTAGCTTCTTGTTGTCTGTCTTGGATTTGACAGAAGCCTTTGTCCGGTCCGCAGAAGTACGCACAGTTCCATCCATCATAGAACTCGAAGTGACAAATGGCTTAGTTCCCGCAGAAGTAACAGTCGCGTCCGCCTTGGATCTGGCGCTGGCCAATGACTGCTGATATTCCTTCCTGGCTTTTGTCTCAGCTTTTATCTTGTCCGTCGTGGCTTTTGTTTGAGCGACCATCTTTCTCTGCTGCGCCTTGGCTTTTTCGATGGCTCGAAGTTCCAGTGTACCCGGTGTAGATACAGTAGCACCACCCTCAGACGACCTTGCTGCTGACATGGCTTGGGACATTGTTGCGGACATTTTTGCTGACAAGGAAGCTGAAATGGCCGCTTGCATGACCGCTGACTGCATGGACGCTGACAACGCTGCGGACATGGCTGCGGAGGCGTTTGAAGCATCGCCTACAGATGTGGCTGCGGACTTCGCTACAGAACCATCCTCCTCTGTATCTGCCTCGGCCAAATCCCTCTCGAAGTCGGCTGTGGAGGCAACCGAAAGACTTTCAGCTAATGAGTGTGCTGAGCTTCCTGGACTCGCGAAGGTCACGGATCCTTTACCCGCTACGGAACTCTTTGACATTGGTGACCTTGTAGACCTTAGGGAGGCAATGGAGGAAATATGACTCAGGGAAGCCTTTGATGCCTTTGCAGCAACTCTGGACACCTTGGCTGCAAACGATTTTCTTGACTTTCCCTTTGTCTCTGCTGCCGATGGCTCGTTTACTTCGCTCGATACTCTCGTCTTCTTGCCTCTAGGTGAAAGAGGTGGTAATGAGCCCTTCTCCACTTTAGCCTCCGAGCCCTCCTGGACTGCAATTCTCTCTTTGGTCGGTGTCTTCTTGGATTTAATAACGACCTTAGCTTGCTGAGGTCCAGCTCTGTCGCTCTTCTTTTCCTGTGCGATCTTCTTCTCAGCTGTACCCTGATGCTCAGGTACTTCGTTTTCCGTGGTCTTGTCAACCTCCTTCCCAGATTTGCCCCTATTCATAAAAATGGTGTGAAATTCTTTCTGGCTTTTTCCAGGCGATTTTCTTTTGCCGGAAGAGTCGCTGTTTTCCTCAAACCTGCCCCTATCGATTTGCGGATCCTCCTCGTGCTGTTGTTTGGCCTGATGGTTTGCTGATTTCTTCGATTCTCTGCTGTTTTCCTCCTCTTCCTTATTCTTGGCCTCAGCTATCGCAGCTTGGTACCTCGGGTCATCCTTGGAGATTTGCCCTTCTTCCCTCAAAACTTCAGAGCTGCCATTTCTGCCATTGCCAGTCTTCACCGACATCTCTTTGCGATTGACTCGAAATTCGTTGGGCATACAAAAGAAGCTTCGAACATCGTCCAAGGTACATGGACCACAATGGACAACATATTCTTCGGGGTCGGGAGCCTGGATGTTATTTGGCCTGCTCCTCTTGTAACGAGGCGGACTGGTAGCGTTACGAGAAGACCTGGAACGCCCGCATACCGATGGCTCCCTCTGTACAGAGATGCTTACTCCACGTCTGGGGCCGCCTCCCAAGGTAGAGATCATACTATCTTGTGGTGGTATAACATGGAGGTAACTTGGGATACCATCCTCGCGTGTTATTGGGCTGATTCGTCTTTCCGAACTGCGGTGGCGTGGCGAGGGCTCACGAAGAACTTCCACAGCGTCGTATGAGTCCACGTCGACACTTAGAGCTGGAGGAGCAGAGTTCAAGGAAGCCTCATCTGAATCGTTTTCAGACGACTCGCCTTCTTCGTCGGCGTCGCCATCTCCAGCGTTGTTCTCGTCGTTATCGTCGTCGGGAGTGTTAGACGAATCCGTCATTCGCATCATTTTGTCGACATAGTTCATCGCGTCTTTGAGAGTTTGAATTGTCTCTTCAGAACCATCTACAGATGGGGGTGTAGATGGGGAGCGCTTTGGCAATATCGGAAGAATCGGCATAGAGTCATCAATTGCGTGGCCTTTCTTTGACTCTGTGACAGCCTCAGAAGATGATGTTTCCGTCTTTTCCTCTTCTGGTATAGTGGAAAAGGTCCCAGCTAGATTAGCCATGACATTCTCCTCTATCGATTGAATTGCATAAGATGCATGCTCAAAGGAGGTAGACTCCACAATGTCAAAAGCCTTTTCAACCGATTGGACTGCATTAGATACACTCTCATAGGAGGTAGCCTCCATAATGTCAAAAACGGCATGCTTCATCTTTTCCATGGAGCCTTTCTTCCTAATGCACACATCTAGCTCATCATCATCTTCAGGCCTGGAAAGTTCTGAGCTGAAGTCCACGGCGATACTTTTTGGGGGCTTTGGGCTTTTGACAGACGGAACGGCTCTTAAGGAGCTGAACGACCTCTTGGCCGAGGACGACGCTTTCGACGACGGTGACTTTACCTTCTTTTCTTTCTTGTCAGTAGCTTCTTTCATTATCTTCACCAGAGCGTCCTTCTTGGAAGGAGAGCTGTGCCTCGACCTGGAACTTTGTGACTTGGAAGGAGAGACGTATCTCGATTTCGAGTTCGAAACTTGAGTTATTACAACCCTATTCTTGCCTGTCGTGCCATCCTTTGTCTTTTTGGGCGAAGAGGGTTGCTTCTTCTCTTTCATGGAAGGAGCGACTGCGTTCTTCGTCTTTGACGACTTTTTGGATTTGCTGCCTTTCTTAGCACTGCCCTCTTTCGATTTCTTATTGCTTAGCTTACTGCTCGCCTTTTTGGCGGCATCGGAGGTCGCAACCATTGACTTTTTGCCGCTCCCGCTCTTGACTTTCTTTTTGGGACTACTACTGCTCTTCTTTACGTCTGGTGCTGCTTTAGAGTTGGAGCCTTTCTTCTTTTTCTTCTCCTTCTTGGCAGCCTCGATCTCGGCCTGGTATTTATTGAGTACTTTTAGCTTTTGTTGTTCACGAAACTCTTGTTCTTGTTCCGCTTGTAGCGACTCAAAAAAGTCCTTTTTCTTGTCGCGCTTGTTCTTTTTGGCAGCAAATATGGTAGCGATGTGTTGCAGTCGCTCCGAGACATAAGAAGCATTCGATGGAGAGGCAATCGAATCGATATCTTGTCCGGAAATGTCAGCATCATACCCCCGCTTGTCGGGACTGCTTCGCTTTCGACTTGGCGAAAGAGAGGAAGAGTGTTTGGCAGTTCTACTGGGGCTGCTTTTCTCTCTAATCTTGCTAGCAGAAGTCGAGCGTTTTTCAGAGCTTTTCCCGCTCCTCTTAGTAGGAGAAGAGGATGATTGTCTACTTTCTGTTTTTCTTCTACTAGGAGACAAAGACTTGCGTGCTTCTGCTGCTGCTGCTGCCGCCTTTGGTGTAGATTGTTTGCTTTTCTTCTGGTCCTTATCCTTGGTGATTCGACTCACGTAATGCTCGAACAGTTGATCATCATCATCATGATCACTTCCTGTGCTTGTGACGCTATACTCGATAAGATGCGTTTTGACTTCCTTCTTGACTTCCTTCTTGACCTTCTGCTTTGACTTGGTCCCCATGGCTGCCTGACTTGACGGCCCACTGGATTGGACTGTCTATTTATCAATTGCAAGGTTCTAGCAAGCAAGCAACAACTACACTACGATATGCTTTCTACAAATGGATCAATCAATCAATCCCAATGAGCTACTAGGGGGGTTGTATATTGGCTTGCAGCTTTACGATTAGCTTAGCTGGCTCCTTTCAATGCCATGAATGAGTGTCCAGGAAGCAATTGGCGTTGGATTTTCAATTTGATTTGGCTGCTTTACCCTTTCGGTGGCAAAGGAGCAGAGGCTAACGGTAGAGGTCAGGAGGTAGGTGCTCGATAGCACGATAGCTTTGCCATAGAGAGATATTGAGGATATTGAGGCCTTCTGCATGCCAATACGACTATTGGCGGCAAGAGGACTATATTGGCGGGTTCATTGGAGACGGAAAACCTGGCCGTTGTGGCAATTTGCAAGGTCACATAGTTGTTCGGAACAATTTGGAGATATTTAACAGGAAATCTAAAATATTATCTCGAAGCATGAAGATGTACTCAATGAATCTAGCGATGCGCGAGTACATTAACTAGCATACTTCTTCTTTTTAGCGGAGTGTATTAAGTTAAGTAAAAGCAAAACGATGCGTTTTGGTTATGGTAATTAGAAAGGATGAACTTGGAACGCCTGGAGAGCTCACTTTCTCACTTCCACTCACATTTTGGGAGAAAATTACCGAATTAGCCTCGCCAAGATCGACGCTCGTTTAGTTCACGAGGCATTTGTACTTAACAGGTATAGTATAGGTGCTCGATCCGTTCCTCATCCAAACAAAATTTTGATATAGCCTTTTGCTAACTAGCTACTTGATATATACTACTAGTAGGTATTGCGCAAGGCAATCGTGCAGCATTGGTTGGAATCACCAACATTTGGGCATAAGAGTACCGGTTCAGGCGGTTGACCTTTTCCTCTATTACTCGGAAGGCAGACAGTTACTGTAACTAGCTAGAGGTCTATTTGCTTTTGACTGTCTAAGACTGACATATATAATAGGATGGTGTTGGCAAAGGCATACCCGCGCCTCATGCTCCTTACCCTCTTCCTTACCTTGTTGTCTCTTGTAACAGCCACAAGTGCAAACAAGACTTTAGGTAGTCCAAGTCGATTGCGAAAAAGGGTTCTAAATCCAAGCTCGCGCATTGTGGGAGGTAAAGCAGCAGAACCTAATGCGTACCCCTTTTTCGTGCAATGGATGAAGGGTTGTGGAGGATCCCGTAAGTTCAATCTCTAGCTAGTCATACGGACTTGTGCTTCAATCGACTTGGCGTCATATTGAATCTGCCTTTTGGTTTCTAATCCTTTTCCTTTACTTCCTTCTTTATCTGTCCAATTCTTATATCTACTTTGTAGTGATACACGATGACATTGTCTTGACAGCGGGTCACTGTCTCACTGATCCACAAGCATTGTGGTTCCAAGTTTTTGTTGGCGGTCTGGCCAGTGGAGAGGGTAACAATCGATCCATTGTCAACTTCACAAGGCATCCTCGGTACGAGTTTTCGCGAGACAAAAAGTACGACTTTTTACTTCTCAAACTGAGCAAGCCCATTCAAAATGCACAACTCGTCAAGCTCAATAAGGATCCATCGTATCCTCCCAAAGATGAACTGCTTACCGTGCTGGGCTATGGCTTTACCAAGGAAGATGGAGGTCGAACGGCGCAGTATTTGCAGGAAGTGCAAGTTCCTGCCATTCCGGATTGCAGTCAATATTACAGCCAAGTCAACAGCGAGTATGCCTTTTGTGCAGGTTACGGAGAGGGTGGCAAAGATGCTTGTCAAGCCGATTCCGGAGGGGCTTTGTTGAATCCGACCGAAAATCTACAAGTCGGTCTGGTGAGTTGGGGCCGAGGATGTGCCCGGCAAAATGCTCCAGGAGTGTACTCCAAAGTCTCGGCGGCATATAGTTGGATACAACACAAAATATGCGAGCTCTCGGCGGTACCACCACCACACTGTGTCGATATTCGAGTCGATATTACCATGGATGGCTATCCAGAAGAAACCGAGTGGAGCTTGTTGGATGAATATGGCCAAGAAATGGCATTGTATGAGCGAGGGCAAACCGGAAAGACCGGCACTAATACCTGGAATCTAAAAGTACCAGCGGGTTTGTATCAGTTCTATATGAACGACGAAGATGGGATATGTTGCGATTGGGGCAAAGGAAGCATTAAAGTGTACAGTGGTAGCTCGACAGAAAATGAAATATTGAGTCACGATGGCGTTTTTGAGAAGGAGCTCATCCTTGACCTACAAGTCGGAACCCAAACAGGAAACGAAACAGAAACACAACCTTATTTGGCACCTTCCTCTGCCTCGGTCAATGCAACTTCCATCGCTCCTTCCTCTGTCCCTATCAAAGCAAGTTCCTTGGCTCCCTCCTCAGCCCCTGTCGGCTTAGGTACCTTGGTCCCTTCCGTTGCCCCTGCCAATCCACGTCCTTTGGTTCCCTTTCCCTCTTCGTCCCCTGTCCACCTGTCGTTGGCTCTTACCTGGCCCCCTATCAAGCAACCCACGGGCCAACCACAAGCTCTGGTAGATGGCTTAACTGTGATAAATGGTTTGGCTATGATCGCCACGGACTCCACCTTGAGAGTAGAGATATTCTATGATCGATTTCCAGAGGAGACTGGTTGGTTTCTTGTCAACTCGGATACCAACGATGAAATCTTCGCATCGGTCTATGATGACAATCAACAAATTCCAGAAAATGCTGGCAAGGAAATGACGCTCGAGGTGAAGGAATTTAAAGATCTAGCTGAAGGAAATTACTGGTTTGTCATTGCCGACAGCTCTATGAACGGTATATGTTGCGATTTTGGAGCCGGATTTGTTCGCATCGTCCAAGCGATCAGTTACCAGGGAGAGATAATGAAAGACAGGACTGACGAAGTCGTCGTCGAAGAGCACGTTCTCTGGGAACACAATGGAAAATTCACTGCGTTTGCAGAGTTTCACTTTGAGATTTGAAGAGCCTTTCCAATGATTTCGATGGCTGGCGTCCGCGTCTCCGTGGCAGGCCAAATCAATCGCTCCAATCAACATTGGTTTCACCTGTATGGCTGTGGTTCCGGCCGATTGTACTCAATCGAACGTCACGATTTGTATTCTTGGGCCATTCCTGGGCAATCCCTGTTGGTTTTGTCGTGCCAAACGGCCACCAGTGCGCTCGTTATTGTTGTTTGTCGAATGGGCGCTGATGTCGCGCTCTTCTTGTGGCGCCTCTCTAGACGGCGGGGGCGAGTCGCTTCCATCACAGCACTCCTCCCCTTTGCGCCTTTTTCGGCGCACCACCATTATTTTGGGTAAAATAATGAGACCCATGGCGCTGACAGGAAAGGTAAATGTCAGAAGAGCCAAGCCGAGGTATTTCATCGTTGGGTCAACGTCCTTGAGCATGGCAATGGTTGGGCCACCTACAATCAGAACTTGGAATTGAACGAGAATCAAGCCCAAGACCCATTTTGAGTCGGAATAAAGATCGTCCATACCAATCGTTTTCCAGGCCATGATTCCAGCAGCTAGCACTGTGGCGATTTGTAAAGCATAAATAGGTAGCAAGTAGGCTTCGCTGCTATGACTTTCCAGACAAAACCCAGCGCTCGCACCGGTCACGTCGTCGACCTCTTGTCGAACCCATCCAAAATCACCTTGAATCTGCCAAATCATCAAGAATAAGGTTGTTGTAAAAATTACTAGTGCTACTGGCCAAATAATCCTCCACCTTGCCAGATCACGCGTTTTGTAACGTAGGCATCTGTTGACAATCCAAAGCTTTTCAAAAATAAAAATAAAGAAATTATGAGCACACATCTTTATTATCGCATTCCCATGCTATAGTTAGAAATGCACATTCCAATCCTATCTCCATAATGGAAAAGTCACATAGGAGCTTGCTGCTGCTTGTGAACCATGCTTACCTTGGTAAATAAAGCGCTGTACGCAATGGTACGTCCTTGGGCATCAAACCACGTCCATGCACAACAAGCCGCGTCTAGGCCCTCTTGCGAAAATCCCCACGTTTCATCAAATAAGGATATCAGAATGAGAAAGCATAATAAGATGGATGCGAAGCATAATGTGTAAAGAAAGACAGGTTGGCCAGCCACCACGACTGGATCATGCCGATTGACAAATACCCAAACCACCGATGCCAAAACCACTGCGAGTGATATGACAAAGAGACAAATGCCACTAATTTTGGCAGCCTTGGTAATATAGTTTTGAGGCGGTATTTCTCGTAGGGGTGGTGAACTGTGCGTTCCATCCGCAAATACAAACGGATACTCCAGTTGGATCCAGTTTCCCGTCATGGGGTCCAAAGTTTCGGTTTGTCGTGCTACTATCAAGCCGTTTTGATCATGGTCTTGCACAAAATTGATCACAGCGAAGGGCACGGTGCTTCCTACACGACTACCGGGTGGTCCATCTGGACCGCCAAATTGGATATGGCCAGATGCCCCCACAAAATTTACGGATCGAATTCCATTCCGATGTTGGATTCCCGTCAATGTCGTCGTTGATGCCATTGTTGAATTGTCCTTTGCAGCAACGGCAGCACAGGCTCCTAATCCAATACTCATGACGGCATCGTACATAAAGGCAGCACCCGCCAACCAACTATTCCAATATTGTGTCAATCTTGCCAATGGTGGCTGTGTGGAATTTGTAGTATCATCCACGAACATCAGAATCTTGAACAATTCTTCATCTAGCTGATACGAGTCCGGTAGATAATCAAGTACGCGTTGAAACAACCCATTGTCATGGTTGAGCAAACTGCTACGAAAGTCGATTCGTCGATTCGGTGCTTGTCGTCGTGGCTGATAATATCCATCATGAGGAAATACAAAGGCTGCACCCTTCAGGAAATCATACGTTTGTACATCACTACTGTCCTCCTGTTGGGTTGCCGCCTTCGATTGTATAAAGCGTTCCACCTCGATCACAGCAGGAGGCCGCTTCTGTGATGGTGATGACGATTGTGCGTCAGTAGCATTGATAGCAGCGCTGCTGCTACTACTCATGGGAAGAACCCAAAAATGATTTCCTTGGTCCAATTCCATTTCGTGTACGGACTGTTCAATGTCCGAAACATCTTGAATCAAATTTTCCGATACCAAACGATGGTACGATATCCTGTTTCCTTCACCTTTTGCAACACAGTTCGACAGTCTTCGGAGGATGACGCGGAACGTTTTTGATTGGGGGTGTGGGGTTTCTGATTCGATGAACTTTGCATTGCCGATTGCTGCATGGACTGTAGCTTTTGTAGTTCTTTGTCACTCATATGTCGTGATGGGATGTACCGAAAGGCCTCGACATGATCCATACCATATTGTTCTTCCAACAGCAATTGCAATCGATCGACTTTGGCACTGACCACACTTTGATATGCTGCTGATGCTGTATTTGTATTTGTCGTGTTATTCGAATTGCCACTGTAGCTGTTATAGACAATCGCAATGTAATTGGTCCGGTTAAAGTGCTGCAGAAACCTGGCCACAAAATTCATTTCTGCATTCCAATCCGCTGTCAATTGATGATAATAGGGATTGTAGGTGGGATCCAACAAGAGCAAGTCAGAAATAGTCGTTGACGAGCTACTGCTGCTGTCGCTGTCACTGCCAGAACTGCCACTACTACTACTCCGATGTGATACCAAGGGCGACTGCAGTCCTGTGGCCAAGACACTTAGTTCCAAAGCCGGAATGGAATGGTATGGGCCGGCAATGGCATCTGGAATGCTGATAGTTGTTCGTATGGAAGAGGAGGTTGATAGTTGGTTTTGCAATAATAAATCGGTGACAATTTGCCCCATGGCTTGATGACTGTTCACACCTGTATCCACAACTTGAATGGTAGTATTTGTGGTGGTAGTGGTGTCGTCGTCGTCCTCCTCCCTGCTCGCAGCATTCTTTCCAAACTGAATGGGACAATTCCGTAACACCTCGTGTCCATCCAATTCCTGAACTACCGTCAAATTGCGCGTATTGAAATGTTCGATGGCCAACAAGACTGCTGCCAAATGAAAAATCCCTGGATCGGGTAATGGTTTGTTACTGCAGTAAAAGGCAATCAAGTAGTTCAAGAAAGAAAGAAAGACGAAATCAGTGAAAAATAGATATTCACACCGTAAGACAATTATAATCCCACTTCTTGGAAAAAGAAAAAAATATGTCTGTCGTCGAGGTGGTTGTCCTAAACACTACAAACATCACAGCTTCTATATAATTCTACTAGTGGTCAGGGCCAGATAAATACTTCAAGAGTGTACTTACTCTTGAGAGAGAGGAACGGCAATCAAAAGAGAAAGGCTTCCATCTTGGCCACGTAGGCGGTCATTTGCTGCAATATTTTCGGCTGCAGCAAGCACAGCCAAGCCGAAACTACAAGCAAGCAGCCATTTTACCAGAGACCATGGCAGCAGCGACAACGTCATGCTTATTGTCCTTGTTGATTTCACTAACTTGGTTGGTTGACACAGTACGGTTTCTCTTGGTCTTCCACACAGACGGAGGCAACACCTCTATACCTCCTCAACCTACACCAAGCTGCCCTATGCGTCGTTGCTTGCTTGATCTACTAACTAATAGTAGATATAATTATATATTCTAATCTATGCATAAAAGAAAGAGTACTAGTACTGTAATGTATCCTCTTTGTGGATGGTGTTGCTGTTCTCGTTGTTTCAGGTTGCTCATGGAGCTGAGCGGGATCAGCCAAGGTCGAAGCCATGCATGTTGGTTCCAGCTACAGTAAAATCAAAATGTATGAATGACTTGTCATTCGTGCGGTGAATTATGACTTGAACGCACACTTCTTGACTTTCCACCCGGGCAGTAGTTCGGGACCTACCACTTCGGTTAAGCTTTTTGTTAGCTATTAATTGGCTAGCTAGTTTGTACTAGTAAGGCATCCACATCAGTGTTATTCCCGCTCTTCTGCCATATCTGACTGAGTAGGTACTTGGCTGGCTATGCCATCAGCATTCTTGCTGGTAGGTAATCACCCGACACAGTCGTTGCGCTATCCGATTAGGCCGACGGTATTGCTTCCTGATTCTGGCTTGGCTGCAGTGACTGGAGTGTGGTGCTTGTTCGTGTAGCCAACGTGAATGCATTCACCGACTCCCAATCTCTTCTTTTTAATCCGCAGGTGTTGAGAACGTATGTTCTGCCAAAGTTACTTGGCCCTGTCAGAAGACCAAGCATCATTCCCGCTTGATCGCTTGCACGACACTGTGTCACACGGTCTACGTAGCTTTTATAGCACTTGGCGGCAAGGTTGCTGACTCACAACTTGCCAAACGACCGCACTGGCCAGCGTCGCAGTTCAAGGCCCCGGGCGATATGGTAAGTCATCGGTAAAAGCAATCACTTTATTGAAACTAATGGTATATGGCTCAAGAAATACAAAGTTTATAAAATTATAAAGCTAAATCAAAATGCAAAAGCGGTCTGAAATGCTACCGCCAATTTGTCGGACAAGCATTCTAAGCCACTTGAACGAGTTCTTGAGCTGGAAAGTCATTATTCGACCAGCAAGGAGATTCAATTGGCGCGTCTGATGGATGGATCGCATAGTATGTAATATGGAGAACGGACTAAGTAGGTGGAGGCAGGAAGCTTTGGAAGGGGAGGTACAGTACAGTATGTCGTTTGCTATTTTACTGTATTTGCAAAAATGCGCCAACGCAGTCAAGTTGCGTTTCACTTCTTCTCAATCGCGCCAATTGCAAAGGCTGCCGCCACTGCCCAGACACCTACTTGAAAAGTTGGCCAAGCAGCCCCCGACGACGTCAGGATGATCTTGAATATTTTAAGATAAACCACAACAGCCACGAGTGCCATCAAATAGTTGCCAACCGTATGAACTGACTGTCGCTGCTCGAGAACCAGGTCGAGAGCACCTGAGGTCTCCTTCACCGAAAGAGGAAGCGCCGTATCCTTGGTCTCTTTGATCAACACAGGAGGGGTAATCTCCTTGGCGGTCACTTGCTTGGGCTTGAAGTGCTTGTTGGCCGCGCCAAAGCCGAGGGCTGCCCCCAGCGCCAAGAGAGTTTGACGTGCTGGACAGGCAACCCCGAACGTAGTAATGGTTTTGAATGATTGTAGATTAAAATACAAAGCAATCAATGTCACGCAGTTGTACTCAGCAGTGTTTTTGCCCGCTGCGTGGGCCACGGTGTGGAGCCCAGTGTAGATTCCCGATGAAGCCTGTTTCATCACCGGCGTGAGAAGGGTGTTCACCTTTTGGATGACGATCGTCACTTTCTCCTTGGGCGTGAGGTCCTCGTCGGGCTCTCTTGCAACCTCTGGTTCTTGTTCCTGATGTCCAGTGGCATTGATCGTCGTCACTTCCTCATCGGGCTTGGGGTTCTTGTCCGCCGTTGCCACCACAGTCTCCGGCTTCTTTGCAACGGTTGGCTCTTGCTTCGGATGCACAGCGGCATTGGTCGCCGTCGCGTCCTCCTTGGGCTTGAGGTTCGTGCGGGTCGCTTCCACTTCAGTCTCCGGCTTTTTTGCGTCCTGTTGTGTATGCACAGTGGCATTAGAAGCCGTCACATCCTCATTCGGCTTGGGCTTCTTCTTGGGTGTTTCCACAATCGCCTTCAGCTTCGCAACCTTGGGCTCTGGGGGGTTTGTTACAGCAGCACTGGTGGTCGAATTGGAGCCAGAGGAGGGAGAGCTGGCGAAAAATCCTCCTGGGGCCAGTTTCATCCACGAGAAACGAGAGTAATCAGTGGCGGCCGCAACTTCTTCCCTGGCCTTCAGGTTGTTATGGTTTGATTCCACAGTTTCCGGACTTGCCACCTTCGCCTCTTGTTGAGAATCAACATTGCCGCTAGTGGCCGTCTCCAGCTTCGCAACCTTCTCATTGGCGCCAGCGACTTCCTCCTTGGCCTTGAGGTTCTTGCTTTTTGTTTCCACAGTTTCCGGGTTTGCCACCCTTGACTCTGGTTGTGAATTTCCAGTGCAACTGGCGGTCGCCTCCGGGGTCACAACCTCTGGCTCCTGTGCAGGATTTACAGTGGCACTGGCGATCGTCTCCGGCCTGGCGACCTTGGGCTCTTGTTGTGGATTTACCGTGACAATGGCGGTCTTCTTCGGCTTCGTAACTACAAACTCGCTTGGGAGTCTTGCCAGAGGAGGCACATCATAGTTTCCTGGATAAATGCAATTCATCGAGGCTTGTACCGCCCAATTTAATCCTTCACCAAATGGGAGAGAAGAACATGGCTCGTCCTTTTGCTGGTGTAGATTTACGGTGACACTGGCAGCCATCTCCGGCTTCTCAGCTTTTGGAAATTGTTGCGGGGTTGCCGTATCCGGTTTGACAACCGTCAGCTCCTGTGGATGATTTACCGTGGCACCGGTGGTCAAAGTAGAGCTGCCAGAGGAGGAAGCAGTGGTGGACGAGACCTCTTGTCGTGACAAACCACTGGATGTCGAGTGGCGTGCTGTAGAACCTGACAGCTGCGACTCAGGGATGATTAAGGCGCAAGCAGTGGCCGGCATAGTAGTAGGGCGTGGACCGAGTTGCGTCAAGGCCGCTGCATCTGTAGTAGACGATGTATCTTGTCGTGATTGTTGTATCTTGCTGTCTTTCGCGGCACCTTGTTTCCACCAATCGGGAAGATTGGTATTGGTGGCTCGTCGTCCTTGGTGCGCGCTGATACTAGTGAGGGTCTCCACGGGAATGTTCATTCTCAGTTTCGGACCCAACCCCATCGCCGCCACGGTTGCAATCGGAGGAATCAAATCTTTTAGCGATTGATCCAAATCTTGAGGTAGTGGGAAAAAGCCAAACGAAGCAACAGTTGCAATCGGAGGAATAATCCTCGCTTGTTCTTTTCGTTCTTTTTTCGGCCGACGCTCAAACTCTCGTTCCTGAACAAACGCCGCGGACGTTGCAATGGGAGGAGTGATCTTCACTGCCTCTTTTGGTCGTTGAACAAGAGACGTCGCAACTGTTGCAATCGGAGGAATGACCCTTACTGCTTCTTTTGGCCGTTGCTTGCACTCTTGTTCTTGGACAAACGATGCAGCAGTAGCAATAGGAGGAATTATCCTCACTGCTTCTTTTGGCCGTTTCCCGCACGCTTGTTGTTGGGCAGATGCCGCAATGGTTGCAATGGGAGGTATGGTCCTAAATTCTTCTTTTGGCTGCTGCTCCCGTTGCGGTTCTTGAACAATGGGACTGTCTGGTTGAGGATCTTCTTGCACCACTTTCAAAGGTTCCTTGCATTCGACTTTCAGCGCTTCCTGGCTTTCAGGCCCCCTCACCCCAAGCTCGAGCATCATCGCATCAATCGCTTCTGCACATTTATCGAGGGTTTCGCCTAGGCAAACTGCGACATCACCACTATCAGCGGCATCAGAGGAAAAAGACAGGTCAACCCTAGGCGGCTCATCCCATTCGTGTTCTTGAAGGATTGAACTGTCTGACCTATAATCTTCTTGCACAACCTTTGGGGAATCCTTACCATCTTCTATATGTGGTTCCTTGCTTTCTTGTTCGTGAATGATGGGACTCTCTGGATGCGAATCTTCTGCTGGCACTACTTTTGGCAGCGCCTTGCATTCTTCTATCGGCGGTTCCAGAGTTTCTGCGTTGGCTGCTTCCTCCTCCTTATCTTGCTCTTGAACCATGGGACTGACTGGACAAGAATCTTGTTGCACCCCATTTGGCAGTCTCTCACATGCGCCCCCTGGCTGTTCTGCTTTTGACACTTCCTCGCCCTCTTGTTCTTGAATGCTGGGACTGTCTGGACTAGTATCTTCTAGCACCACTATGGGAAGTTCCTTGCATTCTTCTATCAGTGGTCCCGCGCATTCTACATTTGGAGTTTCCTTGCTTTCTTGTTCTTGAACGATGGGACTGTCTGGACGAGAATCCTCTTGCACCACTTTTGGCAGTTCCTTGCATTCTTGTATGAGCGGTTCTGCGCTTGCTGCTTTTGGAGTTTCCTCGCTTTCTTGTTCTTGAACAATAGGACCGTCTGGAAGAGAATCTTCTTGCTCCATATTCGGTACTTCTGCGCATTCTTCTTTTGGAGCTTCCTTGCTTTCTTCTTTTGGCAGTTCCTCCCTTTCTTGTTCTTGTTGAACGAAGGGACTCTCTGGTCCGGGATACTCTTGTGTCACCTCGTATTCTTCTTTTACCGGGACCGCCTTTTCTTCTTGCGGTGGTGCCTCACATTCTTGCTCTTGGACGACGATGGGACTGTCTGGTGGAGAGTCTTCTTGCACCACAGAGTCTGCTTGTGGAAGAGAAGGATCCGCGTAGGGTGGCGGAACTGGAACAGGTTGTTGGGCCGCTACCGAGACTGGTCTCTTCACTGATACTCGATTGGATTTCTTGTTGCGAGTGTTCTCTGACATCATCTGGGGGCACAGGGCAGAAATGGATGCTAGTTGAGGTATGCCCGAATAGTCGATGGAACTGACTCGCCGAGAATCTTGTTGTTGCACCGTAGAGACTGGTCGTTGCGGGAGAGTAGGAGCAGAGACGGGTTGCTGGACTGGAACAGAAACGGGTTTCTGTTCCCGTTTCTGGACTGGAACAGAGACTCGTTTCTTTGCTGCCATACTCTTGCGTTGGTTGCCGTTCATCATATGGGGATACAGGGCAGAAATTGTCGCGATTTGAGGGACGCCTGAATCTTCTCGACGACGAGGAACAGAAATGGGTTTCTGTACGGCTTTCTGTACAGGCTTTTGTTTTGGTTGCTGGTCCGCAAGCAACACTGTTTTCTCTTCCAGTTGCTGGTCTGCGGCTGAGCCTGGTATTTCTTCTAGTACCGGGACGGGTATCCCATCTCGTCGCTGGTCCGTAGCCAACACAGGTTTCTCTACTCGTTGCTGATCCATAGACAAGACAAGTTTCTCTTCTCTTTGCTTGTCCGCCACCAAGGGGGTATTCTGTTCAAGTTGCTGGACTAC
>ENA-ORBV01007467-ORBV01007467.1-microbial-mat-metagenome-genome-assembly--contig:-NODE-7467-length-18767-cov-6.960728_pt1 | contig 18767 bp, 16 predicted proteins | sample MGYA00237777_ERZ505514 | MGnify/ENA primary metagenome ERZ505514 (study PRJEB26160, sample SAMN06269048) | microbial mat metagenome | isolation source: Oligotrophic lake microbial mat | place... | reverse complement strand
AGCCGAATGGGTGCATCTCGCCGGCTGGCGTCATAACCGGCGTAAGGGTTTCTCGGTGCCCTGAGGGACTAGCGTGCTCCCAAAATCGCCTGCCGGCAAGGACGTGTGGGTGGTGCATCAGAATGCCGAGAACCCCATGATCTTGAAGTCGTCCGAGATCGTCGTGATCTGCAAACGCACGGGGCGGGTGCTTTACGCGGGCTCGGCGTGCGACGAGGGATAGGCCTTGCCGTAGGGTTCAGAAAATTCGTTTGGTCTGGGGCTTCGCTGCTTTGGCTGCTTGGCGGCGATTGTCGTCTTTGCCTGCCAGCTCCTTGCCCGTGTTCCCTGTTAACGCGATAGTGGAACCGGAAGCATGTCGGGGTGGAGTAGCGTTCATGGTAGAATTTCTCCAAGTTTTGCCGGAGTATTTAGCTCGCAAGCTCCCTATCTCTACATGGTGGACATGGTCAACATGGTCTGGGGGTCAGTATAGAGAAACAGGTGCTTTTCCACGGAAGCCCCCGCAAAGCATGGCCACCATGCGCGAGGCTTCACAAGTGAACGGATCTCAGCGCCTTGTCCTTGGCATGGTGGATTTGAGGCACCATGCACCATGCGGCGAAGGTCAGCCCGGCCGCACTTTGGATCGCGTTAAGCCAGCCTTGAACGGTAGATTATGGGCCGTGACGTGTCGAAAGGGGGGCGGGGTTTCCCGATGCGAACCGCCACACGCTGGAAGCGTGCGCGAGCGTGGGGACCATCCTAGCGTTACCTCGCGGTGATCGCGTCGGCGTCGGCCCGGACGATTTCACAGCTACGGCCGAAGAGGTTGACGACACCCAAGAGATCGAATGGAAAAGCGGGGTGAAGACGTGGTTTAAAAATGCAGGCGTCTACGCCACAGGAATCGTGCTGTGTGCGGGCTTTTGGCCGCCTTGGCAGCTAGCGACTGGGGCTTTTCATCGCTCGCGCGGAGGGTTTTCGACTATCAGGCCAGCTCTCCAACCGCAGAAATAGCGTGCATCGAAGATCAGCCCATCTCTCGCCCTGAAGCCTCGCGATAAGGGGAAAGCGCCGGTTTTGTTACACTGGAGAGGCGGCCGATGGATGTGGACTCACGCTTAAAAGAAAGATTGAGCGGATGCGCCGAAAGAATTTTTCGAAGATCAAGATGGTTGGTGGGTCAGCAAAGAACCGCCTCGATTCGGTAAAAGTGAGCGCTCGCTGGGAGGAATATTTGGCTCAACGACGAGCAGGCGATTTGATTCCGGTAGACGGAGAGGCACGGGCGAGCCGCCCACATTTGTAATGCCGCGCTAGGGATGGAAGGGGGCAGCGGTCGCGTTTAATTGGGACACGCGGTGTAATCGGTGTCTTGCCCACGGTTCCCTGTGGTTTTTCCGTTGGCAATCCATTGACACAAATTCGCCGCATTTGGTCGCATTCTGTCGGGTTCATGCGGATACGTTCGCACTGAGCCGGGTCGTGCGTCTGTAAATACATGGCTTTCAAGACCATCGCGATAGACCACTCTGCCACCTCTCCCGAACGAGCGCGCCCAAACTCTACGGCGGGCCCTCAGTTTTCAATCGCGATTTTTTCCGAGGAAAAACACCAGCCAAACCCCGAGTGCGAGGATGGCGATCAACCACCAGAAGTAGCGCAATTCCCGGGCCGCCAGTTCGACGAAAGCCAAGACCCGGGGGAAAACCAAGCAGAGCCCGACCAATACTCCCGCGCCGAGGATCAGCGCGAAAGTTCGCCGGGCTCGATAGCTCACTTCTTTGCGGCCGGCGCCAAGGCCGGAGTTCCGAGAGGCAGAATAAAGTTAGTCCCGGAGTTTTCGCCGCCGCTGATAACGAGCGGGGCTTTGCCGTCCCACTTTTCAACGATCTGAAGTTGAATCAGCCCGGGAGTATCGCGGAGGGCTTCGCCCCGGATGCGAATCGCCTCGGCTTCGCCTTTGGCTTTGATGATGACGGTGTCGGCTTCGATCTGGGATTTCTGCTGCGTGAAGCGAGCCTTGGCCGCCTCTTGCTCTTGCACCATCTTCGACTCGATGGCCGCCTCGAGTTCCTTCGAGAGGGTGATATTTTCAAGAACGATATCCTCAACGTAAAGGACGTCGCCGACCTTGGTTTTAACCGAGGCGAGCGCGCGCGATTTGATCTCTTCGCGCTTCTTCACGATCTGTTCGGCACTCTGGAGGGCGGTAACCTCTTTGAGGGCTTCCTGAATGCGCGGGGCGATGAGGCTGTCGAACGGGTCGCCGGCGTAATCTTGAAAAATTTTCACGACGGCCGTCTCCGGAATGCGATAGAGGACGCGGAGGCGGATGGCGACCTGTTGCAGATCGGAAGAATAGCATTCGGCGTTGAGCTCGCGGGTGAGTTGGCGGACCGGCACCGATAAAATGTGCGAGACAAACGGAGCCTTGGTGCCGAAGCCCTCGGGTTTGAACTGCTCGCTGACTTTGCCGAGGGTGACCTGCACGCCGCGGAAACCGGGCTGGACGACGTAGGTCGATTGGGCTGCGGCCACGATCAGCACGAGGATGATGAGGCCGAAGCCGATGAGTTTTGCTAGCGCGTAGGAAGACATGGCCGAGACGACACGAGGCTTCAACTCGGCCCGCAAGCGGAATGGCGCTGGAACGTCGCCGCGATGTTTCCAATCGCGGATTGCGCGCGCGGGGTCCGCGACTAGGGTTTGGGGGTGGCCGACAAACGACATCTCCTGGTGGACGGATCGAACATCGTCCGCGATTGGCCCGAGCTGCGGGAGCTGCATCGAAGGGACCGCGCGGCCGCCCATGCGCAGCTGGAGGGGGTGCTGGCATGGCTTCATGACCATGAAGGCGTGCGGGTGACGTTGGTGTTTGACGGCAGCGGATCGGACCTCGACGTGCGTTGCCCGGGGGGACAGCGCACGTTTGCGGTGGTGCGCACGCCGTCGGGAACGACGGCGGATGATTTCATCGAAGGTTGGATCGGCCGAGCGTCCGCGCCGGCGGCGTGTGTGGTGGCGACGGGAGACGTGGCTGAAGGCCGCACCGTCGTCGGACTCGGCGCCGAATGGATCTCGCCCGATGAACTCGCCTCGTGGGTGAAGCGCGCGACGACCAGCCTCGACGCCGGCCTCGCGCAACGCCGACGGGAAAACGCCCGTTCTTGGGCGGGTCGACCATGAATGAATCCGCCTTGGCGTTTGCAGAAATGCAGGGGCTCTACGGGAGCTACACCTTTTCCGAGCACCTGCTGCAAAAGATCTGGTTACGCGGGGAATTTGACCGCCGCGCGGCCATGACTGTCGCCGGGGCGAGGGTGGCGATTATCCATCCCGGGCGATTAAACCGACTGGGGGGGCCGGATTTCAGGGACGCCCGGCTGCGGCTTGGCGACGGTGCAGAAGTCACGGGCGATGTGGAGGTGCACTTAAACGCCGCCGACTGGGAGGCCCATCGCCATGCGGAAGACCCCGCCTACGACCGGGTAATTTTGCATGTCGTGCTTTTCCCGCCCAAACCCGGCCGGGTGACACGGGATTCTCAAGGCCGCGAAGTGCCGGTTCTCGCGCTCCTCACGCTGCTGCATCACGATCTCGAGGAATTCGCCGAGGAAGAAGCGGTTGACCGGATGGCGGCGCGGCCCGGTGGCAAGATTTTCAACGCACTGGGCGGTCTGCCTTTGCCGGAAATCGAGGTGCGGTTGCGGCAACACGCCGAGACGAGATGGCGGCGAAAAATTCATTTCGCAAGGATTCGCATCGAGAAGCTGGGCTGGGAGGGCGCCTGCCATCAAGGAATCTTGGAGATACTGGGCTTCCGTTTTAATCGTGCGCCCATGCTGAGATTGGGGGGGGTGTTTCCGTTGGAAGATTGGGCAAGCGGGACGCTCACGGCAGAGGGACTGATTGCGAGCGAAGCCGGAGCTTGGAGTGTTCAGGGCGTGCGGCCGGCGAACCAACCGCGAACGCGCCTCGGCCAATATTTGGGTTGGGCTTCGCTGCGTCCACGTTGGCCGCAAGCTTGGGCGGACATGGCGACCGATTGGCCCGAGGTGCCGGCGGGGCTCACGACGACGAGCGCGCGCAAGGCGTATCGGTTTTCCCGACTAAGGGTCCGGGTCGGGGAGGAGGTTTGCGGCCAGACGGTCGGCGGCAGTCGTTTTGAAACGATCGTGACCGACGGGCTCTTGCCTTTGGCTGCGGCCAGATTCTCCAAGGAAGAGGCGCTCTTTGGTAGCTGGGTGCACTGGTTCCACGGCGACTTGCCCACGGGCATTCCGGAGGCGCTGCGCGATTTGGGAGTTACGGGGTCCTCGGGGAAGCCGGTTTCCAACGGACTTGGACAGGGCTTGTTGGGCTGGTTAAGCGGGCGTGGCGAATAAGCCGCCGCGTGCCTAAGCGCCTAAATCCGCGGGGTGCGGGGCTTGACAAACTTTCGCTGCGCTCGATATGCTCCGAGGTTCAATCAACCACACTTTACAAAAAGGTGGGCCCTGCGGCCCGCTTTTTTTTTCCTCAAATACCACACTATGAGCAGCGAAATTCTGTCCGTCTTGGAATACATGGAGAAGGAGAAGGGCATTCCGCGCGCCGACATGATCGCCACGATCGTCAACGCGCTGAAGAGCGCTGCTTTGAAGGGCGTTAACTCAGGGCAGGAGCTCAAGATCGACATCAATCCCAAGAACGGGCAGCTCCACGCTTGGGCGGTGATGAAGGTCGTCGATTCGATCGGAAATCCGAAGACGGATATCCACGTGGAAAAAGCCCAGGCATTAAAGCCGGGTGCGGTGGTTGGCGATATGATCGAACGGGAGATCGATCCTTCGACGTTGGGCCGGATTGCCGCCCAGACCGCCCGTCAGGCCGTCATGCAACGCCTGCGGCAGTTTGAGAAGGACCGGATTTTCGACGACTTCAAGGACCAGATCGGAAACATCGTCACCGGGACGGTGCGGCGCAGAGAGCGGAACGATATCTTTGTGGATCTCGGCAAGGCCGAGGCCGTGATGCCCGGGAAAGAACAGGTTCCCGGAGAAGAATATCAGCCCGGTGACCGTATCCGTTGTATCTTGCTCGAGATCGAAAGCACGCCGCGTGGTCCCGAGATCATATTGAGCCGCGCAAGCCCGAAGTTTGTTCGCCGTCTGTTTGAACTCGAAGTGACCGAAATCGCCGACGGCACGGTCAAGATCGAGGCCTTCGCCCGCGAGCCCGGTTATCGCACGAAGATCGCGGTTACCAGCACGGATCAGAAAGTAGATCCGGTCGGCGCCTGCGTCGGAGCCCGCGGCGCGCGGGTCAAGACGATCGTCCGCGAGCTCAACGGCGAAAAAATCGACATCGTCAAATTCTACGCCGATCCGAAGGAAATGATCATCGAGGCGTTCAAGCCTGCGGTTCCGCGCGAGATCGTGATCGACGAGAAGTCGCACCGGATCCTCTTGAAAGTGGCGACCGACGATCTGGCCATCGCTATCGGCCGGAAAGGCCAGAATGCACGTCTGACATCCCGGCTGATCGGCTGGCGTCTGGATATCGAGGAATTTAAGGCGGCGGGCGACAATCCCCGCGAAACGGCGATCAATGTCTTGGTCAAGGCCTTCGCCTTCGATCCGGTGATCGCGGCACGCCTGGTCGACATGGGGATCAATTCGCCCGGTGCCTTTGAAGGCGTCGCCGCGGAGGATTTGGTGGGCGGTGGATTCACGGCCGACGAGGCGCAAGATGTCATTGTCCGGGTCGCTCCCTAGTTTATCTTTTCAAGCACGTATTCCCTCAAAGCACTGAATGAGCACCCGCATCCACGAACTCGCGAAAAAATATAACCAAGAGCCGAAGGAGTTGCTCGCTTGGCTCAGGGAACGCGGCTTCGTGTCGGCGGGCACCAAATCGGTGTCCAGCACGGTCAGTAAGATCTACTTCGACGAGTTGGACAAAGCCTTCGGCGACCAAGTGACGCCGGCACCGGCACCGGTGCCAGCACCCCCGCCCGCCGTCGTGATCGCATCGACGACACCTGAGCCGTCTCGCGTGAACATTCCGTCGGGCGTTTTCGTCAAGAGCACCCAGGATGTCGCCCGCGAAAAGGAAGCAGCCGCCGAGGCCAAGGCGGCCTTGACCAAATCGACCGCGCCCTCGGCCAGTCCGGCGCCGATGCCAGTCCCGGTGATTCAGCCGCCTCGGGCAACATTACCGATGCCGCCGCGACCAAACGTCGCGCCCCCTTCCGTGGTGATGCCCCCGCCGGTCGGAAAGTCGCCGGCTGCCCTGCCGGTTTTGCCTCCCCGCCCCGCTCCCCCGGTGGCATCCCTGCCGTTCGCCAAGCCAGTGGTCCCAGTCGCACCGGCCGCGCCCGTCCAACCCATTCTGGCTCCCGCCGTAGGGGTGGCGCCCTCGACAAACACGGCCGCGGCTCCGGTCTCCAAGGCTCCCGTCGCGCTTCCGGTCATGCTGGCGCGCCCGGGATCTTCTCCGATCAAGGCCCCGCCGCTTCCCGGTGCGGTGCCCGTGGTTTCGATGCCCTTGGCTCCGGTTTCAGCCTCGGTCACGGTCACGCAGGTGGGCGATGTCAAACTGATCAGCATGAAGCCGCCGGTGATCGTGCGCGATTTTGCCACGGCGTTGGGCATGCGGCCTTTCCAACTCATTTCGGAGCTGATGCAGATGGGCATCTTCGCGGCCATCACCCAATCGCTCGACGAGGCTGTCGCGGCGAAGCTCGCCGAAAAACACGGCTTCGTTCTCGAGGTGAAGCATCGCGGCGATCCCGCCGTGGCCCAGGCGCAAAAGGAGAAAAAAGAGAAGAAGCCTGTCGTCGAAGACGACAGTAAGGACCTCGTTATCCGGCCCCCTGTGGTTTGTATCTTGGGCCACGTCGATCATGGCAAAACCTCGTTGCTTGATGCGATTCGCAAGGCCGACGTTGCCGCGGGAGAAGCCGGCGGCATCACCCAACATATCGGCGCCTACCAGATCGATTTCAACGGGCGCAAGATCACGTTCCTCGACACTCCGGGTCACGCGGCATTCACCAAGATGCGCTCCCGCGGCGCCAGCGCCACCGATGTGGCCATCCTCGTGGTCGCGGCCGACGACGGCTTCATGCCGCAGACGGATGAGGCCCTCAAGATCGCCCTCAACGAAAAACAACTCCACGCCGATAAGTTCGCACTTTTGGTGGCCGTCAACAAGATGGACGTGAAGGGTGCCAACCTCGATCAGGTCAAGGGCCAGATGCAGCAGCGCAACATCGCACCGGAAGACTGGGGCGGGGAGACCGTGACGGTCCCGGTGTCGGCGATCAAGCGCACGGGCATCAACGAACTCCTCGAGATGATCTTGTTGCAGTCTGACGTGCTTGAATTGAAGGCCAACCCCAAGGCCGAGGCCAGCGGGGTGATTATCGAATCTCAGGTCGACGTGGGCCGCGGCCCCTTGGCGACGGTGATTGTGCAGCGCGGCACGCTTCGGGTGGGCGACGCGATCGTCTGCGGACCCAACTGGGCCAAGGTCCGCGCGATGTTTGACGATCAGGGCAACGCGCTCAAAGAGGCCCCGCCTTCCACGCCTGCGCGCGTGATCGGTTGGACGGGCACCCCGGACAGCGGAGCCACGTTCAGGGTCGTCAAGAACGCCCGCGAAGCCGAAAAGCTGGCGGAAGAGGAACAATATCGCCTGAAGAAGATCACGGCGACGGCGGATGCCGCACCGAAGGAGATGTCGGTCGACACCCTGTTCGCCAATATCGCCGCCACGCAGCAGAAGATTCTCAAGGTCATTATAAAGACCGACGTCTTCGGCTCAACGGAGGCGATCCGGAACATCCTTGAGGGAATCAAGAGCGCCAAGGTCTCGCTCGAGATCGTCTCAACCGAGGTGGGCATCGTCACGAAAAACGACGTGCTCATGGCGAGTGCGGCCGGTTCGGTGATCGTGGGTTTCAATACCAAGCTTGAAAACGGCGTAACGCCGCTAGCCAAGCACCACGGCGTGCGGATCGAGTCCTACGCGATCATCTACGAACTCGGCGACAAGGTGCGGGAGATGATGGCCGATCTGTTGGATCCTGATCTTAAGGAAACCAAAACCGGGGTGGCCGAAGTCCGTGCGACGTTCCCGCTCGCCAAGGGCTTTGTGGCCGGCTGTCTGGTCACCGAGGGTAAAATCAACCGCAACGCTTCTGCCCGGGTGCGACGGGGCAAGGACGTTGTCCACGAGGGCAAGATCGGCACACTCAAGCGCTTCAAGGACGACGCTAACGAGGTGCGCGCCGGCCTCGAATGCGGTATCAAGCTCGATGATTTCAACGGCTACCAAAAGGGCGATTTCATCGAGTGCTTCGAGGTTCAGAAAGTCCGCGCGGCTCTCTGATTATCCGCGCGCGTATCCTGATTTCAAGGCCGCGCCACCCCCTGCCGGCCGTCTAACCCCACGGCGCTCCCACGTCACCCGCCTCCCTTGAGCAATCGCACCGTCCGTATCAACGAGCTGATTCAGCGTGAGCTGAACGGCATCCTCCGCCGGCAGTATCAGACCGAGGCGGTGGCGATCACCGTGACCGAGGTGCGGATTTCCACCGACCTCCGCGACGGCAAGGTGTTTGTCGCCATCATCGGGAATGACGACGTCGTGTTGCGCCGGATGGCTTGGCTACGCCGGCAAGCGCGCGAGATACGCGAAGAGCTGGCCCGCAGGATCACGCTCAAGTTCCTGCCGAAACTGGTCTACGCCATCGACGAGACCACGCCGCGCAGCGCCAAGGTCCTCCAGATGCTGGATGACATGGTGCGCGAGAATCCGTCGCTGGCCACGCCCAGTGCGGTGGTCTCGACGGGATCGACCCCGCCGAAAACGACGCCTTAAGGTGGAGCGCTTTTTCCCCACGCTTGCGGAGACTTTTGGCCGGCTTCGGGCCGCGATCGGCGGGCTCCCGGTCTTGATCATCGGTCATGCCCGGCCGGACGGAGACTGCATCGGCTCGCAGGTCGCCCTCGCGCGTGTCCTTGGCGCCCTCGGTCACGACGTGACCTGCGTGAACCCGGATCCCGTTCCGCGACGCCTTGAGTTTTTGACCAAAGACATGCGGTTTTTGCGGACCGACGATGTGGTCGGAAGCACGGAGCAGCGGGCGGTGATCTTTGTCGACTGCGCCGATCACGCGCGGGCGGGCGAGCGGCTCAAGGCCAAGTTCCCCGATCCGCTCGGGGCGGTTGATCACCATCTCTCCAATACCGGCTACGCGCGGGTGAACCTCTTCGATGCTTCGGCCGCCGCGACCTGCGAGATCCTCGCCGGGGTCTTTTTCGACGCCGGGTTGCCGGTCGATGCGCGGGCCGCCCAGGCGCTCTATACCGGGATTCTCACCGATACGGGCCAGTTTCGTTTCAATGCCACGTCACGCCGGTGTTTCCTCCTCGCGGGAGAGCTGGTGGCGCGCGGCGCAAACCCGGCGGCGGCCGGATACGAGCTCTACGAGCGCGAGACGGTCGGAAAATTGCAATTGTTGCAGCGGTTCCTCGCTTCCCTGCAGATGGAATGCGACGGAAAGGTATGCATCGGATTTCTGCCGGACGGCATTTTCGCGGAGACGGGGACCAGCGCGGATGACGCCGAGGGACTGGTCGATTACGCCCGCTGCATCGAAGGAGTCGAGATCGGGGTCCTGATCGAAGGCCGGCCGGGGGGCGCGGCCAAGGCCAGCCTGCGGGCAAAAGATCCGGCGTTCCGGGTCGATCGGATCGCGGCGCAGTTTGGCGGCGGTGGCCATGCCTGCGCGGCCGGTCTCAGTATTAATTCAGGCGGCGCGGAACTTTATTCCCGGCTGGTGGCCTCGCTGACCCAGCGCTCGGCCGAGATCTCGCCGGTCGAAACCAAACGCTAAGCCATGCTTGTTCAGGCCAAAGAACTCGACGGAATCCTGTTGGTGGACAAACCGTCGGACCACACCTCCCACGATGTGATCGCCCGGTTGCGGGGTAAGCTGCGGATGAAACGCATCGGTCACGCCGGCACGCTGGACCCGATGGCGACCGGACTGCTGCTCGTGTTGGTCGGCAAGGCGACCGCCGTGTCCCAGTATCTCATCAGCCTCGACAAGGAATACACCGGCACGATCAAGCTCGGCGTGACTACCAATTCCCAAGACGCCGACGGTGAAGTCTTGATGACCCGCCCCGTGCCGCCGTTGACGGAGGGCGAGGTGCTGGCCGCGATCAAGACCATGCTCGGAGACCAATACCAGATCCCGCCGATGTTTTCCGCGATCAAGATCAACGGCGTGCCCCTCTACAAACTGGCGCGCAAGGGCGAGGAAGTGGTCCGTGAACCGCGATTTGTGCGGATCATCAGCTGGGACATCACGCGATTCGCGCTTCCCGAAATCGATTTTCGGGTGCGCTGCACCAAGGGCACCTATGTCCGCACGCTCGCCCATGACCTGGGAGAAAAGCTGGGTTGCGGCGGGCACTTGGCGGCGCTCCGCCGCACGGGAACCGATAAATTGACCCTCGAGCGGGCGTTGACGCTCGATCAGATCAACGCGCTGACGTTGCCGGAGATCGAGAAGCATTTGCTCCACCCTCGTGACGTGGTGCCGAGCATCGCGTTGTGAGCGCGTCCCTGCAAACCGGCGGGCTCGCGCAGGCGGTGTTCCCGCCGCGTCCGGTGCACCTGGCGATCGGCATTTTCGACGGCGTGCATCTCGGTCATCGCGCGGTGATCGAGGCAGCGGTTCAGTCCGCGCGGCGGAGCGGCGGGGTGGCGGCGGTGCTCACCTTTGCCCCGCATCCCAGCGTGCTTTTCCGTCCCGAGAGTCCCACGCCGTTGATCATGGAAACGGAGACCAAGGCCGCTTTGTTGCGGGACCTCGGGGTCGAGTTGGTAATCGTCGAGCCTTTCACCGCGGCCTACGCGGCGATAGAAGCCGGAGATTTCGTGCCGGAGCTGCGCCGATATCTTCCGAGGTTGGCGACGGTCTATGTGGGGGAGAACTGGCGGTTCGGCCGCGGTCGTAAAGGTGACGTGGCGCTCTTGATCGCCGAGGGGCGCAAGGCCGGGATCGGAGTTTTCAGCGCGCCGCGGGTGAATCTCGACGGCGAACCGATCAGCAGCACGCGGATCCGGGCGCTTTTGACCTCGGGCGAAATCGGCGCGGCCAATACCCTGTTGGGCCGAACCTATGCGGCTGAAGGGGCGGTGAAGCCGGGCAAGCGACTCGGCCGAACCTTGGGTTTTCCAACCTTGAACGTGGATTGGGCGCCGGGATTGCGGCCCCGTTTCGGCGTCTACACCGTGCGGGTTTTCGGGGCCCGCGCGCCGGACGCGCGGCCGGGCGTAGCGAACTATGGTTTGCGGCCGACGGTCGAGGAAACGAGCGAGCCCCGGCTGGAGACCCACGTGCTTGGCCCGTGTCCGTATGCCGAAGGGGATGTCATCCGCGTCGAATGGCTGTCGTTTTTGCGTCCGGAACAGAAGTTTGGCAGCCGGGCCGAACTCGAGGCGCAAATCGGCCATGACGTGGCGGCGGCCCGCGCAGAATTTTCCTTGCCCTGACGCGTCCGCCTCGCGTTATTCACCGTCCGGTTTTTGGGGACCTTTAGCTCAGTTGGTTAGAGCGTTTCGTTGACATCGAAAAGGTCACTGGTTCGAGTCCAGTAAGGTCCACCATCCGCACCGCCGCTCTTGATTGCGGCGGTTTTTTTTGGCCCATTCGCCCATGCTCCAATCGCTGCGCATCCGTAATCTGGCCCTGCTGGAGGAAGTCTCCCTCGAATTCGAGTCCGGGTTCACGGCGGTCACCGGAGAAACGGGTGCGGGTAAAAGCATTCTGCTCGGTGCGCTCGGTCTGCTCGCCGGCGAACGGGCGGACAAGACGATCATCCGGCAGGGCGCGGCGATATGCGAGGTCGAGGCCGCGCTCTTTTTCGCGCAGCCGAAGAAGATCGACGCCGTGCTGGCCCGACTCGAGCTGCCGGCCTGCGAGGAAGGCGTGTTGATCCTTAAACGCAGCCTCGCGAGGGAAAAGGCGCCGAAGATCACGATCAACGGGAGCCTGGCGACGCTGGCGGCGTTGCAAACGCTGGGCGAGCACTGGGTCGATTTTCACGGCCCGAGCGAGCCGCGACGGTTGCTCAAGGAAAATTGCCAACTTGAGCTGCTCGATCTGTTCGGCCGCACGGGCCCGGTGCTGGCGGCCTATCAGGAGAAGTATCGCGCGTGGCGCGAGCGGCTCGCGGAGCGGGAAAAGATCCTCGGCGAGACCAAGCTCTCGCCCGGCCAGATCGAGTTTCTGCAAAATCAACTGACGCGTTTGGAGGCCCTCGAATTGACCGTCACGGCGATCGAGGAGTTGGAGCGGGATTTTTCGCGCATGAGTCGCTCGCAGGAGCTGATCGGCCTCACCCAAACCCTCGCCGACGGCCTTACTGGGGACGACGGCATCCAAGGTCGCGTCGCGTCGCTGCTCCGCGAGGCCCAGACGCTGCACGGAATCGATCCGCAGGCGAAGTCGCTGGCGGACCGGTTGGCGGCGGCGGCCATCGAGCTCAACGACCTGGGCGCGGAGTTCGCGGCGTTGGGGGCGGAGGCGCAATTCGACGCCGAGCAGGCCGAGGCGCTCACCGAGCGGATGAACACCTGGCTTGAGCTGAAGCGGAAGCACGGCGGCGACGTTGGGGCGGTGCTTGCGGCCCGCGAGGAGCTGAAGCTGCGCTTGGAGGTGCAGGGCGATCTTGAAGGCACGTTGAATCGCCTGGAGCGGCAAATCGCGGAGGCGGAGCGCGCCATGAAAAAGGAGGCGACCAGCCTGCGCGGGTTGCGCGAGAAGGCGGCGAAAGAGTTGGCTAAAGTCGCCGCCAAGGGGATCGCCCAACTCGGGTTCAAGAAAGCCGATTTCCAGGTGCAGATCCGGGTCTTGTCCCAGCCGGGTCCCACCGGCGACTCCGGGTGCGAGTTTATGTTTTCGCCCAATGTGGGCGAGGCGGTCCTGCCGCTCAGCCGGGTGGCTTCAAGCGGCGAGCTGGCGCGGGTGATGTTGGCCTTGAAGACCGTGCTGGCCGATCTCGACGATGTGCCGTTGCTGGTCTTCGACGAAGTGGACGCAAATGTCGGCGGCGAAATCGGCACCGTGGTCGGCGAGAAAATGGCCGCAATCGCCCAGCGCCACCAAGTGCTCTGCGTGACGCACCTGCCGCAGGTGGCGGCGCAAGCGGCCGCGCATTTGGTCGTGACGAAAGACCAAACCAAGGATCGGACGGTGGTCGCCATCGGGCCCATTCATGGCGCTCGAAAGGCGCGGATCCAGGAACTGGCGCGGATGCTGGGCGACCGCAATGCGAAGAGCGCGCTGGCGCACGCCGAAGGCCTGCTCGGGCGCTGATCAAACGGTGACGGTCTGGAAGCTGCGCCACTTGGCGAGCGGGCGCAGGGCGATGGCGATGATGACGAGCTGGCTGGCAACGAAGAGCGACAAAGCGACGAATCCGGATTCGGTGAAGCCGTAGCTGTGCAGGCCGACGCCGAGCATATTCGTGCCGAACCAGCTCCAGCTCGTGACCACGTTGCCAAACACGGCGAGGGCCATGAGCCCGCGCGCCTTGACGAGTCCGCCCCAGCGCGCGTGGAGGATGAGGGCGTTCCAGAGGACGATGATGAGCGCGCCGTTTTCCTTGGGGTCCCAGCCCCAGAACCGGCCCCACGATTGGTCGGCCCAAATGCCGCCCAGCACCGTGCCGACGAAGCTGAAGAGCGTCCCGAAGCAGACGATGCCGTAGACCATCCGGTTAAGGGAATCGGCGGTGGCTTTGTCGAGGGTGCGGGTGAAGCCGCCGCGGAGGATGTAGATGATGGCCAGGAATCCCGCGAGGTAGGTGGCCGAGTAGCCAATCGTTATGATGATGACGTGGGTCGCCAACCAGAAGTTGGAATCCAAGACCGCGCGCATGAGCTCGAGGGTGTCACCCGCCAGCGAGAGGTGGTGGGCCACGAGGAGGGTCGCGAAACCGATCAACCCCGCGGCGACGCTGCCGATGGCGTTCTTGTAGATCGCCTCGAGCACGAGACAGAGACCGACGGAGCCCCAGCCTACGAAGAGGGCCGAGGAATAAAGATTGGTGACCGGAGGGCGGCCCTCGAGCCACATGCGCACGCCGATGCCGACGGTGGTCACGAGCCAGGCGAGACCCACGAGGTAATAGGCGGAGCGGCCGAGCATGTCGGGCCATTTCAGCCATGAGACCAGTGCGAGCAGCAGCGCGATGACGTAGAGCGTCATGCTGGAATAAAACGGGGCGGCGGCGTTGAAGCGTGCTTCGGTGTCGGCCTTGCCAATCTGCTTGCCGAAGCGGAGCTGAATCTGGGCCATGTAGAGTTCGATGAGCTTGTTGAATTCGGTGGGCTTTTGCTCGCGCCACGAATGCGCGAGGCCGGCAAAGGCGAGGACGCTTGAATCGACCGAGCCGCGCTGAAAGGCGCCGAGCAATGATTGGCCGGTGGTCTGCCAGGCGGTGTCGTCGGGGACGTTGGCGGCGGGCGGCACGGCGAGGAAGTTGGTGACCTCGGACATGAAGAGATACTTTTGGCCGAGATCGATCATGGCTTTGGCGGTCGCCTCGTCGTGGGGCTGGCCGGCCTGTTTCGCGCGGACGGCGGCGACGCCGGCGGGCAGCAGTTCCTGAAAGCGGAGAACCTCGCCGAGGAAATCGGCGGAAGTGGGCGGGGCGAGGGTGTGCTTGAGCTGCTGATATTGGACGAGGGCGCCGTAGAGTTGCACGATCGCTTTTTGAAACGGCGTGCGGAGCTGGGCTTCGATGGGCCGGGCGAGCTTGATCTGGCGCTCAAGCTCGGGGATTTTCTTGATCAGATCGGCGTAGGAAAAACGCTTTTTCGCGTCACCGTCCTCGGCCTTGAGCTCGAACATGGCGAGGACATCGGGGTGCACGATTTCGAAGACGCGGTATTTGTCCGCGGCCTCGGAGTGAAAAAAAACGTCGAGGAGCCAGGCGCTGGGCTGAACTTTGTTCCCGTCAGGATTGACGACGGTTTGACGGCCTTGGAAGAGGAGAAGGGAGGTGCGCGCGGCGGTGTCGATCGGCTTCATGCGGCCGTTGACCAGAATGGGCAGGTCGCCGAAGCCGGCGACGTCGAATGCGGTGGGCTCGCGCGGCGGCAGGAGCGTGCTCGCGATGTAGAGGCCGCCGAGCAGCAGGACGAAAAGCGGGATGAATTTTTTCATGCGGCGACGGTTGCGATCAAGCGGCGGCGCGAGATAAACGCGACAAGGTGGATACTGAATTGGATGAGAAGCCCGAGGGTCATCAAGGTGCAGGCGATGTAGGGCATCTGCCAACTCGGGTTGCGGACGACCTGAAGGATCGTGGTCTTGTCGTCGTTCTCAAAGCCGGCCTGATAGAAGGTGAGCCCGGCGTAGCGGAGCGGGTTGTTCATGTAGATGAGGACCTCGCGGTCGTCGACGCCGTCGGGGGTGTTGAGCCGGATGCGGCTGGAGAAGTTCTTGGGAATCTCCGTGCCGGCGTAGCGGTCGTGGGAAAAATCGATGAGGGTGAGCGAGTAGGGTTTGTAGCTCCGCTCAAAGCGGAAGGCGATTTTCCACGAGCGGCCGGCGTAGTCGAAACTTTGCGGCGGAAAGCGCGGATCGGCGGAGACGAGCCAAGTGCCGAGCGAGCCCTCGGAGCCGACGAGCTCCACGTAGGCGGCGGGGGTGTTGCGCTCGTCCTGCTTGTAAGTGATCTTCAAGGGCGTGGAGGTGGCTTGCAGACCGATGCCGGTGGTGGCGGGCGTGGGCGGGGTGCCGGGGACGTTGGCGTCGCGGGCGGCGAGGGCGGCGTTGGGATAGTAGATTTTCGGGACGACGCGAAAGGGCAGTTTCGGCTGCTGGATCGGCTCGCCGCGGGCGACGAATTTCTCCGGAATGACGACGACCTCGTCGAATTTAGGGTCGGTCGTGTCGATGACGGCGAGTTCGTTGGACCGATAGCTCTCGGAGTAGTTGCGGGTCTGGCCCTCGTCGAGGCGGAGGGCGAATTCCTCCTGGAGAACGCCGGTGAAGAGCTCGCCGACGAGGAGGATTATGAAGCCGATGTGGGTGAGCCAGATGCCGGATTTTTTGGCGCTGAGTTTGAAGCGGTAGGCCTGGGCGCAGATGAGGTTGGTGAGAAGGAAACCGCCGATGAGATAACCGCCGGGGAAGACGGGGATCGGCACGTCGCCGACGCGCCAGAGCACGAACAACGAGTGGAAATACTTTTGTTGGACGGCCCAGATGCCAAGGTTCACCTGATCGACCGTGGCGACGAAAACCAAGATGATCGAGAGGGCGAGGAGGACGATGGTGAGCTTCAGAGAAACGAAGAAGTCGCGAAACTGGAGGATCAGGGCGTTCATGGCTTGGCGCCGGCGGGGCGGATGGTTTTCAGGTAGGCGGCGAAGGCCGGCTGTTCGCGGGCGACGAGGGCGGCGGGGCCGGTGAGCTTGAAGAACCAAGTCGAATCTCCGACCGGGACGATGGCGCCGAGGACGCGCTGCGGGGTGGCGGCGGGTCCGCCGGTGAAGTCGACGACGGTGAGCTTCAGACCGTTTGTTTCCACGGTGGCCGTCGCGGCGGCGAGCTCGGCGGCGGCAATCGGCGGGAGCTGGATCTGGCCGCGCCAACGGTTGATGTTGGCGAGATCGCCGCCGACGTCGCCGGGGAAGGCGGTGATCGAGAGGTCGGCGGTGGCGCCGGCGTCGCCGGTGATCGTGAAGGTGCCCTTGCGCATGGCGGAGGCGGGCTTGGCGACCCAATGGGCGGGAGCGGTCCAAGCGAGACCGGGACCGTCGGCGGTGGGAACAGCGGTGTTGGCCATGGTGGGCGCAGGTGCCGGGGCTGGGACCGGAGCGGGAGCGGTGCGCGGCGTGGCGGCCTTGGCGGGCGGAGCGGCGTCGGTTTCCTTCGCGATGCGGTAGGAATCGATCTGGGGGTCGCGGCACGAGGCCAGCAAGAGCACGGCGATGGCGGCAAAGGGGAATGCGCGGAAGGACATGGAGGGAACAGCTATCCCGTAGGTTGTTAAAAATTCAACCCTATCCGGCAAGTATCAGGGCGGAGCGCAGAGGGGGATTAGAAGCCATGCGCCCAGCCGGCCAGCCCGAGGGCTAGCGCTTCAAAAGGGTGAGCCGGTCGCGGACGACACGCGCCTCGTTTAGAAACGCGAGGTCGAGTTTCAACTCGTCGATATCGAGCAGGGTGGAGCCGGCCTCGTTGTGGGAAATCCACATGGCGGGGTGGTAGAGCGGGACGGGTTTGGCGCCGGCATGGCCGGCGCTGCCGGTGACGACGGAGATCTCGCCGGAGCGGGCGGCGCGGGCGCGGGGCTTGGTGAACGGGCCGGTGCCGCCGGCCTGCTTGATGAACCGGGGATCCCGGGTGTCGCTCTTGCCGTAGTGGCCGTCGAGGAGGTGGGAACGTTCGTAGACGCGGGAATGACCGGTGAGGATAAGATCGACGCCGCCGGCCTCGAGGATGGGGAAAAAGTTGGCGCGCAGGTCGTTCATCCGGCCTCCGGAATCGAGGCTGCTGTCGGAATCGTGGGTGCCCTCGGTGTAGGTCGGGTGGTGGAAAAAGGCGACGATCCAATCGCGGGTGGTGGCGGCGAGGTCGGCGCGAAGCCACTGCGCCATCTGGCCGGCGGCGTCGCGGTCGGAGTCGTGGGAGTCGAGGCAGATGAAGTGAATGTTGGCGTGGTCGAAGGAGGAGTAGGCCTCGGTGCCGGAGGGCACGCCGCCCGCTTGGCCGAGGGTGGGCAGGGTGAAGATGTCGTAGTAGACCCCGGACTGGGTGCCGGAGTTGGCGCTCTTGCCGTCGTGATTGCCGAGGGCGGGCCAGAGCGGCGTGGTGCGGAGGGTTTCGGGATAAACGTCGAAGACGGCCTGCTGATAATCGGTGTCGGTGCCATCGGGATAGGCGTTGTCGCCGAGCATGTGCCAGAGGTCGGCGGGGTGGGTGTCGGCGAAGTTTATGAAGGCGTCGCGCACGGCGGCTTGGGTGGCGTTTTTGGTGCCGGGATCGCCGAGGACCCAGACGCGGGTGGGCCGGGCCGGACCGGGCCGGGCCGGGCCGGACCGGGCCGGGCCGGGGCGGGGTGCCGAAACTGTTGATCCGACCGGTGAGGGGCGAGTCTTCGCCGCCGGGTTTACTTTTATCGTTTCCCGTGACCGGCACATAAAAGTAGCGCGTGGCGGGCTCGAGTTTTGAGAGCTGCACGACGTGCTCGGTGCCCACGCCCCCGGCCTTGGCGGAGCGCGTGAGTTGATCTCGGGCAAGGCCGAAGCGGACGACCGACGGTTCTGTCGTGTCGGTGCGCCAATGCACGACCATTCCGGTCGGGGTGGCGAGTCGGAGGTAGGGGCCGCGCACGATGGTCGTGGCGGCATCGGCGGCCAGCGCGGTCGGGAGCAGAACACACAGGGCGAGGGGAGGGCGGAGCGGCATGAGGGAGAAATCAATCGTTGGCAGCGGACAAGGCGGTGAGTTGCGCGATGAAGAGGCGTCGGTTCATCGGTGCGAATCCAGGCGGGCAGGCGGCCGACGGCGGCGAGGGCTTCAGCGTAGGCGGCACGGGCCTCGCCTGCCCTTCCGAGGCTGATGAGGAGATCGCCGCGGCGCTTGAGAAATATCTCCGGGCGCCCGGCGGTAGCGGCGAGCCGGCCGAGGCGGGAGAGGGCGGCGTCGGGTCGCCGGAGTTGCAACTCGAGGTCGAGGGCACGGGCGACGAGGGTGGGGG
>ENA-ORBV01007466-ORBV01007466.1-microbial-mat-metagenome-genome-assembly--contig:-NODE-7466-length-18767-cov-14.327555_pt1 | contig 18767 bp, 18 predicted proteins | sample MGYA00237777_ERZ505514 | MGnify/ENA primary metagenome ERZ505514 (study PRJEB26160, sample SAMN06269048) | microbial mat metagenome | isolation source: Oligotrophic lake microbial mat | place... | reverse complement strand
CGAGGTCTACACCTCTCTATTCGTCGGCAGCGTCAGATGTGTATAAGAGACAGCCCCCGTCCCCTGCAATTGTCACACTCGCCTTCGCTTCCTTCGCGGGCGGCGAAAGCCATTGCCCGATTTTCTTGAACACTTTGCCTAGGTCTTCCATAGAAAGCTTGGGCGAGCGCGTGCCGATGGTGTTGACCCAAAGCGTCTGATAACGCGGGAGCAATTGCCCGATCAGATGCTGACAGCTCGAAGGATGCCGACCCCAGTCGTCGGAAAAGACGATCAGGCGGTGAAGATTGGTTCCGCGTTCTGAGTTCTGAGTTCCGAGTTTTGATTCAGTTTCAGTCATTGCAAGGGTTCAACTCATTGAGTGCATTCAAACTCAGAACTCAAGACTCAGAACTCAGAACTATTTCTTCTATCGGCCTAAGTCGTGGTCCGTTTGTGCCGAATGTAACGAATGTGCGGGATATTCCGCCAGTCGCATGAAACGACGTATGACACAGCGCATGACACAATCGCCAGAATCAACGATGCAAGTTCACCGCTCAGGCAGCGATCAGCCGCGCCAGCGCGTGTTGTTTTTGACTCATCGCGTGCCCTATCCGCCTGATCGCGGCGATCGCATTCGGGCGTTTCACATTCTGCAATTTCTCGCGCAGCGTTATGACGTTTCATTGGCAGCAGTCAGTGATGAGCCGGTCACGAGCGAGCAGATGCAAGTGATCGAAGGTTTCACGCAGCGGGTTTGTGTGCAGCCGATTAGTGCCAAATGGAGCAAGCTGCGCGGCCTCGCATCACTCGCTCTCGGCGGTGCGGTTTCGCCAGCTTACTTCTATCGCCCTGCGCTGAAGCGAACGATTGAAAACTGGCATCGCGAGCAGCCGTTTGATGCGGTGGTGACTTTCTGCACCGGCATGGTTCAGTATGCACGCGCTCTAACCAAGCGCGACAAATCGATCAAACACATCATTGACCTGGTGGATGTCGATAGCGCCAAGTGGGCCCAGTATGCGAGAAACAGCAAGCCGCCGATGCGCTGGATTTACGGTGCCGAGGCCAAGCGACTTCGCGACATCGAAGCAGGCAAGCACGATCGCTTTGACGCCATCGGGGTCGTCAGCGAGGCGGAAGCAAACACGTACCGCAAAGAAGTGGGCGAGCACCCGGGCCTGATCGAACTGCGCCACGCGGTCGATACAAAATTTCATCAGCCCATGCCAGATGCAGGCACGCAAGGCGGCGCGAAGATCGTGTTCATCGGCGTACTAAATTACAAGCCCAACGTAGAAGGCATCATCTGGTTTGTGAATCACGTGATGCCACTGCTGCGCCAGCGCGTGCCTGATGTGAAATTGCAGATCATCGGCCGCCATCCTTCGCCCGAAGTCCTTGCGCTCAGTAGTGCTGCGAATGTCGAAGTAGTGGGCTCGGTGCCTGATGTGCGCGACTATCTGCGCACAGCGACCGCCTCGATTGCACCACTGAAAATTGCTCGTGGCGTGCAGACAAAAGTTCTCGAAGCGATGGCGAGTGCGCGTGTGGCGATTTGTTCGCAAGGCGCAGCCGAAGGCATTCATGGTGATGATGGCGAGCACCTGATCGTTTGCGATTCGCCGTTGCAATGGGCACAGACGCTCGAACGAATCATCACTGATTACGAACTTCGCACGCGCATCGCCTCACAAGCGCGGCAGCGCATCGAAGCGATGTACCGCTGGGAAAAGTGCTACGAACCACTTGAAAAACTCATCGGCACCAGCCGCGAATCACAACGCCGTCAGGCTGCCTGATTTTATTCTCGAAACTTTGAACCTTGAACTCGCAACTCGGAACTAATCCCATGCAACCCAAAACCGCACTCATCACCGGCATCACTGGTCAAGATGGCTCCTACCTCGCAGAGCTGCTGCTCGAAAAAGGTTACGCGGTGCATGGCGTCGTTCGCCGCGTCGCCAGTGAAGAACCGGACTCGCGCTATGGTCGCATTCGTCATCTGCTCGATCGCGTCACGCTGCACTCGGCTTCGCTGGAAAATTATGCGAGCCTGTGCAAGGTCGTGCAGAACGTCAAGCCCGATGAGTGTTATCACCTGGCCGCGCAGAGCTTCGTGAGCTATTCGTTCGAGGATGAATTCTCGACGATGAACACCAACATCAACGGCACGCACCACATGCTTGCCGCCATCAAAGAAGTCGCACCCGAGTGCCGCTTCTATTTTGCTGGTTCCAGTGAAATGTTCGGCAAAGTCCGCGAAACCCCGCAAAGTGAATTGACGCCTTTTCATCCGCGCTCCAGCTACGGCATCAGCAAATGTGCTGGCTTTGAACTGACCCGCAACTACCGCGAAGCGTACGGCCTGCACACTTCCAGTGGCATCCTCTACAACCACGAGTCACCGCGTCGCGGCTTTGAGTTTGTCACGCGCAAAATCACCAGCCACGTGGCGAAGATCAAGATGGGCATGACTCACGAGCTGCGTCTGGGCAATCTCTCCGCTCAGCGCGACTGGGGCCACGCGAAGGATTTCGTCGAAGCGATGTGGCTGATGTTGCAACAGGAAACGCCTGATGACTATGTCGTCGCCACCGGCCAAACCTGGAGCGTGCGCGACTTCTGCGAAATCGCCTTTGCCCATGTGAATCTCGACTACCGAGATTACGTCGTCACCGATCCCAAGTTCCTGCGCCCTGCGGAAGTTGATCTGCTGCTGGGCGAGCCGGATAAGGCCCGCAAAGTGCTCGGCTGGAAACACCGCCACACGTTTGAACAGCTCGTGTGCAGCATGGTCGATGGCGACATGGCGGCGCTGGGCGCGGGCACGTCGCAGCGCAGCTTGCGACTGGCGGCATGAGAGCAGGGTGAGAAAAAATGGTGAGCCGCGACGTAACACGTCGCGGACGCCACCGGCCTGAAGGAGTGATGATCGCGCCCTGTACTTCGCTAACGACGGATCACGGCGCGACCAGCACCCCACGAGTAGGTTGACGTCCGCGACTCGTTGAGTCGCGGCTCATCGTGAAGCCGCAGCTCTCCGTCACGTCACATCCGCCACCAGCACGCGCGGCAACCCTTCGTGGTCGTTGAGTATGTTCGCATTCTCCAGGCCCGCTTGCTGTGCCAACTCCATCACCACCGCCTTCTGCGAGTCGGCGATTTCGATGATGACCTGTCCGGGCACTTCGATGTGCTGTTTGCTCTGCGCGATGAGCGTGCGGATGAACTTTAGACCATCGCTGCCGCCGCGCAGCGCCAGATGCGGCTCGTAATCCTTCACATTGGGCAGCACCTGTTCAAACTCTGCATCGCTGATGTACGGCGGATTGCTCACCAGATATTTCACGCGCTCAAATTTCAAAGGCTCCAGCAGATCGCCCTGACGAAAATCAATGCGATCGGTCACGCCATGCGTCTTCGCATTTTCCCTGGCAATGGTCAGTGCATCACCGCTGATGTCGGTGGCGACGACCTGCGCCTCTTGAATCTGTTTGGCGAGACTGATGGCGATGATGCCGCTGCCTGTGCAGATATCCGCGATGACCGGAGCGCGAAAGCCCGGCGTGCGGCGGCAGTGCTGAATGATGTGCTCAACGATGGTTTCCGTGGATGGCCGCGGAATGAGCACTGCGGGCGTGACCTTGAACATCATCGAAAAAAACGGAGCTTGGCCCACGAGATAATCGACCGGCTCATGTTTACTCGCACGTTCGACCAGATCACGAAAGGCAGCACGCTCCAGATCACTGGCCGGCCGATCTGCTTCCATGAATAGTTTCAGACGTGGGACACCCAGCACATGAGCGAGCAGCATCTCCGCAGAGTGGCGCGGCGAGTCGATGCCTCTTTTCTCGAAGTGCTCAGTAGTCCAAGCGAGCAGCTTGCGCGTGGTCCAGCGGTCAGAGGCGGAAGGCGATGATGACATGGTCGCATTGTAGAAGAGTTGGGGAAATGAAAAACCCACCCACAGGAGTGGGTGGGCTTTGTGTGTTTTTCTGATCTCTGACTTCTGACCTCTGATCTCTGGCTCTGTCCTCTTACTTCTTAGCAACGACTTCGATGGTGGTCTTCTTGATGCCCAGAGCTTCCTTGGTGCGGCCGGACTCGGAGCCGCCGGCTTCGAGGGTCTTGACGACATCCATGCCATCGACGACTTCGCCGAAGATGGTGTGCTTGCCATCGAGCCAGGAGGTGGGGACGAAGGTGAGGAAGAACTGCGAGCCATCGGTGCCGGGGCCTGCGTTAGCCATGGAGAGGAGGCCGGGCTTGTTGTGCTTGACGTTCTTGTCGTACTCGCCGTCGTACTTGTAGCCGGGGCCGCCGGTGCCGGTGCCCAGCGGGCAGCCGCCTTGAGCCATGAACTGAGTGATGACGCGGTGGAAGCTCAGATCATCGTAGAAGCCAAGGCGGGCGAGATAGATCGTGCTCGAGACGTGCATCGGTGCGGTCTCAGGCAGCAGCTTGATCTTGATGGTGCCTTTGTTGGTTTCCATGATCCAGAAATAATCGCTCTTGGCGTCGAACGTGGCCTTGGGCGGCTTGGGCAGGCTGGTCTTCCAACCCTTCTTTTCCAGATCGATTTTGCCAGCGGCCTTCTGGTCAGCGATGAACTTGTCAATCGAAGTGACCGCGCCATCGCTAGTCGCATCGGCGGCAAAGGTAACACTGGCCATCAGCAAAGTCACGAGTGCAATCGCAGCAATCAAATGCATGAAGAAACTCCATTAAGGTTGGGGTTGAGGGTGAGGAACTATTGTAGCGGAAGCGGAGAAAGAGGTCAGATGTCAGATGTCAGAAGTCAGAAAAGGCAAGAGGCCGTCGCAGCGAAGCTGCATCCTACTGACCTCTGACTTCTGACCTCTGACCTCTTCCCCCCCCCGCTCACTTGCGGTGCTTGTTGGCCAGTTGTTGGAACTTGGGCTTGAGGGCTGGACCGCCAAGTTCAGGGTACTGGCCTTCAAGCTGTGCGACCAGACGCGGGATGAGTGCTACCTGCTCATTGAGCTTGTCATAGATTTGCAATGCACGGAGCCACGATTGCCACCAGATGCGATTGAGGATGTCGCGCTGCTGCCGCACTGCGGGAGCCATGTCAGCGGTGAGCTTCACCGCTCGCGTGGCTTCATCGCTGGTGATCTTGTCGTAAACACCCAGCGCCTGAATCAGGCTCGCTCGGTCGCCCTTGCTAAAGAGCACTTCTCCTTGCAGGTAGATGACGCGAGGCTCGCTGGGGTCTGCGTTGATCAGCGGCTGAAGCACTTTCACCGCATCATCAATTTTGCCGGTGAGCAGTGAGGAGCGAACCTTAATCAAGCGATAGCGGAACAGATCATCAGGCTCAGCGCCGTTCTTGAGGCCCCAGTCCAGAAGCATGTCCGCCAGCTTGTCCGATGCCGCTGCCTGCTTGGTAGCGCGCTCCGCAAACTCGTCGCGCTGAATCTGGCCCGGAGTAATTTCAGCCGCATAGCGCAAGTCTTCGATGTCATCTGACAATTCTGCCAAGGCGGCATCGATGGTGCCAGCCGCGGCCGCCTGTTTTTCTTTGTCGTCACCAGATGATGTGACCAGTTCTTCTGCGAGTTTCACAGCCTCGGCAGAATCGCCCTGCTTCACCTTCACCATAATCCGACGACTGATCGCCTGGCGAATCAGATCCGGATCGCCCGGGTAATCACTGGCAAAATCGCGCAGAGCCTTGTCCGCGTCGTCCCATTTCTTGGCATGGATGTCGAGCTCCACCTTGCGAAGCACGATGTCCGCCAGCGTGTTCTTCATCACCTGCACCTGCTTGGTGGTGCTGGCTTCTTCTTCCAACGCGCGGCGGGCAATTCGCTCAATGCGATTAGCTTCATCGCGCAATGCATCGCGGCGCAAATCCTTCGGCTCGCCTTCGGGCATCGGATTCCAAAGCTGCATTTGGCAGTAGAGCCATTCACGCTGCCCTTCGACGTAGTCGCGATGTTGGAGCGGCAACTTCTCATAGGACTCAGCGGCCTCCTTGTACTTGCCTTCCGCTTGAAGAACGTTGAAGGTGTAATAGACGCGCTGATCATCGGCGACGGCGGTGTGCCCCAGTTTGGAATAGAGCACTGCAGCGGTGTTGCGGTACGCCGCATCAACGCCATCAGCGCGGGCGGGTTGAATGTGGAGGTTGTAGAGGAAGCGGATCGCGAGATTGATCGCTTCTTCGGCCAGCGGATGCTCGGGCAACTCGTTGGCCAACTCGGTCCAGATCGCCGCCGCCGCCAGGAAGGCTGTGCCATCTTCAGGATTGCTCAGGTAAGTCGCGTAAGCTTTGTTGTACCGAGCGCGAGCCTTGACCTCCGGCGGAACATCAGCGCGGCGAATCAATGAGTCGCTGGTATCAATGCATGCATTCAGATGCACGCGGGCTTCCTTCATTGCCGCCGCTGCTTCGGTTTCCTTTTCTTGCTTCTGAAACGCAGCCCACTTGGCGACCAGTTCGTTGCCCAGAATGCGCTCCATTTCGCCCATGCCAGAAAGCACCATCGGCGGGAGCGTGTCCTGTTTCTGGCCGGCGAACTGCTTCGTCCAGCGGGTGAAGACAAACATGCGAGCCGCCTCGGTGCGCTGGCCCAGTCGCTTGTCGGCGAAGAGCGCATCGTAAGGCATGTAGGCGGCTTCGAGTTTCTTCTGATCCTTGCCTACATGCTTCATCAGCAGGCGATGCTGCAAGTCAGCGATGAGAATGGCGAAGGCCACGCCGCCTTGCGTGAGCGGATGATCCTTGAGCATTTCCAATGATTCCACCGCAGCATCAGGCTTCTTGTCGCGCAGTTCCAATGCGACGGCTCGCATGAGGTTGGCGCGGAAAGCCATCAGATCGTCTTTGCCAGCTTGCGCCACTTTGTCGAGGATACCGATGGCGTCGTTGTGTTGACCTAGGCGCGCCATGGCTTTGGCTTTGATGAAATCGGAAGGACGCTGCGGGATGCCGTACTTGGTGGCCAGTTCGGTGGGAATGTTGCTGATGGCATCGATGGATGCGTTGAGCAGCCGGGCCCGTTCACCGGCAGGATTGGTCGCTTGCAGCGGAATGTTGGGATTCTTGCCCAGGTTCTGAAAGTAAGGATGCGAATCAGGCAACAGCGATGCCCAGTAGGCTGCGTGCGCCAGCATGAAGGGCACCTTGGTCTTGAAGTACTCGTCCATCATTTCTTCCCAGCGCCCCGTGTTCACGTAGGTCTGGTTGTAGTTATCTGCGCGAGGCAGTTCGCGCTGGAGCTTACTGAGAAAAATCGATGCATCGAAAAGACTCTCGGCAGCGAGCGAAGCACCGGATTCAAAGATGCGTGTTTGTTCAGGCGTGGGAATGCCGAACTCGTAGAAATCATCCGCGAGATCGTTGAGCGACATGCGGGTGTAGATCAGATGAAGCGACATGTCCGTCTGCCAGAGCGGCCGCTTGGTGTTGTCGCGGTTGCCGCTAATCAGTGCCTGAAACTCGGCCATGCCTTTCTCAAGCGATTCACGGCGTTCCGCAAGATCGTTGACATTGCCGGGCACGGGCGTCTGTGCTCGCATGATGAGCATTTCGACTTCGAGCTTTTTCGCATCAGCGGGATCTTTGATTGAGCCATCGCGCGACAGACGCACGAGCAGTTCGGACATGCCGCGCTCGCGCATTTCCTTGATCAGACGATCAACGTTGAGGTGTTCGAGCTGTGCGGTGGCGGAGGATGAGAGCGCCATCAGCAGCAGCATGGCAACGGCAAAAAACTTGCAGGTGAAGATGTTCATGATCGTTCTACCAAGATGAAGCTGAACCGAATGAAACCGAACAGGATGAAACCAGACCGATTAAAAATCAGAATCACGAGCGAGCAGTGTAACGAAGCAAGACGACACTGCGGCGTGCAATCCTTGCATTATTGTCGGATCAAAATCGCAGCCGCGATGCTTCAGGGGGCCGGTAAATCCATGGCAATCTGCGTGAATCCGGCACGCCTCGAAGCATTGTAGGCATTGACCACATGCTGCCAGCGAACCCTGCCCTGCGGCGCGATCACCACGAGGTTGTCATCGGCATAAAGCCCGGCTTGCCCGGTCTGTGGCGGCTGGCGCAGTTGCTTCATCATGGCAATCAGATCGCCGAAGTTCGTGGGCCGCGTCGGGTGGCCTTGGATGTCCAACCGGTAGCCGGTCTCACCCATTGAGCTGATGCCGACCTTGAGCGGTAACTGCGGCCTTGGCGCAGGCTCATTGCCACTTGAGAGCATTGCGAGTGAGCCTTCGCGATCGGTGAACTGCGTGGTGACGATGAAAAAAATCAGGAGCAGGAAAACGACATCGATGCAGGAGGTCAGATTCAGTTCGCGAGGCGCGGACAATCGCTTGCGAGCATGACCAGCGGCAGTGCGAATCATGGCAGACCTCCGGTGGTGAGCGACGTTTATTCGTGAAACATCCCAAACGAGCCGCGACCGTAAGGAAGCGGGGCAGCGCCTTGAATCGTCCACTCCCTTACGGGCGTGGCTCGTTTGGGACATTGTTCGTGAATAACGACGAATGCTTGTAGCGCCAGGCTTTGCTTATCCGCCTTCGCCGCCGGTGGCCTGCGCGAAGGCGATGTTTTTGTAGCGGGCTTTCACAGCTGCGTTGAACGCGTTGACCACGTGCTGCCAGCGGACATCGCCGCTGGGCTGAATGACGATGGGGTTTTCAGCGCTGAAGGCGCCGCCTTTGTCTTCGCGCATGCCTTCGAGGAGCTTGCCCAGGTCGCCGAAGGTAGAGGGCGCGATGGCGGATTTATCAACATCCAGGCGGTAGCCGGTGCCGGTGCGACCGCTGCGGGCGCTGACGATGATCTTGATGGGCTGTTCGAGCTTGGGCACTTCCGCCGCTGAGCCTGTGCCTGCGGGCATGGTGGCCTGAATGATGCCTTCGCCGGGCACGAAGTTGCTGGTGATGATGAAGTAGATCAGGAGCTGGAAGACGACATCGATCATCGATGTCATGTTCAGTTCCATGTTGGTTGATGTGGATTTCTTCTTGGCCTTGCGCGGGTGGTGATGCACCGTCTCCTGCTGGGGCCCGCCAGCGGTGCTGGCTGCGGAGATCGCGGATGCAGGCGTCGAAGAAGGCGTGGGTTGTCCGGGTATCTGACTCATGGGTGTCTCGAAAATCTCAAATCACAAATTTCAAATCTCAAATTTCAAATCTCTAATCTCAAATTTCAAATCTCTAATCGGGCTTGGCGTCGCCTATTTTGCGATCAGGTTTTCCGGGCCTTCATCGGGCAGGAACGCCACCAGGTTCACCGTCTTGATCCCCGCGCTGGTGATTGCCGCGAGCACCGGCTGCACCCGGTCGTAATAAGTTGCAGCATCGGCACGCATCAACACTTGGATTTCAGGATCACGCGCCACCGACTCCTTCAACTGAGCGACTAAGTCGTCCAGGTTGCCGATGTCATAAACCAAGCTGGATCCTAACTGGACCTTTATCGCATCACCGCTGACCATGAGAGCATCGGCGGCTGTCTTGCGGCTTTCCGGGTCTTCCGCCGGAACGATGCTGATTACTAATCGCTTGACTTCGCCGAGTTCGACCACCTTCGGGTCGTACAGCTTGGGAACCAGCATCGACACTGATTCCGCTGACACGATGTTGTTCACCAGCAGGAAGAAGATGATCAATTGAAACGTGACGTCGATCATCGGCGTCAGGTTCGCCTTGGGCAGATCACCATCGATGCGTTTTTTTGTACGTGCCATATTTCACCTTGAAAAAAACCGCTGATGCTTACTGACCTCTGACTACTGCCTATTGCCTACTGCCGCTGCCACTGCTTCTCACGCCTTGGCCGGGGCGGGCTTGGGAGCGGGCTTGGCACCGGGGGCTGCGGGTTTTTCTTTCTTCTTGCCACCGGGCTTGAACGGGCTGATCAGGTCCTCAGCCATGGTCATGCCTTCGGCAGCCAGAGCGTCGGCTTTCATCTTCAGCCAGCCATAGACCGTGAGTGCGGGGATGGCGACGACCAGACCCCAGAGCGTGGTGACCAGTGCGGTGGAGATACCACCGGCCAGCTGCGCGGGGTCAGGCTTGCCGCCCGATTCGACCAGCTTGCCGAAGGAAACGATCATGCCGTAAACCGTGCCGAAGAGGCCGCACATGGGGGCGACGTTGCCCAGCACTGCAAGCCATTCAAGCGGGCGCATCATCTTGGAGAAGTGCGTGTCGGAGGCTTCTTCCATCGCTCGCTCCATCGCTGCGTAGCCGTTGCTCGCTTCGTTGAGCGCGGCATCGACCAGGCGCGCCAGGTAGCTGGGATCATTGGCGGCAAAGTCGATCGCATCGCGATATCGCTTTTCCTCGAGCATGATCTCAAGCTGGGTGTAGGTCGTCTCAGGAATAATCGTAGTCTGGCGATACTTCGTGGCGAAGTGAATCGATAGGCCCACGTTTACTGCGGACATCAGAATGATGCCCCAGGTCATGACCAGACCGATCGGATCATCCGACCAGAAAAACATTTCAAAGTAGGACATCGACTTGCCGCCGCTCTGGGCAAACACGGGCGAGGCAAAGGACAGAAGTCCGAGACCCGCGAACAATCCGAAAAGAACTCGACGCATGTTGGCTCCTTTGAGGAACTGATGGTGGTGGCAAAAGTCAAAGCCGCTGGGGAACACGCAAGGTAGCGTACAGCGGAGAAAATATCGATTCGGGAAACGTGGCCTTCTACTTAGTCGTTCAACTTAGTCGTTCAACAAAACTTATTACAACCCTTCGCGAAGCTTCTCCAGCCGTTCGTATAGCAATTTATCATCGACCGGGTCGATGTATGCCGCTGCTTGTTCGAGCAGCGCCTTGGCGACATCTGGCCGATTGAGCTTGATGTGTACAGCGGCTGTTTCGATCATCGAAGCACCGACATAAGGACTGTTGCGGAAGAAAGTCGGAATGCGGAAAAGGCTCAGGCCCGCGTCTTTGTAGAGCGTCTGGGCTTGTTCTTTCTTCGAGGCATCCTTGTCCATTTCCAAAGCGACGTAGTACTGGCACACCCCGCGCTGATAGAGCAGCAGCGAAGTCTTGCCGCCGCCCGCTGCCGCCTTGAGTTCTTCCTGCACGCGTTCCAGTGCCGTATCAAACTGCCCACGGGCGATCAGCTTCGTAATCTGATCGGGACGATTCTTCAGCAGCAGCATTGACATCGGCAGAGGCACCACCGTAGGCAGTACATCCGCGTCAACCTTCGTGCCCGGCGTCACCGGCACAGGCTCGGAGCCGGGCGTCGTTGCTTCGACCAGTTCATCGAGCGTATCGGCGAGGGGCGTCTTGTCCGTAGCGTTCTTGCGAAGTGATTTGAGTTTTTCGTGGACCTTGGCCTTGTCTTCCTTGCTCAGCGACCGGGCGCTCTTGATCGGCGGATCTTCCAGAAAGGATTGCGCTGCTCGCGATTCCACCAGGCTGATGAACGTGTTCACCGCACCCATCGGCTCGCCTTCGCGATCCATCAGCGGCACCAACCGGGCATCAAGCCACAGGCGAAGCCAAGGCTCTTTCGCACGGCTGCGCACCGTCTTCAAACTCGCCAATACTTCCTTCGCGTTGCCCGCCTTGAGCGCCTTCTCCGCATCCTCAAGCTGCGGGTAAGCCGCCAGCTTGAAGCCGTCTATCTTGGACAGGTATTGCTTGTTGGGAGAACCGTTGACGAGATAGTGCAGCTCGTTGCCGTCGAACGTATCAACAGTGACATTCTCGATCCAGAGATTGCCCAGCTTGATCGCATCAGCCTTGGCTGCCTGGCTCATCAGCACCATCGCCATCAGGGCGACAAGCGAAGCGAGCCTGCGAAAAGCTGGAGCGATAGAAAAGTTTCGAGTGATGATCGTCCTTGAATTGAAGCCGACTTCCTGTCGGCTGTGCTGCGCGGTTGATTCATTCATGGGGCCACCGCCGTGAGTAAGAGTAAACACGCTAAACAACTCCCCGGCCAGCCCCGGCTGCACGCCAGCCTTGCACGCCAGATCGACGTGCACCAAGCCAGTCATGCACAGATGCGCTATTTTGCACGGCAGTAACCATTTTGTCCAGCGAGCATTCATAAAGTTACTTCACTTCGTTCATTTCACTTCAAAAAGTCTGACGTCTTGGACTGCACAGGCGATGACCGAAAACTGCAATTCTCCGATACGAGCCACGACCGTGAGGGAGTGAATGCTGCTGATTTCACTTCTCGACCTGTCCGCTTTCTTACGGGCGCGGCTCGTTAACAGAAAACCGAACCCCCTCACAGCCCCAGCTCCTTCGCCGACAGAAAGCGATATCGCCCCTGCGTCTGCTCGCTGATGCGTTCAAGCGTCGGCTTCATGCCGGGGATTCGCGACAGCGGGTCAGGGTAGAGGAATTGAATGGTGTTGATTTTCGTCTTGCCGATGTTGGCGGCAGCGATGCGTTTGAGGAGAAAGCTTTGATTGATTTCGTAGCGACCGCTGCCGGTGATGTTGTCCGAAAGCAGATACATGACCTGCGGCTTAAGCGCCAGACCACGCTCAATCGCACCCATCGGATCAGACAGACCGCTAGGCGTAAGCGCATCGCCATCGAGCCAATCGAAGATGCGTTTCTGATTTTCCGGTGTCGCAGCGAGAAGGCCTTGACCCGGCGATTGAATCACCTGATCGCCTTGATAAAAATAGACGGCAAAGGTGTGCTTCTCACCAAGCGAACGAATCGTCCGCTTGAGTTCCGCGACAACGAAAGGCAGCGTGTCGATCATCGAGCCAGAAGAATCGATGACGAAAACAAAGGAGCGAGCGCCGGGAGCATCATTTCTTGGATCGAAAATCGTGCCCGGCCCGGCACCGGTTTGTTGCCCTAGAAACACGCCGCTATCGGCAGGACTACTCCCGAAGATGCCGACGGTCTGCATCTTGACAGTATCGAATGATTCAAGCGATCGCGTCTGTGGCTGAGGATTCGTGACAGGTCGGCCGCCCGGCTGCAGCTGCTTATCCATGGTCATACGCAACTTCGACAAAGGCTGTGGTGGCTTGAACGTGGGGGAAACGACTGGCACGAAGTCGTCACTCACGTCCACCTTGCGATCAAGCGTCGCCCACACAAACAAAATCGCAATCAGCACGAGCGCCGCATGCAGCAGAATCGTCGCCATCCAAGGCATCAGATCAGCGATAGTTTCCTTCACAGCCGCAGCGTCCTCACTGCGCGTGCTTTTCCGACTGCGTCCCAATACGTCGATAGAATCATTGTTGCCCATCATGGATCGGCCTTTCCAAAGCGTTCAAAATTGAACTGGATCAGCAAGTCTGAAGGCGGGAACGTTACGAACAAAAATCGCGGATCGCTTGCCTCTCTTCGCGCAGAACTGGAAAAACCAGTTCCAGTAAGAGTCACGCCAGCCATCCAAAATAGACAACGAACAGACGGATAGACCGTCCGATGGAAATGAATGATTCGCACCAGCTTTGGCAAGACGCCCGGAACTACCTGTCTATTGCAGGTCAAAGAAAAAAGGTGACGCGCCAGCGCAAATGAAGATGCGTCGCCAGTGACAGGAGAATGGCCAATGGCCGTTGAAAAATGAAAATTGCAAAATGACAGAACAGACCGCCGCACGCCAACTCCGTCACTTTGCATTTTTCAATTTGCATCGGCCATTGCCCATTGGATATTTCTCCCCTCTGCCCCTCTTCAATATCGCCTCATCCCCGGCTCCACCGACATCGCCCAGGCATCGATGCCCCCCGCCAGCGAGTACGCATCGCTCACGCCCTGCTGCCGCAGGAACGAAGCCAGTTGCAGCGAGCGCATGCCGTGATGGCAATAGATGACCACGCGCTGCGTCGCCAGTTGTTTGAGTTCTTCAAGGCGAGCGCCTGCTTCGTGCAGCGGGATCAGCGTCGCCCCTTCAATCGCCGCAATCGCAAACTCCTGCTCAGTGCGGCAATCGATCAGCACATGAGCCTCGCCCCCTTCGCGCATCTTCTGCACCTGGCGCGGCGAAAGCTCCCAGTCCAACCGAAAGCGATAGCCCAGCGGCAACCCCTGCTCGTCCACTTCCATCGATGGGTTCATGTCATCCTCAAATCAGAAAACTGAAAATCTCAAATCTCAAATCTCAAATCTCAAATCACAAACAAACTCCAATCGAACCAATCGAACAAAGCGAATCAATCAAACGCAAAACGGCTTGCACCCGCTTTCATTTCTTGTTTGATTTCTTGCTTCAATTGTTCCTTGGTGCTTGTTTGTGATTTGAATATTGATCATTGGAACTTCATCCGCGTTCACTCCCCAAGGTCCGGCCGTTCCACGTGAACATTTACATAACCGATCAGACCACGCGGATTAAGCCGGCCATCTTTGGCTTCATACAAAATCGGTGTGCGGGCGGCGCGGCGCTCCTTCAACAGTTGATTGAGCGTCAATGTCGGCTTCACATAGACATAACCGGGCGACTGCCCGGTGAGCGGGTTGATCATCAGTTTGTCGAGCTCACGCACATACGAACTGGCACCTAGGTCTTCCAGACGAGTGGGATACTGGCCGCGATGATCTTCTGCATAACTGTTGAGCGCGGTAATCAAGGCCTGCATCTGATTCAGCGAGCGCACAACCAGCGCCTCATCGCGGGCCAACCGGATGCCCTTGGCCAAAGCTTCGCCGGTGCGGGTGAGCACTGGGCCGGCGGCTTGTGCAGTCACCTGCGACCTGCTGATTTCCAGCGAATTGTTGGCCAGCACTGCATGCCAGGAGGTGAGCTGTGTGATCTGTTCGATGTCCACGCCGCGCATGTCTTTGCGTTTCATGAACTGACCCAGCGTGTCCAAGAGCGGCTTGGCAATTTCCAAAAGCTGCGCTGCGGTCTCGCCATCGGGCATGCGCATGACCGCAGAAAGCGAAGGCTGCCCCTCGAGCGTGGCGCTGATCGAAAGCGAACGGCACTCCAGCAGCGTGCGGATAAAAAGCAGCAGATCACGCGGCGTCTTGGTGTCGATTCCCACACGCTGCTGATAGGTCACCTGCATGCGGCGCGTGGGCACAAAGGCGAGCGTCGCAGCATGTTGATCGATGCCTTCGAGCGCGGAGCGAAGAGATTCCATGCGATCAGCTTTGCCCTTTTCCATGTACGGCCGGGCCAGCGTGCCGTCGTAAGCCATCAGCCAGTCGCCCATCTTTTCAAACTTGACCGTGGACTTTCCTTTTTCATTGAGCGTGGCCTGCTCGACAATTGACTCGATGGCGGCGCGGTTGGCGTTGGCGCTCATGGAGAAAAGGAAGACGGGATTGGCCACGCCTTTGGTCGCGGCATTGGCGGAGAAAGGATCGAAATAAACGATCGCCATCGAGGTGCCGCCGGCCCGAATAAAGGGAGCATGGAGCTTGGCGTATGGGGCCATCGCGTCGTTGACAGGGCGAGCGAACTGGCCCATGGCTGCGTCGATGGCGCTGCTGAGCCGACCTGCATCAACCTTGGCTGCATCCACCCAGAGCACCCCCGCCACATCATCGCCCATCGCCTCACCGGGCAGATCAGGCAGCGCCGCTGCGAGCGAAGAAGCGAGTGATGCCACGAGCACAAACAAGCAAGTTGAAATCCATCGGCTCATCATGAAACTCCTGACTCCATTGTAGGGCCAATCGCATCGCGCAAAAAAAAATGGTGCCCATCGCCCAAGCCAACCGCATGCGGCCGCTTCTGGTCCCCCTCCCTCGGGGAGGGGTTAGGGGAGGGCACAACATTCGTGTTGCGGTTTTGCCCAGCACCTCAATTCTCGATTGTATAGACGGCCCTCCCATGGGAGGGGAGTTCAAGGCACGACACAATACCCACATGCGATCGCCGCGTTTATCAGTTATTATCTATTGACTTATGATTCAAAATCTGCTAAACTATGGTCGGCTCGATTCTCCCTTTCTTGATTCTGCCCTTCTTGCTGGAGCCATGGCCATGATCTTTGCAGCTTCGTCCAATACGGCTTCATCCAATGATGTCAGTCCTGTGGTGTCTGCGCCGCTTATTGGCACCCTTATCTCGCTCGTATTCAAGGACAAGGGTTTACGCGTAGACGTCTAGATAGTTTCCCCTAGACACGAGATAACCATATTGCTGACAAGGTATTAAGAGCATGGACATAAATGAAAAAAGCGCAGGGTAGACAAAATCCAAGGCTGGAAAATGCGATTGCCCTGACTCATCGCCGCCTGCCACCCAAGACACGACAAGAATCGCCGTTGCATCGCTAGACATTTTTTTACAATGGAATCATGCCCATGCCCACTGCCTATGTCGATCTTCAGGTCAACGGTTACGGTGGGATCGACTTCAATCAGGACCACCTCACCGCTGATGCGCTGCACCAGGCCTGCGCCGCATTGGAACGCGACGGCGTCAGCGAAATCCTCGCAACGATCATCACCGAAAAAATCGATCGCATGGCCAATCGCCTCACGCAACTTGCGACCCTGCGCGGCAGTGATCCACTGGCAAAAAAACTCATCGCAGGATTTCACATCGAAGGGCCGTTCATCAGCGATGTGCCAGGCTTCGTCGGTGCGCATCCTGCGGATGCGGTGTGCGATGCTTCACCCGATGTCATGCAGAAGCTGCTCGATGCAGCCCAAGGCCTCACGCGATTGGTCACGCTCGCACCGGAGCGCGATCCAACTTGCCAAACGATCGCGATGCTTGCGACACAGAACATCACCATCTCCGCCGGCCACACCAATGCTTCAACTGATCAGCTTCGCGCCGCCCTCGACGCGGGCCTGTCGATGTTCACGCATCTAGGCAACGGCTGCCCGATGCTCATGCACCGCCACGACAACATCGTCCAGCGCGTGCTCGCATTGCGCAATCGGCTGATGATCTCATTCATTCCCGATGGTGTGCATGTTCACTTCACCGCCCTTCGCAACTACTTCGACCTCGTCGGCTTTGATCACGCGCTCGTCGTCACCGATGCCATCGCACCCGCAGGCATGGGACCGGGGCAGTATCAGCTGGGCAGGTGGAATCTGAATATCGGGGAAGACATGGTCGCCCGCGCTCCTGATGGCTCGCATCTGGTGGGTTCTGCGATCACCATGCCTCGCGTCTGGAAAAATCTCATCGGTCCACTGGGACTCAGTGAAGCGCAAGCACATAAACTCTGCTGCGAGAATCCGAGCAAGATCATGACGAAGGCGAACGCGAAGAATTGAAGCGATCGTGATGATCCAAGTGCAGCGACATCACCAGCCGATCACGCGGTACATCGCCTCAGCAGGCAGGTCGGGCACGAGCGATGGGCTACTACTGACTCCATCGAAATTGCCACGCATCATTTCCGCCGCAGCGAGATAGCCTGAGCGCACGGCCCCTTCCATTGTCGCGGGCCAGCCGGTCTTGCAGAAATCGCCCGCAAGCAGGAGATTGGCGATGGGGCCAGCGGCGGCGGGCCGATTGACCTCGACACCGGGGCGAGGCGAAAAGGTGGCGCGTTTTTCCTTTACGACTCGGGCATGCAGCGGCATGTTGTGACGCGTTAGCGGCAACGCCTTGCGCACCTCTTCGAGAATGCGCTGTGTGATCGCATCCGCAGGCAGATCAACCAGATCGTGAGCAGCGCTGATGACGCAGTGCAGATGCTGCGCGCAAGTGCCTTCGTGATCCTCGATGCCTTTGCTGAAGATCCATTGCAGCGGACTTTGCGTGAGCGTCAGATGAGGCAGCGACATCACCGGCTTATTGGCGGCACAGGCGAACCAGAGATGGATGCCGATGATCGGGCTGGTGGTGAATCGATCGAGCCTGCGCAGACGAGGATCGATGCGGTACATCTCCGGCGAACAGATTTTCGCCAGGCGATCACTGGTGAGCGCGCTGATGTAGGTGTCACCATGAATGAGCGAGCCGTTGCCCAGTTGCAGCGCGGTGATGCGGTCGTTTTCAAAATGAAACTGATCCGCGCTGGTGCCCAGCATCACGCGACCGCCAGCCTTGGTGATGACCGATTCCGCAGCATCATAAAGCTGCACGAGTGGCACCTTGGACAGGCCCATCACATACGCATCGCTGCTGGAGAGAAAGCCATCCTGATAGACGTGAATCGCGTAGTCAGCGGCACAGTTGTCCGGCGTCTCATTGAGCGCACTGATCACCACCGGCTCCCAGAATTTTTCAATCGCACCGCGCGGTTGCCCCAGCGCTTCAAGCCACTCCGCAAAACTCGATGCATGCCAGGCGGAGCGCCCCTCGCTGCCCATTCGCATCATCGCCAGCATGCCGCGTGAGATCGCCAACTTCTCCAAAAGCGAGAGTTGCTTGAAGCCCATCAGCGCTCGCGTCATGTGCAGCGGCGCAGGCAGGTCATCGGCTTCGAGCACATCGATGGGCCGCGATGATTCGCCATCTAATTCCGGGGGTCCATCCCTGTCGCCCAGGTTCATGAAGTAGAGCGTGCGGTGCCATTCGATGGATTTTTCGACGCCCAGGCGTTTGTAGAGATCAAGCAGATTGGTGCAGCAACCCATGAGCACATGCTGGCAATTGTCGAGGACCTGGCCGGTGGTAGGATCGACGAAGCTGGTCGCTCTGCCGCCCAGACGTTTGCGCGTTTCGATGAGCGTCACCGCCGCGCCGCGATCAGCGAGTTTCACTGCCGCCGCAATACCTGCGAGGCCGCCGCCGATAATGATTGCAGTGCGGGATGTGGAGGAAGGATTGGACATCGCGGGAATAAAATCCAATACTCAAAAAACAAATCTCAAACAAAGTTCAATCATCAATATAAGACAGACAATATAAG
>ENA-ORBV01007464-ORBV01007464.1-microbial-mat-metagenome-genome-assembly--contig:-NODE-7464-length-18772-cov-7.409200_pt1 | contig 18772 bp, 15 predicted proteins | sample MGYA00237777_ERZ505514 | MGnify/ENA primary metagenome ERZ505514 (study PRJEB26160, sample SAMN06269048) | microbial mat metagenome | isolation source: Oligotrophic lake microbial mat | place... | reverse complement strand
GGGAAGATTTTGGCGATCGTGAACTGCTCGCCGGCGTCGAGGATCTGCGGCGCCGCGGCCGCATGCCTGTCCTTCTCGACCTGACCACCGACATTGGTATTCCTGTCTACGCGGCCGTCGGCTGCCGCGAAGATGGATCTCAACCATACGCCGGATGCGCGGCTCACGTGAATCCACTTCGCGCCGCCAAGCGCGCCTTCGCCGAGCTGATTCAGAACTGGTTTTGGTCGTCATTCGATCCCGAACTCGAAGCACTTCACGCCTGGTCGCGGGATGCTCGCCCGGAGACTCACGCCTATTTACACCCGCAAGGCCGGACGGCCATCGCCCCGGTTTTTGAAGGAAATGTGGAAGCGGCCCTCGCGCACTGCCTGACTCGACTCGCCGCAGCCGGTTTGGAGGCCCACTGGCTCGACACCACCAGGCCCGATATCGGTCTTCCTGTGTGCCGCGTCATCGCCCCCGGTCTCCGTCACTGCTGGATGCGCCACGCGCCGGGCCGCCTCTTCGATGTGCCAGTCAAAATGGGCTGGCTTCAAAAGCCCCTCACTGAGGACGAGTTGAACCCGGAGGGTTGCCCCTTGTAACGCCCCATCCCGTTTTTCGAACAAAGGTGAGGAACGAAGGATCGTTCGCAATGCCAGCCAGCAACGGGTGATCGTGCGCGGCCAGCACGGCCGAATCGCCCGCCGCGAACCCCGCCTCCAAATCCGCCACCACGCCCGGTACGTCCCCCAGAGCGGCCGGAACAGACGCTAGTACAACGGCATCCGTTGGACGGCTCGCCGCAAGATCGTGAAGCCTTCTATTCAGCCGCACACCTTCTTCCCGATTGCCCCTGGCAATAGCGATTTGCGCCTCAAAACTCAGCCGCTGCGGCTCATCGACAAGAAATCGTTCAGCCTCGGCGCATGCCGCCGCCGCCTCTTCTAATTTGCCGTTTGCCAGCAGCGCCTTCGCATAAGTCAAATGGGCATTACCGAGTGTCGGTTGAATGCGGACCAGTTCCCGGGAGGCAGTCAGAAATGCGTCCAAATCCCGCGCACGCCAGTAAGCCACGGCCAACTGATGGTTGATCGTCAATAGCTGCGGAGCGCTGATGCGGGCCCGTTCCAACAATCGAATCGCATCCCTGTGCCGTGACGTTCGGCTCATATGCGCCGCATACGAGAGCAGAACATTTGCGTCCTCACCATCCAATTGCATAGCTCTCAGAAAATGCGGCTCGGCCGTCAACCATCGATTTACGTCGATCGAAATCGTATAACCGAGTATCGAATGCGCCCGGGCGCTGGAAGGGTCCAGCGAAACGGCCATCGCCGCCGCCTCCTGCGCTTTCACCAAAACTTCTTTGGGCGCCGCCATGCCCCAGTTCACCTGTCCCGCATAGGCTTGCGCCAGTCCGATCCAGGCCAGCGCATGCCGTGGCGCAATCGCAATAACCTTTTGAAATTCCTCCAGCGCCTTGATATAGTCTTCCCTTCCACGCCGGTCAATAAATTCATTGCCGAGCGCCATACCGCGGCGCGCCTCCGGCGGCAGCGGCGTCTCTTGGCGCCTCCAATAAACAAATCCCGCGGCGGATACCGCCAACGCCAAGCCTCCCGTCAAAATTATCCGCCGATAAGGCGGCTTAGCCAGCAACGCCTCACGGAACGCCGCTACGGATTCCAACCGGTCCTCGGGCTCCGCCGCAAGCCCCTTACGCAATGCCAAACGCCAGCCAAAGGGCAGCGATGGCGTGAACGTTCCCGCCGGCGGCGCCTCGGTTTCCAGCCGCAGCCGCATTGTTCCCAATGCCGATTTCGCCGCGAATGGAAACACTCCGGTGGCCATTCGAAAAAGTATGACCGCCAGAGAATACAGATCGGCGGCAGATGTCAGCCGGTTACCCCGGATCTGCTCCCGAGGCATATAGGCCGGTGTGCCCATAATCAATCCGTCCATCCGCGGATCGGCGGTGGCGAGCAACTGCCGCGCCATTCCGAAATCCGTGATAACAGCCCGATCCGCCCCGTCCGGTTGAGGTACAAGAAAAACGTTTGCGCACTTTAGGTCTCCGTGGAGTACGCCCTTGGCATGGGCGGATTCCAATCCCGCCAAAATTTGCAGGACGATGTTCTGGGCCTCTTCCCGTGACACTGGACCGCGCCGGAGCCGATCGTCAAGAGACTCGCCAGCCAGAAACTCCATCGTGAAATAGGCCACTTCGGATCCATTGGCCAGCCAGCCTTCGTCAAAATGATACAGCGGACAGATGTGCTCGCTCACTACCCCCCGGCCAAGCTTAAGTTCGTTTCGAAACCGGTCGCGCGAATCGGAATCCCCTCGTAGTTCCTCCCGGATCAACTTCAACGCCACGCGATCTCCCGACCGAAGTTCTTTCACGCGGTACACCTCGCCCATCGCGCCCGCGCCCGCGAACGCTTCCACTAAATACCGGTCCGCGAAAACTTCATCAATCGTCAGGCTGGGATGAGGAACGGCGGACAACTCCCCCGTCGTCGCCATCGCCGGCTCTTCCAGGAAACTGCCCATTTGTTCTCGGGCCGCCGCAAGGCGTCCTGCTTCGTCGATCAGACTCGGCTTATCCGATAGCGCCTCCCGGATCACCGCTGAAATGCGTCCGTCACCGCGATTCCTAACTTGACTGAGAACCGAGCGAAGCCGAAACCAACGGCTTTCCGTTATTTCCTTGGCCGCGGCGGTAGGAGGTCCGTTCATAGCTTAGCCCTGCAAACGGAAGGACTCTTCAAGATAACATTCACGGCCCCGGCGGCGAGATTACTCCGCCAAAGCCGGGAAGAGATCGGAGTTCTTCTTCGACCTGCTCCGGCGGCTTCACGGTAGCTGCGACCTCTTCTACTTGGTCCGGTTCGCCTCGGCCCCTTCCCCCCCAGTCATCGCGATCCGCGCCTGGGCCGCCGCCAATCGGGCGATCGGCACACGGTACGGCGAGCACGAAACGTAGTCCATACCCACCTTTACGCAGAACTCGACCGAACTCGGCTCGCCGCCGTGCTCGCCGCAGATGCCGACTTCCAGGTCCGGTTTTGTCTTCCGGCCCAGCTTCACGGCCATCTCCACCAGCTTGCCGACACCCGTCTGATCCAACACGCCGAAGGGATCGGCCGCGAAGATTTTCAGGTTTTCGTACTCGGGCGAGAACTTCGTGTAGTCGTCGCGGGACAAGCCCATCGTCGTCTGCGTCAGGTCATTCGTGCCGAAGCTGAAAAAGTCCGCCTGCTCGGCCACCTGATCCGCCGTCAGCGCCGCGCGCGGGATCTCAATCATGGTTCCGATCATGTAATGCTGATCGGTCATCCCCGCTTTGCCCAACACTTCATCGGCCACACGCTTCACAATCGCCTTCTGATGCTCGAGTTCCTTCACGGAACCGATCAGCGGAATCATGACTTCCGGAATCACTTTCACGCCCTTCTTGGCCACCTGCACGACGGCTTCGAAAATTGCGCGCGCCTGCATTTCCGTGATCTCGGGATACGTGATGCCCAAACGGCAACCGCGGTGGCCCAACATCGGGTTGAACTCATGCAGTTCTTCCACGCGGTGCAACAACGCCGGCAGTTTCTCCTTCAGTTCGTCCACGGGGATGCTGTAGTTCTTCGACATCTCCGCCTTCGCCTTCGCTTTGGCGTAGGGCAGGACAGCGCAATCCACCATTAGGTTTTCGCGCTTCGGGAGGAACTCATGCAGCGGCGGGTCTAGAGTGCGAATCACAACCGGAAAGCCATTCATCGCCGTGAACAGACCCGCGAAATCCTTACGCTGATATGGCAGCAGCTTCTTCAACGCGGCTTTCCGCGCCTTCTCCTTCTTCGCCAGGATCATCTCGACGACGATTGGCAGCCGGTCTTCGGCGAAGAACATGTGCTCGGTGCGGCAGAGCCCAATGCCCTCCGCGCCGAACCGCCGCGCCGCCGTCGCGTCACGCGGAATGTCGGCATTCGCGCGCACGCCAAAGTTGCCGCGGAACTCGTCGGCCCAGTCCATGAACTTCGCCAGCACGCCGCTCTTCGCGTCGGGTTCGTTCGTCTTCGCCTGGCCCAAATAAACCTTGGCGGTCGTGCCATCCATCGAAAGCCAATCGCCTTCTTTAATGGTGATCACTTTACCGCCAACGGTAACCTTGGCAGTCTTCGTTTTGTCGTCGATGCTGAATTCGCCAGCGCCGACAATGCACGGCCGGCCCATGCCGCGCGCGACCACGGCCGCGTGCGAACTCTTCCCGCCGATGGCAGTCAAGATACCCTTCGCCGCGTCCATGCCGGCAATATCGTTCGGCGTCGTTTCCTTGCGAAGCAACAACACCGGCGACTTCTTCGCGCCTTCCACCGCGTCTTCAGCCGAGAACGTCACCCGGCCTACGGCCGCCCCCGGCGAAGCCGCAATGCCGGTCGACAACAGCGTTAACTCCTTCAAAGCCGCCTCGTCGAACACCGGGTGCAACAACTGATCCAACTGCGAAGGAGCCACGCGCATCACGGCTTCTTTCTTCGTGATCAGCCCCTCCTCGTGCATGTCCACGGCCAACTTCACGGCCGCTGGACCGGTGCGTTTACCGTTGCGGGTCTGCAGCATGAACAGCGTGCCGTCCTCAACGGTGAACTCAAAATCCTGCATATCCTTGTAGTGCTTCTCCAGCATCTGCGTGGTTTCAAACAGTTGCTTGTAGGCCGCGGGCATGATCGCTTCCAGATCGGTGATCGGCTCCGGAGTGCGGATGCCGGCCACCACATCTTCGCCCTGCGCGTTCACCAGGAACTCGCCGTAGAAGATCTTGTCTCCGTTGCCGGGGTCGCGCGTAAAGCCCACGCCCGTCGCCGACGTGTTGCCCATATTGCCGAACACCATCGCCTGCACGGTGACCGCCGTGCCGATTGAATCCGGAATCTTTTCCATCTTCCGGTAGTAGGCGGCTTTGTCGTTCCACCAGCTTCTGAATACTGCGTTGCGCGCCAGTTTCAACTGGATTTTGGCGTCTTGCGGAAACGGTGAACCCGTTTCCTTCACGTAGAGTTTCTTGTAGCCTTCGACAATCGACTTCAAGTCGTCGATCGTCAGATCCGTGTCCAGCTTCGTTTTGCGCTTGGCTTTTTGCGCGTCGAACAGATGGTTGAACTTCTCCATGTGGATGTCCATCGCCACTTCGCCGAACATCTGCAGGAAGCGGCGATAGCAGTCGTAGGAGAACCATTCGTTGCCGGTCTTGGCGGCCAATCCGACGACGGTTTCGTCGTTGATGCCCAGGTTGAGAATCGTGTTCATCATACCCGGCATGGAGAACTTCGCGCCCGATCGCACGCTTAACAGCAGCGGGTTCTTCGCGTCGCCCAGCTTCTTGCCGAACGTCTTTTCGAGCTTGGCCAGCGACTTATCCACCTGCTCTTCGATCTCACTCGGGATGTGCTGATTATTCTCGAAGTAGATGTTGCAGACTTCGGTGGAAACGGTGAATCCAGGGGGAACGGGTACGCCCGCGGTAGTCATGTCCGCGAGGCCGGCGCCCTTGCCGCCCAGAATTTCTTTCATTTTGCCGTTACCGTCGGCTTTGCCGCCGCCGAAGCTGTAAACGTATTTCTTCATCCAAATGCTCCTGTTGAGGGGGTTAAATCAATTCGTTACGATCTCTGAAAAATCAGCGATCGAAGAAAACTTGTCGATGAGATTGGTTAGGAGTCGCAGACGGTTTTCACGCACCTGAGGATCCGGGTCGTTAACTAAAACTTTGTCGAAAAAGGCGTCCACGGCGGGCCGCAGCAAGGCCACGCGCGCCAGGCGCTCCGGATACGTTCCCGTTGCCACGTCGGTTGCTTCTGTTGCGGCTGCCAACGCTGCCTCCGGTGCCGTAAAGAGCGCCGCGTCCGGGGAGCCGGCGAGGACTTCACCAGCCTGCTTCAGGATGTTCTTGATTCGTTTGAACGCCGCCGCCAGCGGCTCAAAATCGGCCGTGGGCCGAACAGCCCGCACCGCTTCCAATCGCGCCAACGCGTCCGGCAAGTCGCCGTACCCGGCGGCCATCACCGCGTGCACTTCGTCGTAAGCAAACCCGTGCACCTCGCGAAAATAGTAGTCAACCCGCTCACGGAAAAACGCGGCCAATTTTTCATCGTCTCCGCACAGCGCATCGAGCGTTACAGTGAGCGACCCGTCGGCCAAAATCTTCACCACACCCTGCGCCGCACGCCGCAGTGCAAACGGATCTTTCGATCCGCTCGGAATCATTCCTACCGCGAAGCAAGTCCGCAGCGTGTCCACTTTATCGGCCACACTCAACGCTTGGCCGGCGACTGTTGACGGAATCGAATCCTCCATCGAGAGCGGCTTATAGTGCTCGTAGATGGCCTGCGCCACGGGCCTGCGCGCGCCTTGTGAATGAGCATACAATCCGCCAACCAATCCTTGCAGATCGGTGAACTCCTTCACCATCTCCGTCGTCAAATCAGCCTTGCACAACTGCCCCGCCGCCGCCGCATCCGGTCCGCCGATTTCCCCAGCCAGCGCGGCCACGCGCGCCGTCTTCTCCAAATAACTCCCCACTTTCGCCTGGAATGTCACATGCGAAAGATCTTCCACTCGCTCCGCCAACGTCTTCTTCTGGTCCACATCGTAGAAGAATCGCGCGTCGTTAAACCGCGCCCGCAACACCCGCTCATTGCCGTTTACCACATGCCCTTCCGGATCCGCCGGAATATTCATGATCGCTATGAAATTTGGCGCTAGAACGCCCTCGGCATCCTCCACCGAAAAGTACTTCTGATGATGCCGCATTACGGTGACCAGAACTTCGGAAGGGAGCGACAAGTACGACGCGTCGAAGCTGCCCATAATTGCCGTCGGATATTCAGTAATGTACGTCAGCACTTCCAATAACTTCGCGTCGGGCTTTACTCGCAAGCCACCCGCCACCGCCGCCACTTCGGCCTCAATCTTCGCTCGCCGCTTCGCCGCGCTGACGATCACGAAGTTCTCTTCCAATACCTGCTCGTAATCCGAAACAGTGACCGGCAACGGCCCGCGAGCGCCCAGTCGCCGATGGCCGAAAGTCACATTCGAAGACGCCACTCCGGCACACTCAAACGGCACAACATCCGCATCCAGCAGTGCTACAATCCAACGAATCGGCCGGATGAATTTCGGCCCGCCGAGGGACGGCCAATACATCGTCTTCGGCCAAGGAATTGCGAGGATCAAACCCGGCAACTCTTCCGGCAAAGTCTCCGCCGCCGCCCGCCCCGCAATCTTCCGCGTGAAAGACCAATACTTCCCCTTCGCCGTTTCGACAACGGAAAGCTCCGCCGCCGAAACCCCCTGCTTCCCGCAGAACCCATCCAACGCCTTGCCCGTAACCGCGGCTGGCGGCCCAGTCACCACCTCTTCGCGGTCCGCCGATCGCGCCGCCACATCAGCCCGAACGACCAGTCGACGCGCCGTCGCGTCAACCCGCACATTCTCACCCGGGAACTTCGAGCGCAAAAACTCCAACGCCGCCGGAATCATCGAATCCGGAATTTCCTCGGTCCCGATTTCCAAAAGGAAGGGCAGCATCACGCCACCTCCCGATACTGCTCTTGATCCAGAAACGACTGCGCCACGCCTACCGCCAATTTACGAACCCGCGCAATTACACCCACGCGCTCGGTCACGCTAATCGCGCCCCGCGCGTCCAATAAATTGAACAAATTCGAACACTTCAAAACGTTGTCGTATGCCGATAACAATGGGAATCGGCGCTTGTCCGTCTCGGCGACGCGATATCCGTCAACAAGCCGCTGCGCCTCCGCCTCATACTCATCCAACAGCCGCCACAACCGCCGAACATCCGCTACTTCAAAGTTATAAACCGATTGCTGCAACTCATCGAAATACCGCACATCCCTATAGGTAAAGCCCGGCGCCCACTCGATATCGTAAACGCTCTCCTTCCCTTGCAGGAAAGAAACAATCCGCTCCAGCCCATACGTAATTTCCGCCGGCACATGCTCCAGATCCACGCCCCCGCATTGCTGAAAATACGTAAACTGCGTGATCTCCATCCCATCCAACATCACCTGCCAGCCAATGCCCCACGCGCCCAGGGTTGGCGATTCCCAATTGTCTTCTTCCAGTTTCAAATCGTGCTTGGAAAGGTCGATCCCAATGGCTTCCAGCGATCCCAAATACTGCTCGATCACATCGGCCGGCGTCGGTTTCAAAATCACCTGCAACTGCATGTGCTTGTACAGCCTGTTCGGATTGTCGCCGTACCGCCCATCGGCCGGACGACGGCTCGGCTGCACATACGCCACCTTATATGGCTTCCCGCCCAGCACTCGCAGAAACGTCTCCGGCGCCATCGTTCCAGCGCCCACTTCCGTGTCATACGGCTCCTGGATAATGCAGCCGCGGTCGGCCCAATATTTCTTCAGCTTGAAAACGGTCTCTTGAAACGTATCCATACTCGGCCTACAGAGTCTCCAGTACGCGCGCCGTCAACAGACGCCGCTCAATGTGTATTTCCACGCTACGAATCAGCGCCCGCCGCAGATCCTGCGCCGTCTCTTTGGTCCAGGCTCTGGGGTCCAGTTGGCTCACCGGTTTCTTCAACATTTCCTTAGCGATGGCGAGCGACTCATCTTCAATCCGCATCTCTTCTAAAAACCCCGATAGCCGCACGGCCCACAGCGAAAAATAGGTAATCGGCAACCAGACACCCTGCTTGCATCGAAGCTGTTCCAGCACCGAGCCAAGCAAGCGGAAAAATCTTTCGTTGGGTTCGTGGGAGGGCAACAACTGTTCACTGAGTTCGGCGATGTAGTCGAGCGCCACGCCGGAAGGGTAATCGCTGGCTAAACTGAACTGGCTTTCCACTAAATCACAACTATTCAGCCGAACCAGTTCCACGTTTTCCTTCTGGTAATAATGCATTTGCACCAGAGAGAGCCGCTCCAAACCGGAACCGAAGGAATTCTTCTGCCGCCGGGCGCTCCGCGCAATTCCCCGCAGCCGTCCCTGGTCCCTGGTGAGAAAACTCACTACGAGATCGGCTTCCCGGAAAGGGTAGGTTCGGAGGGTAAACGCTTCGCTGACCTTGGACGGCAACGGGCCTCAGTCGAGAACAACGTAGAATCTTTAGGCTACCATAGCCGTTTTCCCCTTCTCATGGCCAAACTTCACGACCTCTATCGCGACCGCCTCGCCGCCACCGGCCCCTTCGGCATCACCGCCACGCTCGGCATGACCATCGATCATTTCGAACCGGGCCTCGCGCGCATCTCCATGACCGTCTCACCCGCCATGCACAATCCGGCCGGAACCCTGCACGGCGGCGTATTCTGCGACCTGGCTGACCACGCGATGGGAGTCGCCTTCTTCAGCTCTCTCGCTGACGGCGAAGCGATGACAACGCTCGAACTCAAAATCAATTTCCTCCGTCCTGTCAGCGACGGTGTTATCACCGCCGAGGCGCGTGTGATCAACCGGAGCAAGTCCACCGGCCTCGTCGAATGCGATGTCCGCGACTCACTAAATCGGCTCCTCGCCCGCGCTTCCAGCACCTGTTTCGTGTTAACTGCGGATAGGGCCGAACCCGTCTTCCGGGCGATGACCAGTTGGAAATAAATGCTTCTCTTCGCAGTCACCATCTTTGTTTCCGCATTCCTCCTCTTTCAGGTCCAACCTGTTATCAGCAAAGCAATCCTCCCCTGGTTCGGAGGCGCCGCCGGCGTCTGGAGCACCTGCATGTTGTTCTTCCAGGCCGCGCTTCTGGGTGGCTACACCTACGCCCACTGGCTGCAGGGCAAACCCGCCAAACGCCAACGCCAAATCCATTTGACGCTACTGGGCCTCAGCCTGCTCTCGCTGCCCATTCTTCCGAACGTTTCCTGGAAACCGAGCGGCGGCGAAGAACCGATCTGGCGTATCCTCGGTCTCCTGGCCACCACCATCGGTCTTCCGTATTTTCTGCTTTCCACCACCAGCCCGCTGCTCCAGGCCTGGTACGTCCGCCACACCAAAACCGGTATTCCGTGGCGTTTGTTCGCGCTGTCTAACGCCGCCAGCTTGGCGGCATTGCTGACCTATCCGCTGCTGGTTGAACCCGCGCTCAGCGTTCCGCGGCAGGCCTGGGTGTGGTCCGCGGTTTATGGCGTTTTCCTTGTACTCGCCGGACTCGCCGCTTGGAAGTTCGCGGCCAACGATATTTGCCAAATCGAAGAAGCGGCCGTCCCTCCGACGTTTGCGCTTCGCGCTCTCTGGGTCTCGTTGGCCGCCTGCGCCTCCATCTTGCTCCTCGGAATTACCACGCACATGACGCAGGACGTCGCCGCCATCCCGTTCCTCTGGGTCATACCGCTCGCCGTCTATCTCCTCACTTTCATCCTCTGCTTCGAAACGTCGAAGGCGTACCACCGCATTGTGTTCATGCCCGCCCTCGCCATCGCCCTCTTCTACTTCGCCAAGCTTCTCGATCGCGAAGAATGGTCGCTTACCGTTACCGAAAATATCGGCATGTCGGCCGCCGTCCTCTTCGTGTGCTGCATGGTCTGCCACGGCGAACTCGCCGCCCTGAAACCCGCACCCCGCTTCCTGACGGGCTATTTTGTCTCGCTGTCGCTGGGCGGCGCACTCGGCGGTCTCTTCGTCGGTCTCATCGCCCCGCTGCTCTTCAACGCTTATTACGAACTCAACATTGGCCTCTGGCTCTGCGCCGTCCTTGCCGCCCTCGTTGTCGCCCGCGCCGGCCTCAGCGGTACGCGTCGGAAGATTGTGTTCGCCGCTATGCTCGCGGCGGCCGGCGCCTATGGCGCGTGGATGATCAAAATCAAGAAGGAGGAAATTGGCGGTGTCGAACTCGCCGTTCGCAATTTTTACGGCCATCTGCACGTCGCCGTCTGGGGCTCCGTTGGGGAGCACGGCGCCGCGCGCCAACTCATCCACGGTCAGATTAATCACGGCCAGCAGCTCTTGGATCCCTCGCGCGGGATGATGCCCTCCAGCTATTTCTGCAAGGAAAGCGGAGCCGGCCGGGCCTCATTGGCGCGCCGGGAAGGCGTCCCGCAAAAGGTCGGCATTCTCGGCCTCGGTTGCGGCGCGCTCCTCGGCTACGCCAGCAAAGAAGACGACTATCGTCTCTACGAAATCAACCCCCAAGTCTTCGAAATCGCTAAGAAGAACTTCACTTTCGTGACCGAAACGCCCGCCAAGGTTACCGAGATCCTGGGCGACGGCCGTCTCTCCCTGGAGCGTGAATCGCCGCAGAATTTCGACCTGCTTTTCATGGACGCTTTCTCCGGCGATTCCATCCCGGTCCACCTCGTCACCCGCGAAGCTTTCGACCTTTACGCCCGCCACATGAAGCCCGACGCCATCCTCGTCGTCAACATGACTAACAATTACCTTGACCTTCGTCCGGTCGTCGCCAGCGCTGCCAAACGCCTCGGCAGACTTGCCGTCGAGATCGAAGACACGCCCTACGAGACCGACGAAGAGTGCTTCCTCTCCCACTACGCGCTCGTGATGAGCGCCGCGCGCTACGCCGCCGCCCCGGAACTTCGCGTCAACTCCAAACTCCTTGAACCCACGCCCGGCTTCCGCGAATGGACCGACGCTTTTTCTAATCTTTTCGCCATCGTGCGAAGATAACGAAGCTCCCCGATGGCCCTCTACGCCCTTACAATTTTTCTTTCCTCGTTCCTGCTGTTTCAGGTCCAACCCATCATCGCCAAGATCATCCTGCCGTGGTTCGGCGGCTCGGCCGCCGTGTGGAACACCTGCATGCTCTTCTTCCAGGCGGCGCTGCTCGGCGGCTACACGTACGCCCATTTGATTTACGGCAAGCTGCCCTCGAAACGCCAATCGCATATCCATATCGGCTTGCTCGCGGTCAGCCTCCTCGCCCTTCCGATCCTTCCCGGCGCGTCCTGGAAACCGGAGGGCGCGGAGAACCCCGCTATTCTTATCCTCGGCCTGCTTGCCGCCACCATCGGCCTGCCCTACTTCCTGCTCTCCACCACCGGCCCCCTCATGCAGGCCTGGTACGCCCGCGCCAACGCCGGCGCCGTGCCTTATCGACTCTTCGCACTGTCTAACTTTGCCTCGCTACTTGCCCTTATCAGCTACCCGCTCTACGTCGAACCCGCTCTCGATTCGAATCGCCAAGCCTGGATCTGGTCCGGCGCTTATGCCGTTTTCGTAATCGTCTGCGCCAGCGTCGCTTGGCGCGTTCGCAACGACACCGCCGCTACGCTAGCGGCCGAAGAGGCCGAGTTCATTGAGCGGCCCACCTTAAAGCGCCGCCTGCTCTGGGTCGGCCTCGCCGCTTGCCCGTCGGTGCTGTTGCTAGCCGTGACCACCCACCTCACGCAAGATATCGCGTCGATTCCCTTCCTCTGGATCGTCCCCCTCGTCCTTTATCTCCTGTCCTTCATCCTCACCTTTGAAACGGACAGAATCTATTGGCGATGGTTCTGGCTCCCCCTGTTTGCCGTTTCCCTTGCCGGCATGGTCTGGATTGAAAAGGAAAACGCCCCCGAGATCACCATGATTCAGCGCATCGCCGCCTGCGCCGCCGCCATGTTCGTCAGCGCCATGGTGTGCCACGGTGAGCTTGCCAGCCTGAAACCGCACCCGCGGCACCTTACCAATTTCTATGTAGCTTTGAGTGTCGGCGGCGCGCTCGGCGGTCTGTTCGTCGGTCTCATCGCCCCCAGTTTCTTCAGCGCCTATCACGAATATCCCATCGGCTGGTGGCTGACATTCGCCCTGGTCCTGGCCGCCATCACCGCCCGATACGAAGTTTTCTTGCTTAAAGGCAAGGGCGTTGTGGTTTTAACTCTCCTCCTCGCCGCCTTAGGCGTCTACGGCGGCGCATGGACCAACATTCAAAAGAAATTCCTGGCTGGCTACCGCGTCACGCAACGCAATTTCTATGGCACACTGCGGATTGAAGACGAAGGCGACTTTAACGACAAAACCCGCGTCCGCCAACTCCTGCACGGCGTCATCAATCACGGCCAACAATACCTGAACCCGGAACGCCGCCGCGAGGCGACGACTTATTATTGCCGTGAAAGCGGCGTTGGAACCGCTATTTTGTCGCGTAATGAATTTCTCCCGCAGCGGGTCGGTGTCATCGGCCTCGGCACCGGAACACTTTCCACTTACGGGCGTATCGGCGACGAGTATCATCTCTTTGAAATCAACCCTCTCGTACTCCATCTCGCCCGCGCCGAATTTTCATTCCTCGGCGAGTCCCGCGCGGTCACCAAAGTCCACCTAGGCGACGCCCGCCTCAGCCTGGAACGGATGGAGCCGCTGCAACTCGATGTCCTCGCCGTTGACGCCTTTTCCGGCGACTCCGTTCCCGTTCACTTACTAACTAAGGAGGCAATGGAACTTTACTGGCGGCATTTAAGTCCGGCGGGGATGTTAGCGGTCCACATATCCAACCGCTACCTGGATCTCGAAGGCGTTGTTCAGACCGGCGCTGCCGCAACGGGCAAAGTGGCGCTGGAATTCTCCGACGAGCGCGACGACGGCGACGAAGTTTGCTACGGCTCGACGTGGGTGGTCGTGATGAACGAAGCTACCCAAAAATCGCGTGCCGCGCACCTCATTGCCGGAAAGCCGATGGAGTCGTCTGCGGGCTTCCGCGTTTGGACCGACAGCTTTTCGAATCTGATTAGCGTCCTCCGCGCGAAATGATTCACTCGAGCAGGCCGTCGCCGGCGAGGATGTCGTGATCGCCAAAGCCGGTAATCCGTTGCTACGCTTGGTTCGCATCGAACACGATCAGCCCATTCTTGGCAGCGCGCGCGGTGCGTTCGTGCTGAAAGACGGGTGGGACGAGCCGTTAACGGACAGCGAGTTTAACGAACTGTTCGGCAAATGAAATTGCTCCTGGATACTCATGCGCTGCTATACGCGATTTCCGATCCGGACCGATTGTCGCCAGCCGCGCAGGAGGCCATTCGCAACCCCAAGGTAGCGAGATGGGTCAGCGCGGTTTCACTCTGGGAAATCGCGGTCAAAATTCAAAGCGGCAAGTTGGATCTGCCGGTGACTTCCGCCTTCTACTTGGAGCATATTCGCAAGCTTCGGGCAAATATGCTCCACGTAGATTCCCGCCACAGCTTTGAAGTATTCCGTCTCCCGATGCTCCACCAAGATCCGTTCGACCGGCTGCTAATCGCGCAAGCTCGCGTGGAAGAAATGACACTGGTGACGCGGGACGAATCGATTGGGCGTTATTCCGTTCTTACGCTTTGGTGACTCGAAAATGAGCGGACCGACGCAGATCGCCTACCGGCAAACTCGGTGAAGGCGGCATGGGCGCGGTCTATCGTGCGACCGATACGAAACAGACTCGTCCGTTTCACCCGCGAAGTTCACATCCTCGCCGGCCGCCGACTCTTCTTTCCCACGTCCGGCGGCCGCGTCATGGTTTGCGCTTACGAAATCCGTTTCTAAACCCGCCTCCGTACACGTCACCTTCCTGCTAAACTTCTTCGACGAACTCAAGCGCCGCCTGCCCAATTGAAACGCCGACTCGCTAAACTAGCGGCATGGAAGTGAATATCTACGAGGCCACGACCAATCTGCCGAAGCTCATCGAACAGGCGCTCGCGGGCGAAGAAGTAATCATCGCCGACGCCGGGAGCCCGCTTGTGAAACTTGTCCGCATTGAGCGCCACAAACCGGTCCTTGGTAGCGCCCGGGGTACATTCGTCCTTAAAGACGGCTGGGACGACCCGTTGACCGACGCCGAGATGGAAGATCTCTTCGGTCTATGAAGGTTCTTCTCGATACCCACACGTTTCTATTCGCGATCACCGAGCCGGAGCGGCTGTCACCGGCGGTTCACGAAGCGCTACTCAACGAAGACCTGCCAAGGTGGGTAAGCGTCGTCTCCCTATGGGAAATCATTCTCAAAATTCAGATCGGGAAACTGGATTTAACGCCCGAGCCGGCGTATTATTACTAGCATCTGCGCGAGATCGGGGCAACGGTACTCCCGGTAGACGCGCGGCACAGCTTCGAGCTCATTCATCTGCCGCTGTTACACAAAGATCCGTTCGACCGGCTACTAATCGCGCAAGCCCGCGTCGAGGACATGACTCTCCTCACGCGCGACAAATCTATCCAGCGGTATTCCGTAACCACGCTTTGGTAAGATGCATTGACGCAGAGCAATGCTGGCTCCTACTCAAATCGCCCATTATAAAATCACCGGCAAAACGCGCGACCGATACCAAACTCAATCGCGAAGTCGCTATTAAAGTCCTGCCTGAAACAATGGACGCGCACCGGCTAACCCGCTTTACTCGTGAAGCCCATGCCCTTGCAGCGCTGAATCACCCCAACATCGCCGCCGTCCATGGCGTTGAAGATCGCGCCAATTGGCAATCCCCCCTCAAAAACTAAGCGGTCGCCTCAATGAGCCTGCAGCAACCTGTCCACGGAAATGTCCTCATCGACCGGCGGCCGATATAGCCCAATACCACCTCCACTCCAGCGGCCGCCACAATGTGTAGCGCCGAATCGCTGATTTTCACCGACGTTAAAGTACTCATACCAGCGCTCCGGCAACGCGCATCCTTCACAGGTCGAATGTACATTCACCTCTAAGCGCGTGCGGCTTCGAAATCATTTCAGGAACGTCCACTACGCGCCATCTCAATACGCCGAATCGTGATCGGGGTGCAGCGTCAGAAATTCCAAAAACTCCCCGCTTCGGCGCACCACCGCGCGCATCTTCTTCGCAATTCGAATCGAGTACAGGCGTGACCCATCCGCCGCCCGCCGGCTTTGAATCGTCTCCCAATGAAAGCCCTTGTCTCGATAGAGAGTGTCCCAATCCAGCCCAGCCAGTTTCACGCAACTTTGGAGCACGGCCATTCGGTCTTCCTTCTCCAGCGAAAACCACTGCCGCTGAAACTCGCGGTTATACAAGTCAAGCCGGATTGCCATCGCGGCTTAATTTCCCCTCCGCGCCTTCCGCCCCGCCGCCTTCAAATCGGACTCCGCCCGCTCGGTCTCGCCCGACCATGCCAACGCCCTATCCAAACTAGCCTTCACCGCCGGAGTATGCAACCACATTTCATTGTCCGGAATTACTTGCGCGGTCTTGATGACCCATACACCCCGCTCCACCTCGTCCACGGTCACCGTCCGCCCGGCGTATTCCTTGCCCAACGAAATCTGCCCGCTCGTTCCGATTGTCTTAATTTCCATTGGCACAACGGCAGCTTAGCACAACGGCATGACAGCACGAGACGAGTACAAGATGCTACCGTAAGAGATTCAAAATGGATTTCCTCGCCGGCCTGAACCCGCAACAACAAGAAGCCGTCGCGCACACGGAGGGTCCGCTCCTTATTCTCGCCGGCGCCGGTAGCGGTAAAACCCGGGTTATCACCCATCGCATCGGCCACCTTATCAGGACCAAAGGAGTGTACCCGGCGTCCATTCTGGCCGTCACGTTCACCAATAAAGCCTCCAAAGAAATGCGCGACCGCGTCGCCAGAATTCTTCAGGAACCCGACTTCAATCGCCTCCCGCGCGTCTCTACTTTTCATTCCTTCTGCGTTCGTACGCTCCGCCGCGATGGCGCCCGGCTGGCCGATATCCGTCCCAACTTCACCCCCACGTTCAACATCTACGACGATGACGATCAGCTCTCGGTCATGAAGCAGACGTACAAAAACCTCGGCCTCGACGAGAATTTCATGAAGTTTCGCGCCGCCCTCAGCCGCATCTCCGCCGCCAAATCGGCCAAGGAGACGCCAGCCGACTTCTACAAACAAACGGCCGACCCGCGGATGGCCCGCCTAGCCGTTATCTACGAACAGTACGAGGGCCGTCTGCAGCAAGCCAACGCCCTCGATTTCGACGACCTGCTATTGCAAGCCGTTCGCCTCTTTTCCTATGACGCCGATCTGCGCCGCCGTTATAACGACTACCTCGAATACCTGATGATCGACGAGTACCAGGACACCAACCGCACGCAGTACGAACTGGTGCGGTTGTTATCCGCCAAACACTCGAACGTCGCCGTTGTCGGCGATGAGGACCAATCCATCTATAGCTGGCGCGGCGCCGATATCCGTAATATTCTGGACTTCGAGAATGACTATCCGAACGCCCGGGTCATTCGCCTGGAACAGAACTACCGGTCGACCAAAAACATTCTCGACGCCGCCGGCGCCGTCGTCGAAAACAACGTCCAGCGGAAAGGCAAGAACCTGTGGACAGAGTCCGTTGGCGGCGAGAAAGTCACCGTATTCGAAGCTCTCGACGGCGAGAACGAAGCGCTCTACATTGCCGACCAGATCAACAAAGCTCTCGGCGCCAACCCACACGATAAGGCTGCCGTTTTGTACCGGACGAACTTTCAATCACGGCAAATTGAGGAGGCGCTACGGCGCTACGGCCGACCCTATATCGTGGTGGGTGGCTTCAGTTTCTATCAGCGCGCCGAGGTTAAGGATCTGCTTTCCTACCTCAAGGCGATTCAGGCGCCGGATGACTCGGTAGCGCTGCTCCGTATCATCAACGTCCCCGCGCGCGGCATCGGCAAGACCACGCTCGACCAGATCGAGCAGTTCGCGAACGCCGAAAAAATGCCGGTCTTCAAAGCGCTGGAACGGATGTTGGAAGAGCGGCAACTTGGCGCCCGGGCCGAGTCGTCGCTGAAGGCCTTCCGCGAACTCATGTTCGAACTTCGCGGAGTTGCCGAGCGCGGCGACGTCGGCGAAACAGTTCGCAACATCGCGGAAAAATCCGGGTATATGGCGATGCTGAAGAACGACCCCTCGCCCGATGCGGAGACGCGCCTGGAGAACATTCAGGAACTGCTTAACGCCGCCGGGGAAGCCGCCGAGCGGCAGGAGACTATCGCCGACTTCCTGGACCACGCCGCCCTCGTCGCCGATAGCGATCAACTCGACAGCGAAGCCCGCATCAGCCTGCTGACCATCCATAACAGTAAGGGCCTGGAGTTTCCGCTGGTCTTTATCGCAGGGGTGGAAGAGGGGCTGTTCCCGCACCAGCGCAGCCTGATCGACGCGAATTCCATGGAAGAGGAACGGCGGCTCTGTTACGTCGCCATGACGCGCGCCGAAAAGAAGCTCACAATCAGTTGGGCTCGTTTTCGCCGCCGCTTTGGCGGCGGCCCATCGGAGCCGTCAATGCCGTCGCGCTTCCTGCGGGAAATTCCGGCAAAGCTTGTCGAGCGTAAGGGCGCCAAATCGCGGTATATGACCGAGGAGGACGAAGACGCCGATCTCGAACTGTTCGGAGAACGGTTCGAAGTTAACGAAGCGGCCAAGAAAAACCTCTATACCGGCAAGACGTCCAACTCGGTCGAGAATGTTCGCGGCTTCTTCGAGCAGCGCGGCGTTAACGTTCCCGTGCCGGCCGCGCCGCCCGCGTCTGTCAAACAACCGCAGCCAGTCCGCGCCCCTGGCTCAGTAGCCTACGGCCCGCCCAAACAACAAGCGGTGAAACGCCCCGGCTCCCAACATGTCGGATCCGTGGTGCAACATTCCAAGTATGGCCGCGGAACTGTACTTCGGCAAGAAGGGGACGGCGAGGATGCTAAACTCACAATTAGCTTTCCCGGCTATGGTTTAAAAAAACTGATAGCCAAACTGGCTGGACTGAAAACTTAAGAATGAATACGACGAACGTTACCGACAAAGTCTGTCTCTTATACACATCTGACGCTGCCGACGAATAGAGAGGTGTAGATCTCGGTGGTCGCCGTATCATT
>ENA-ORBV01007463-ORBV01007463.1-microbial-mat-metagenome-genome-assembly--contig:-NODE-7463-length-18773-cov-3.872486_pt1 | contig 18773 bp, 17 predicted proteins | sample MGYA00237777_ERZ505514 | MGnify/ENA primary metagenome ERZ505514 (study PRJEB26160, sample SAMN06269048) | microbial mat metagenome | isolation source: Oligotrophic lake microbial mat | place... | reverse complement strand
CGCAGCTTACACCAATCGCCCGTGATTTTTGGACTGTCATTGCGAGAAGCGAAGCGACGAAGCAATCGAGCTGGATCACCCCGGCGCGCTTCGCGCACCTCGTTGCGGTGACAATCGTCTACATTATTAAGGCGCGGAATAAAACCATCGCGGATAGCGCGGATGAAGCGGATGCCCAAGGTAGTCGTGGGTTCAAGTCCAGCTGGAGCGTTTGGATAGGATGATCTATCAGCGTAATCCGCGGTCGAAGGTTATGGGGTTTTTATACCCATCGCCGGTGATTTTTGGACTTTTCCGAGGGTAGGGCCCGACCGCGCCAAAGTCAAAATCACATTAGTCGCTGGTACCAGATCTCACATTTCAAATTTCAAATCTGAGCTCTCGAATCTCAGATTCGCCGGGCCACGCCGGTCACATCCCTTTTTTCACAAACGCGATGTCGCTGCTCGTATCCTTGATGCGGATGGTCTTTTGGCCCTGCGTATCTTTGCCAATGTAATCGATGCTCGCCGCCACCAAGACTGGCAGGTTGCGCCGGATATCGCGACTTTCACCCTCGCTGGTCACGTCGATGGTCCAGATTTCCTGCGGGGGCCGACCTTCCTGAGCGGGCGTGGCGTCCTTGGCGGATAGCTTCAGGTACTTTTCGTAAACCACCACCGTGATCTGGTATTCGCGGAAGCCGGCAAACTCCGTAGTGGGGGGATCTTGCACCGTGATGGTCTGATAAATGGGACGTCCCTGCGAATCGGTGCCGACTTGCACGCGTTCCGTGCGGATCTGGCCCGGAAGGGTGATGTAGACGGGTTCAGAAACGGTCTCGCGGCGCATCTGCGGGGGCCCCACGCCGTAGTCCAAGTCGACCACCATGTCGGGCTTCGTATTCGGCGGCGCCTCGTACAGGCCTTTGCCGGAGAGCGCGGTCTTCACCAGCCCCGCAGCTTCCTTGTACCGCAGCGAGTCGTCGGCGACGAGCGGGTTGCGGTTCTTGATCTCGTAGGAAATAGCCTCCTCGGCTTTCGGCTTGGCGAGGGCATCGACCTTAACCGTATGGGTCGTGGCGCAGCCGCCCGCGAACAAACCGCCGAGCAGCAAACCAGCGCGGGCCAATAGTAAGCGACCCGGGCGAGAAGAATTCGATTCCGATGGGAAGTCGGTATCCATGAGCGGGGACCATACTCAAAGAAATTCAGTAGGCAACTCCCCGCGTGCGCCAAAATCGCGTTCGGCCCCGAAAAAGAGTCGAAAAGCTGTTAAACGTACCCTCGAACGCCTCCTGCGCGCTGAGCGCTTACTTCCGACGGCGATCCGCCAGCTGGGCCCGAAGCACAAGGCGAAACATCTGAATGCACAGCCAGAACACGCCACTCATGCAGGCCGCGGTCAGACCACCCCAAAGCATGATCATCGATTTATCGTTCGAGGGCACATGCGACGCCACCAGCTGGTAGATCCCGAGAAAAAACAATACGATCAGAATAGTGTCGACGACCAAGGTGACGGGTGTGGTGAAGCGTTGTCCTTCCAGTGACATCCCGCCAGCAAAGACCGATTCCGAAAATTGGGAAAGCGGAAAATCGGAAAATCGGAAAATCGGAAAATCGGAAAACTCGGAAAAGCGGGAAATCGGAAAACGGGGGGAGGAGAAAATTGCGAAAGCGGAAAAGCGGAAAACTCGGAAAATTGGGAAAACGGAAAAGCGGGAAAGCGGAAAACGGGCGACCCATACGGCAGATGGGGCGAACGGGCTTGTTACTTTCTGATCAAAGGTCTTTTGGAATCGCTGCAGTCAAGACTTCCGGTTCGCCCTCCGTGACGTGTACGTTGTCTTCGATGCGAACTCCGCCGAGGTGAAGGTATTGTTCCACGAGGGCCCAGTTTACGGCCTGCCGGTAGCGTTCGCGGCGTGACGGCTCATTGAGCAGCAGAGGGATGAAATAGAGCCCGGGCTCGACCGTGACGACGTACCCGGCCGCCAACGGCAGATCCATGCGCAAGGTGCGCAGGCTGGGGCGCGGGTCTTTGGTGCGCCCCGGCTGTACCCCGCTGGCATCGCGCACGCCCAAGCCCACCATGTGCCCGAGGCCGTGAGGGAAGAAGAGGGTGTGCGCATCCTGTTCCACCAGTGACTCGGGTTCGCCGCGGAGAATGCCGAGGTCGACCAATCCGGCAGTCATCTGTAGGGCCGCCGCAAGGTGGATGTCCTTCCATTCGGCGCCCGGACGGCAGCGCGCGATGGCACGTTCTTCCGTCTCGAGCACCAGCTGGTGGAGCTCTCGCTGAAACCCGGTGGGCTCGCCGACCACGTAGGTCCGCGTCACGTCCGCGGTGTAGCGGTCAATTTCCGCGCCGGCATCGATCAGGACAAACTCTCCGTTTTGCAGCCCGCGATCGCTGGGTTCAAAGTGCAGGACGGCGGCGTTCGGCCCGCTGCCCACGATGCTGCCGTAACCCGGCCGCGAGCCGCCCCCGCGAAAAAAACCTGCCTCCAATTCGATCTGGAGGGACCGCTCGCTCCGCCCCGGCTGCAAAAACTCGCGGACCGTCTCATAACCGTGAGCGGTAGCGGCCACCGCCCGCCGCAGCAGCGCGAGTTCGGTGGCGTCTTTGGGCCGGCGAGCATGGCGCAGGGCGATCTGCGTCCCCTCGGTGAGTTCAGGATCGAAGGGCCCGCTGAAATCTCGCGGCCGAGCTCCCAGTTGAGCGCAACGCCGCCCCTCCCTGCGGCTCAGCCAGGCGGGCAGTTGATCGAGCGGCGTTCCCGGCAGCTGCTGGCGACCTTCCCAGATCTGCTCCGTCTGACTCACTGTCGGCACGAAAGAGATCCATCCCGACCCGCCCGCTGCGTTGCGATCCGCGGGATCGAAAACCACCACGCCGCCCGCGCATTCGATTCCGGCCAGATAAAAATAGTCGGCGTGTGAACGAAACGGATACGTCTGGTCGCTGCCCTCCGGCAACGGCACCGGCTCGCCCGCGCCAATCAGCAGAAAGCCGTCGCCGAGAGTAAGGGCAGAGGCAACCCGCTGGCGACGCGCCGCAAGAATATCGTCCGGCATCATGGGACCGCGAACGTGCCGGTTCGTTGCCGCCTCCGCAAGCCGCCTCCGGAATGCGGACGAGGGCGTCCGCGGTCCCAGGATATTCGAGCCGCAAAAACAACTCCGACTTTTCGCATTGGATCGAAAGATCCCCGGGACCGCGGCCGCCCCCGGCCGCATTCCGAAGGATCGCAGGCTCTTCAAGAATTGGGGGTAGGGCCGGCGTTCCGCAGCCGGCCTGGTTGTGCGAGGCTCGCCTGCCTAAACGCTAGCACCGGCCTATTATCCTATCAAACGTAGTTGAACCACTGATTTTCACTGATCACCACTGCTGCAAGCAGAGTTGCGCGATGAAGGCCGTTCACCCGGTAAGTGAAGGGAAAGTCTATCACACGATCTGGATCTATTTGATCAGTGTTTGTTAGTGCTCATCAGTGGTTACCTCGTCTGCGGAATTTAGGAGTGTGCGGATTCGTATCGTCAAAGGACCGCTGCGGAGAGCGGTCCCTACCTTCAATCTTACGATCATCCCTAACTTCAGTCCTCGATCCACCCAACCATGAAGGTGCGCAATTTTTGCGCAACTAACGCCCCGTTTGCGCAAGCTCTGCTCACGGTTCGGCGCCGAAAATTTCGCCACCCCGCAGCGAGGCCCCGTGGCATGGTTGCTGCACCTCCGACACCCACCCCATGAACACTCCCGGACATTCCCTTTTGTCGGCGCGCCGTTTTGTCATCCCTTCGTCCCGTCGGTTCCGCGCGATCGCGTGGCTGGCGGTTTCACTGAGCGTTGCGGCTGGGCTTCAGGGTCAGGATGCCGACGAACGCCGCCGCCGTGGTGGCACCCCGGGAGGTGACGACCAACAGGGTCGGCGCGCCTTCAATCCGGAAGACATGCAGGCGCGCATGGCGACCGCGCTGCGGGAGCGGTTGGAGGTCACGGATGACGAAGAGTGGAAACTTATTTCAGAGCGGATCCTCAAGGTCTCGGAATTGCGCCGTGCCACGGGCGGACCAGGTGGACCCTTGGGAATGATGATGGGTGGCCGCGGCGGTCCGGGCGGCACGGGCGGTGCCCCCGGCGGCGGCGATGCAGCTGGTCGCGGGACGCGGGGTACGCGTGGCGGTTCAACCAATCCGGAAATGACCGCGCTGCAGGCGGCGGTCCGCGACAAGCTCCCCGAGGCCGAGGTCAAGGTGCGTCTCGCCAAGCTGCGGGAAACGCGGAAGAACGACGAGGCCAAGCTGGCCAAGGCGCAGGACGATTTGCGCGCCGTGCTCTCCATTCGCCAGGAAGCCGTCGCCGTCGTGTTCGGACTCCTGCCTTAAACCCGCCTGTGCTCACCGACCTTGTTCCCACCCCCAGCGCCGCCAGCGTTCTCCCGGATCTGTTGACCCGCATGATTGCGGGCCGGCAGCTCACGACGACTGACGCGCGTTCCTACCTGAAACAGAATCCCGGCAGCGACGCGCTGACCGAGGAACGGGTGTTGCGCTGGCTCGCCCGCGAATACGGCGTGGCCTTCGCCAAGCTCGATGAGCTCGAGCCCGACAAGCAGGTGTTGTCGCTCTTTCCTGCGCGGCTACTGCTCCGTGACGAACTTCTGCCGCTCCGGCGGGTGGACAACCAGATTGAGATCGCGACCAGCCGGCTCTTCGCCACGCAAGGGATCGACGGTCTGAAAGCGCTGACCGGGCTGCGGCTCCAACCCGTGCTCGCGCCGTCTGAGGTGATCCAGCGCGAGATGAAGAAACGGCTCGGCGTCGGTGCCGATACGATCGACACGCTCGATGAAGAAACCGCCCTTCAGGTGGTCGACGACAACGGCGGCCAGGGCGGAAACAATCTCGACGACGCGGCGGAAGACGCCTCGATCATTCGCTTCGTCAACCAGGTGTTGAAGGACGCGATCGATCTGCGCGCGTCCGACATCCATCTCGAACCCTTCGAAGACGAACTCCGCATTCGGTACCGGATCGACGGTGTGTTGCAGGAGGTTCCCGTCCCGGCGCAGATCAAACGTTTCCAGCCGGCGATCGTCGCCCGGGTTAAAATCCTCAGTCATCTCAACATCGCCGAGAAGCGGCTGCCGCAAGACGGCCGCATCAAGGTGCGGATCGATGTCGCCGAGGTGGATATCCGCGTATCCATTATCCCGATGCTGCACGGCGAGGCCGTGGTGATGCGTCTGCTGCGCCAGAACTCGTCGCTCAAGGGCGCTCGCGAGCTGGGCATGAATGCGCGCGAACTCGCCTGTCTCGAACGCGTGCTGCAGTTGCCTCACGGCATCGTGCTGGTCACCGGTCCGACCGGCAGTGGCAAAACGTCGACCCTCTACACCGCGCTGCACGAGATCAACGACTCCGAGCGCAAGATCGTCACGATCGAGGATCCGATCGAATACCAGCTCAAGGGCGTGAACCAGATTCAGGTATCCGAAAAGTCGGGACTGACGTTTGCGCGCGGCCTGCGGTCGATTCTCCGGCACGATCCGGACGTCATTCTCATCGGTGAAATCCGCGACCAGGAAACCGCGCAGATCGCAGTGCAGGCGTCGCTCACCGGTCACTTGGTTTTCTCGACGTTGCACACCAACGATGCGGCGGGCGCCCTGACGCGTCTCGTCGACATGGGCGTGGAGCCTTACCTCGTGGCGTCATCGCTCGAGGCGGTGCTGGCGCAGCGGTTGGTGCGCGTGCTGTGTCCGCATTGCAAAGCCGTCGACACGTCGCCGGCCGCGCAGACCTACAAGGCGCGCATCGGCATTCCCGCTAACGCGACGATCTATCGGGCCATGGGCTGCCGCGAATGCCGGAATACGGGTTTCCATGGTCGGCGCGCCATTTTCGAGTGGATGGACAGCAGCAGCGAGATTCGCCAGCTGATCCTGAAGAATGCCTCCACGGATCTGGTGCGGGACGCGGCTTGCCGCGCCGGCATGACGACCCTGGCCCAGGATGGGCGGCGGCTGGTGCAGGAGGGTGTGACCACGATTGAGGAAATCCTCAGCGTGACCACGGCGCACGAGGCGCCTCCGCCCATTCCGGCCGCGGTTCCCGTGACCCCCGCGTCGTAACCGGTTTTCCGGTACACGCGCTTTCCTCTCATGCCCCACTTTGCTTACAAAGCCATGCAGCTCGACGGCGTCCTCGTCGAGGGCAGCCTCGAGGCGGGCAGCCGGCACGAGGCGATGCGTCAGGTGGAGGTGCGAGGGTTGAAGCCCATTCGCCTGGCGGAAGCCGCCGCGCTGCCCACCGGGAAGTCCGGCGCGAAGACTGCGGCGCCCGCAGGTACGGCGAACGCCAAGCCTGGGTTGCTCAATCTGCAGATTGGCGGCGCGCGCAAGATCACGCCGCGTATGCTGGAAAATTTCACGCGCCTCCTGTCGAGCCTCCTGGCGGCGGGCGTGCCGTTCAGCCGCGCGTTGGTCATCATCCATCGGGAGGCCGCGGCGCCGGTCGCCAAGGCGAAGTGGAAGGAGATCCACGATCTCGTCATCGATGGCATGTCGCTTTCGCATGCGATGGCGCGATCCCCGGAAACGTTTCCGAGAGTTTATATCGCAATGGTCGAGGCGGGTGAGACGGGTGGATTCCTCGACGTCGTGCTGGCCCAGATCGCTGACTTTCAGGCGCGCGAAAAGGAGCTGCAGGGAAAGGTGATGACCGCGCTGATGTACCCGGCGATCCTGCTATTTCTCGCGATCGGGGTTTTGATTTTCCTGTTGGTGTTTTTCATCCCGCGATTCCAGCTGGTATTCCAAGGTTTCAACGCGGAGCTCCCGCTGCTCACGCAGATCATCGTGGCCGCGAGCGAGAGCGTGCGGCATTACGGCTTTTTCCTGCTGGCGGGAATTGTGATCGGGGTCGTCACGTTGCGAAACTGGTTCAAATCCGAAAAGGGTCGCCGCGCCTGGGAAGGGTTGATTTTGCGCGCGCCGACGCTCGGGCCGCTGCTCGCGCAGTTCGCGATGGCTCGTTTTTGTCGCATGCTCGGCACGCTGCTGGGAGCCGGCGTGCCGCTGATCAACGCGCTTAACGTGGCCCGCCGTTCCATCGGCAATCAGGTGTTGGTCGATGCGGTTTCCGAATCGATCGACCGCGTGAAGGAAGGCAAGGCGCTCGGCAAAAGTCTCGCGCAGAACAGTGCGTTGTTTCCCGGCGCGGTGATCGAAATGATTTCCGTGGCTGAGGAGAGCGGCAAGCTCGACACCGAATTGCTCCGCATCGCCACCGTCACGGAAGGCGATCTCGACCGTCAGTTGAAGACCGTCGTCGCCCTCGCGGAACCGCTGATGCTGTTCCTCATCGCGGCCCTGGTGGGCACGATCTTCATCGGCATGGTCATCCCGATCTTCTCTTTGCAGGACCACATCAAATAACCCGCTTTATGAAAGCCCTGAACCTTCACTCCCGTTATTCACGTGCCCGTGGTTGCGCGCTCCGACGCTCCGGCGAAAGTGCCTTCACGCTCGTCGAACTGCTCCTGGTGCTCGTCATCCTCGGCATCCTCGCCGCCCTCGTGCTGCCGAAATTCACCGGCCGGACTGAGCAGGCGCGGACGACGGCGGCCCTGACGCAGATCTCGACTTTTGGCACCGCGCTCGATGCGTATGAAGTCGACACCGGCAGTTACCCCCGCGGGCAGGACGGCTTGAGCCAGCTCATCTCCGCTCCGTCTGACGTCACGGGCTGGCGCGGGCCTTACTTGAAGAGCGACATTCCGATGGATCCGTGGGGTAACGCTTACGTCTACGAGTTCCCTGGCCGGATTAACCCGAGCGGCTATGACATCCGTTCCATAGGGCCGGACGGTCAGGCCGGTTCGGCGGATGACATCGTTAACGCGCGCATCTCCGGACGCTGAACGATTCACGATGATTCGAGCCAAGCAGTTTCAGTTGGGGCTGGGGCGCAGCGCCGGGAATACCCGGGGTTCGCGGCTGCTTGGGTTGGTTGCGGTTGGAAAACATCGCTGCGCCGCGAAGGCGCGCGGGGCGTTTACGCTCATCGAGCTGATCTTCGTGATGGTTCTCTTGATCGTGGTCGCCTCGATGGTGGCCCCGCGCATGTCCTCGTTTTTTCGCGGCCGGGTGCTTTCGAGTGAAGCGCGGCGCATGCTGTCGCTCGTGAATTACGCGCAGAGCCGGGCCGTGGCCGAGGGTGTGCCGGTCTTGCTGTGGATTGACGCGACGAATGCATCCTACGGCGTGAGCGTGCAGGGTGGGCACACGGGCGCTGACGATCGGATGCCGAGCTTTGTGGTCGAGCCGTCGTTGCGCCTCGAGGTCGCGGCAGGCACGACCGTGAACGAGTCGGAGAATGGCGACGAACAACTTGGGCTCTCCGGAAATTTTCCAGCCATTCGTTTCAACCCCGATGGATTTTTTGAGGATGGCAGTGTGAACAAAATCATCATCCGTCAGGGTGATGAAGGCGCACTTGAGATTGTGCCGACGGCCAACCGCCTGAGTTTCGAAATTCTGCCTGAGCGCCGTGCGAACTGATTTCTTCCGTTTCAATTCGCGGGGTGGCCGGCGGACGCGACGCTTGGCGATCTCGGCGTTTACCCTCGTCGAGATCCTCGCGGCCTTGCTGATGATGGCGATCATCATTCCGGTCGCGATGGAAGGCATGACCACGGCCAGCCGCGTGGGCATCATGGGGCAGCGCAAGGCAGCGGCCATGCGGGTGGCGGAGCGGTTGCTCAACGAGACGGTGATCGAGAATCAAACCGCGCAGGCGGCCAGCGGCGGCAATATCGTGGATGGTGACACGAGTTACGCCTGGACGATGCGTTCCGAAGGTTGGTCCGTCGACGCGATGACGCAGCTGACCGTCACGGTCACGTTCATCGTGCAGGGCCGCTCCTACGATGTGAGTGCGACCACGTTGCTGGCGCCACCAGCGTCGACGGTTCCCACGCTATGAAACGCCAACGGTATAACGTTCGCGCGAACCAGGGTTTCACCCTGATGGAGCTGCTGCTCGGCATCGTCATGGGCGCGGTGATTCTGATCGTAATTCAGACGACTTTCTTCGGTGCGCTCCGCCTGCACAACACCGCGCACCGCCGCATCGACGCGGATCTCGTCGTGCAGCGGGCGCTCGGGATCATCCGGCGCGATCTCGCCGGTCTCATGCTTCCGGGTGGCACGATGGTCGGCCAACTGCAGACCACGAGTTTTTCGTCGTCAATGACGCAACCGGCCGGCGAGAGAGTGTCGCCGGATTTCTTTACGAACTCCGGGCGCATCGATGGCTGGACGCCGTTCTCCGAGCTGCAACAGGTCGCGTACTACCTCGCACCCTCGCCTGGATCCCTCAACGCGAAAGACCTCGTGCGCGTCGTGACGCGCAATCTGATTCCCGTCCAGGAGGCCGTCCCCGATGAGCAGGTGTTGCTGCACGGAGTCGCGGCCGTGAACGTCATGTTCTATGACGGTATTGGGTGGACGGATACTTGGGATTCGGAGGCGTCCTCCACCTTGCCGCGAGCGATCAAGTTCAGCCTGACGATGGCGTCGGAGAACGCGCAGGTTTCGCTCGATCCGACGGAGCTGGTGGTGCCGGTTTTGGTCACGACCACGACCTCGGCGGCGGAAGCCCAGGAGACGGTGCTATGACCTCGCCAAGCCTGCAGCGGTATTCACGTTCCCGCCCTGGCCAACGCGGCGCGGTGCTGGTAATCGTCATCTGGATCTGCCTCGGACTGGTCGCGCTCACGCTGTATTTCGCTGATTCGATCACCTCCGAAATGCGGGCGGCGGACAACCGGGTGGCGGAGATCGCGGTCCGTCAGGCCGTGGCGGGCGGCACTCGTTATGCCGGTTACATTTTGAGTCAGTTTGCGACGGAAGGCAGAGTGCCGCTCCGGGAAGACTATGATTCCGAGGAGCTGCCGGTGGGCGATGCGAATGTGTGGTTTATCGGCCGGGATGCGAACGAGCGCCCGACCAGTGAGCCGTTTTTCGGACTGGTTGATGAAGCTTCGAAGCTGAATCTGAACACGGCAACCCGCACGATGGTCGAGGCGCTGCCAAATATGACGCCCGAATTGGCGGAGGCGATCATGAGCTGGAAGGCGCGCAACCAGGCCGGGGCGAATGACAGCACCTATGGCCGACTCGATCCCCCGCGCTTAAACAAAGGCGCGCCGTTTGAATCGGTGGACGAACTGCGGCTGGTTTACGGGGCCACGCTGGACGTGCTGCTCGGTGAGGACATCAATCGCAACGGCGTGCTCGACGAACATGAGAACGACGCCGATCAGTCGGCGCCGCGCGACAATGCCGACGGCCTGCTGCAGCCAGGCATTTTGGAGTACGTCACCATTTACAGTCGCGAGCCCAACCGGCGCGCGAACGGCGCTCGTCGCATCAATATCGCGACAGCGCAAAATCGCCCCCAACTGGAGCAGGTACTCCGCCAGCAGTTCGGACCGTTTCGTGCCGCACAGATCTTACAGGCGATTGGCACCCAGCCAATGGACAGCATCGCTGAGTTCATGGTGCGAGGCCGGTTGTCGGCGGAGGAGTGGGCGCAGATCCGGGGAGAGATCACGACCAGCAACAACACCACGGTGGCCGGCTTGATCAACGTGAACACTGCGAGCGAGACCGTGCTGGCCTGTATCCCCGGGATCGGCGTGGAGAATGCGGCGACGCTCGTCGGGTATCGGTCGGCCCACCCCGACGTGCTCACCTCACTGTACTGGCTGAGGGAAGTGCTCACGCCCAATGCGATCATCCGCGCGGGGCGTTACCTCACTGACCGTTCGTATCAGTTTAGTGCGGACGTGGCGGCGGTCGGGATTTCGGGCCGCGGTTACTGCCGCGAGAAAACTATTTTTGATCTGAGCGAAGGGACCCCGCGAATCGTTTATCATCAGGATCTCACCAGCTACGGCTGGGCGCTCGGCGAGCAGGTTCGGCAGACCGTCAGGGACGCCAAGGAAAGACGCACATGAAATGGACAACTAAGAAACGCCTGCAGTCGGTTATCGGCTTGTCCGTGGTTGACGGACAACTCTGGGTGACGCACGTCGCGCGAGCCAAGGCCGCGGTCGCCACCTTGCGGTCGGCGCATGCCACGCTGGCGCTCGACCTGCTTCATCCCGAGGCCGAGTTGGTGGGCCGCGAAATCAAGAACCAGCTTGAAGCCGCGAATATCCGCGAACGCCACTGTGTGGTGGCGCTGCCGCCCGAGTGGATCATGAGCCAGCACGGGCGCGTGCCGGAGCTTTCGGCGGAAGACACCGCGAGCCTGCTTCAAATCGAAGCGGAGAAGGGATTTCCCTGCGCGTTCGAGGAACTGCAGATCGCGCGTTCGCCGCAGCGGGCCGCGGATGCCAGCTACATCACCCAGCTGGCGGTACGGCATGAACAGCTTAGCCGCCTGGCTTCGGTCCTGCAGCACGCGGGTCTTAAGCCAGTGAGTTTTTCGTTGGGGCTCGCCGCGCTGGCGGGAGCGGTGGCACCGGCGGGCGAGGGGCGCATGACGCTCCTGCTCGGCGCGAAAGGGGCGACGCTCCTCATTTCCGCCGGCGGTGGCATCGCGGCGTTTCGTACCTTTGAAGCGACCATTGATTCCGAAGCCGGTGAGAACGTGGTCAACGGCCGGGTATTGGCGCGGGAGTTGCGTGTATCCTTTGAACAAGTACCGGCGGATCTGCGCCGGGAGATTCGTCACCTGACGTTGCGCGGCGACGAAAAAATGGTCGCGCAGCTCGCCGGCATTCTGGCCGACTGGGCAGCGGAGTCTGGCCTGACGATTGAGCGCGACGCCGGCTCGGGCAAACCCGTGCCGGAGCAGATGGTGGAGAGTCTCGCCGAACTTCAGCTCACGCAAGGTGGCTCGGGGCTGGAATTTCTTCCGCCTCGGCCGGGCCGATTTGCGGTCGTGATGGCCCGCTACAATTCGAAGCGGCTCGCGACGGCGGGCTTTGCGGCCGCAGCTCTGGCGGTGGGCGCGCTGGGTCTGTTCGGTTGGCAGGAGTTTCGCCGCTATTCGCTTCGCTCGCAGTGGGCGGCGATGTCGGCCCAAGTCACCGAACTCGAGGCGATCCAGGGCCGCGTCCGCGAATTTCGGCCGTGGTACGACAACTCGTTTCGCAATCTCACCATCATGAAACGAGTCGTCGAGTGCTTCCCGGACAACGGGAATGTCACGGCCAAAGCATTCGAAATTCGTTCTCCCGCCACCGTGAGTGTCACGGGTACGGCGCGCGACAATGCCTCGCTGCTGCGGACGCTCGACCTGTTGCGGCAGTCGAAGGAAGTTCAGGGGCTCAAGATCGAACAAATCCGCGGCAAAACTCCCGCCCAATTCACCTTCACGTTCCGCTGGGTCGGAACCTCCGGCACATGAAACTTTCCGCCATCCCCCGGCAAAAGCTGCTGCTGATCGTCGCGGGCGCGGCGATTGGGTTGCTCATTCTCGACAGCATTGTGCTCAGCCCTCTGACGAAGGCGTGGGCGAATCGAAGCACCGAGATTGTGCGTCTCCAAAAATCGGTGACAGAAGGGCAGAGCCTGCTCGAACGCGGCGAACGGCTGCGTGCCGTTTGGAGTGAGATGCAAACGCAGGCGCTGCCCAAGGACGCCGCGAAGGCGGAGCAGGATCTGATTTCCGCTTTCGACCGCTGGGGTCGGGCGAACAATGTCGAGCTGGGCTCAATCAAGCCGCAGTGGAAGCGCGGGACGAATAGCTATTCCCAGCTCGAGTGCCGCGTGGATGCCACCGGCTCGATTTCCACCCTCAGCCGTTTTCTCTATGAGGTGGAGAAGTCCACCCTGGCGCTCCGCGTTGACTCGGTCGAGCTGACGTCCCGGGACGAAACCGGACAGAAACTAACGCTGGGGCTGCTCGTGAGCGGACTGCGTTTCACAGCCTTGGAGGGAAGAAAATGATGCATCCCGGTAAACTCACTCTGTTCCTGGCCGCTGCGCTCTGCTTGGGCGCGTGGGCCGGGGCGGCGAATGGCGACAAGCGTCGCGCGGCTAATCCTCCGACGGCGGCTCCGACGGAAGCAGCGGCGCCCATCTCGCCGGCCAGCAGCTTCGACGCCTTCCGGCTGATCGTGGATCGCAACATTTTCAATCCCAGCCGCGCCCCGCGCACGCGGGCGGCGCCGGAGGAGAAACCGCCGCGCGTAGATGAGATCGCGCTGGTGGGCACGATGAATTATGCCAAGGGGCTGGTGGCGTTCTTCGAGAGTGCGGATGCCAGCTTCAAGAAAACCGTGGGCCCGGGCGACTCGATCGCCGGTTACAAAGTGGAGCGCATTTCCAGCGATGGCGTTGACCTGACGCGGGAGGGATCCGCTTTAATCTTAAAAGTCTCGCACCAGTTACGCCGGGTTGAAGGCGGCGACTGGGCGGTGAACGTGCCGCTGGTGCCCGACGGCCCCGGCTTGCGCTCACCCACCAGCGTGGCCCCGGCGGAGATCCCCGCTGATGCCTCTGATGTTCTCAAACGCCTGATGAAGAAACGTGACAAACAATTGAATTGATGAAGACCAAGATCGTAACCCCCATTTTTTGCCTCGGACTGGCGTTGCTGCCCCGCGCACTGCAGGCGCAGGACGCAACCACATCCGCGACGCCTGCCGCGGGCGAAGCCCAGGCCTCGGGCCGACCGGGCCGGGAGCAACCCGCCACGCTCACTTTCAACTTCCGCGGCGCCCCGCTCGAGACCGTGCTGAACTATCTGAGCGAAGCGGCCGGCTATATCATCGTCTTGGATACGCCCGTGCGCGGCACCATTGACATGTGGAGCGCTCAGCCCGTGACGCGTCAGGAGGCCATCCAGCTGCTCAATCTCGCGTTGGACAAGAACGGTTACACGGCCATGGTTAAAGGCCGCAACTTGATCGTCAGCTCCAAGGAAGAGGCCCGGAAGCGTAATATTCCGATTCGCACCGGCAATGACCCGCGCGAGATCCCGGATAACGCGGAAATGGTGATGCAGATCATCCCGCTCGAGCGGATCGACGCCACGCAGGCGGCGGCCGACCTGGCGGCGCTCCTGCCGAGCAGCGCCACCATCACGGCGAATCAAGACAGCAACTCGCTCGTCATTACCGACACCCAGAGCAACATCCGCCACATCGTGGAACTGATCGCGGCGTTGGATGGTTCGGCGGGCTCGGTTTCGTCGATGAAAGTCTTTCAGCTCAAGAACGCCGATCCGGTGGAAATGGCGCAATTGATCACCGGTCTCTTCGCCGCGCCCGCTTCCGGGGCTGGCGGTGCGCAGGCGCAGAATTCGTCGGGGAAGGGCGGCAACAATGGCGCCGCCGTCATTGCCGCTCTCGCGGCCTCGCGCGGCGGCGGCGGCCGCGGCCCGACCGGCAGTAGCAGCCGGAGCGGCGCCAGTCGCGGATCTCCTCGGGGAACGCCGGTCGTCGCCGTGGCCGATCCACGCACCTACTCGGTGATTGTCACCGCCTCCAAGGAAACCCTGACCGAGGTCGGTGAAATCATCGCTCAACTGGATGCCAATGGCGCGCGGAAGCAGAAGGTCTTCGTTTACACGATGGAGAACGGCGACGTGAAGCAGGTGGAAACCATCCTGAAGAATCTGTTCCAGAGCTCCAACTCCCGTTCCACCGCTGGCTCGCAGCAGGTGGATCCGCTCACGACCCGCGCTTCCAGCAACAGCCAGGCGACCGGCTCCAACATCACTCTCGGCACCAACAACGGTGGCCGGTAAGCCGCGCCTGTCCGTCCTTTTTCCAGCATTGCCATGACCTTTTCCTTCCCGCCTTCGCGTTTCCTCCGTCTGTCCGCGCTTGCGCTTACGCTTGCCGCCGCAGGCGATGGCTTCGCGCAAAACACCGGCGCGCGCCGGCCGACGACGACCACCACCACTCGTCCCACCACCAACACCGCCAATCGCGGCACGTCGACCGCTCAAGGTGGCGGCGGCGGATCAAGCTCCGGCGGCACCCGCCAGTACGTGAACTCCACGATGGTCGGCGAAGCCCTCGTCACGAGTGATCTCGACACGCGTCGTCTGATAGTCGTTACCGATGACGACACCAACGAGAACATCCGTACGATCATCGCGAGTCTGGACCAGCCCAAGCCGCAGGTGCTCATCAACGTGGTCTTCGTTCAGGTCTCCCACGACAACGGTCTGGATCTCGGCGCGGAGGCGCTCTTCAACAGCAATCTCTCTCTCGCCAGCGGGAATCCACCGACCACGTCGCAAACGAAGTTCGGGCTCGCGGCGGCTGCGGTCGATCCCACGTCCTACGGTGCGTTCTATCGCATTCTCGGGCAGGATCTCAACGCGACGCTCCATGCCCTCGCTGCGGTCAGCAAGACTGAGATCCTTTCGCGTCCATCGATTTTGACGCGCAATAATCAGCAAGCCACCATCATGGTCGGCCAGTCGGTGCCGCTCATTACGAACTCGCGCGTCAGTGACACCACGAACACCACGATCAACACCGTTCAGTATCAGGACATCGGTATCATCCTGCGCGTTACGCCGTTCATCACGGCCGAAGGCTTGGTGGAGATGATCGTGTCGCCGGAAATTTCATCCCTGAGCGCAACGACGGTGCCGATTTCGAACACCGTCAGTTCGCCGGTGATCGACAAACGATCCGCCGACACGGTGGTCGTGACCCCGAGCGACCGCACGGTGGTGATCGGCGGACTCATTTCCACCCAGACCCAGAAACGCGAGAGCAAGGTCCCGCTGCTCGGTGACATTCCGCTGCTCGGCCATGCGTTCAAGCGGACGCAGAAGAGTGATGTGAAGACGGAGCTCTTGATTTTCCTCACGCCTCACGTGGTGCAGAATCCCGGCGATCTTTCGAAATCGGCGGCGGTCGAGCGGGAGAAATTGGAACTGGCGCCAAAGTCATTTCCTCCCGGGGAACTGGATCGGTATATCGGCCGGCCCTGAGATGAGGCTTGGAATGCGATCGGTTACGCGCGATGGGTGTTGAGCTTATTCATGCGCTGGCCGATCGCAACCCGAACGCTTGGAGTCTACGTCGCCCTGATCGTGGTGGGTGTGGGGGTCTGCGGCTGGCAATGGGGCGAGCACCAGCGTTTGAAGCGGGATGCGTCGCAGGCGCTGATCAATCGTGGCCGGGACATCACCTCCACGCTGGGCATCGTCGTCCGATCTCAGCGGCTGTACGGCAATCTCATCGCCAAGGACCGAATTGAATCCGCGCTGAAGGCCTTGATTCATCCCGACGGAGTGGAGTCGCTGGCGATCCTGGGAGCCACCGGCGAAACCATCGCGAGCGCGGGAAAAACCCTCGATCTCACTCCCGAGATGATGCGGGCGCGCGGTGCGTACTGGCAGGGCGAGGAGCTGACGCTCATGAACTTGATGGATTTCGGCACGGGAGAGCCGGGTGACACCTCGCGCCCCGCGGCGTTTGTGGTCAGCAGTCCGCGCGTATTCCGGCCGCGGATGGGAAATCCACGTACAGGCGAAACCCGGCCCGCGGATGGCGCCGCCGATGACGGCACGCGGCGTTTCCCGTTCAGCCGACCCGCGTGGATGGACCCCGAAGACTACGACGACTTGATCAAAAAACAGGGTGTGCATAGCGTGGTGATTTCGCTTTCGACGGCCGAGATGCGGCGCGCAGTGCGCGATGACCTGGTGCTTCGTTCGCTGGTGAGCCTGATGGCGTGTGGCGCGGCGATCATCTCCGGCTTTGCCTGGCGTAATCTCACGCGGAATTCCGAACTGCAGATTCGGCTGGTGAAAGCGGGAGAGATGAACAGCAACCTTTCGCAGATGAATTTCGCCGCAGCCGGGCTCGCGCATGAAACGCGCAATCCGCTCAACCTCATTCGCGGCCTGGCACAGATGATTGCGATGCAGGCGCAGGGTAGTCCCACGTTGAAGGAACACGCGTCCACCATCATCGAGGAAGCCGACCGGGTGACGGTGCAGCTCAACGAATTCATCGATTACTCGAAACCGCGGCAGGCGCACTTCGCGCCGGTGGAAGTCGCAAGCCTCGTGGCCGATGTGGGGCGGACATTGCGGGTCGATATTGAGGACAAGCAGATCCTGGTGGTGCCTGCCACCACGTCACTCACCGTGCTCGCCGATGAGCAGTTGCTGCGGCAGGCGCTCTTCAATCTGCTGTTGAATGCCGTGCAGGCGGTCGAGCTGGGCGGTCGGATCGAGATCCGTTGGGCGACCGAGGGAGCGGATAAAGCGGTCTTGGAAATTTGCGACGACGGTCCCGGAGTCCCGGAGGCGGATCGCGCGAATATTTTCAAACCTTACGTGACCATGCGGCCGAAAGGCGTGGGCCTTGGCCTCGCGATCGTGCAACAAATCATATCCGCACATCGCTGGGACATCGCTTGCCTTCCAAATTCTCCGCGCGGTGCCATTTTTCGGATCAGCCAGGTGAAGACCGCGAGTTCGTCTCATGAAGCCTGAAAGTGCGAAAGCCGCGCGCATCCTGATCGTGGACGATGACCATGGGCAGCGCAGCCTCTTGGAAACATTCCTGCAGGCGAAAGGGTTTCGCACGCACGCCGCCGCGTCCGGTGAGGCGGCGTTGCAGCTCTTGAGCGAGGAAACGTTTGCCATGATGATCAGTGACGTGCGCATGCCCGGCATGTCTGGCATCGAAACGCTGCGCCGCGTCCGCGAACGGCACCCGTCGTTACCGGTGCTGTTGGTGACTGCCTTCGCTGACATCCGCAGCGCCGTCGGGGCGATGCGGGATGGCGCCGTCAACTATCTGACCAAGCCGATCGATTTGGACGAGCTCATGGCGTCGGTGCGGCTGGGTTTGGCGCCCACGGGAAGTGGACCGGCAGAGGTCGACAGTGGTCAGCCGGAATTGCCGGCGGGGGTCGTCACGCAAAGTCCGCTGATGCAGGCCGTGTTTCGCGATGCCGCGGTGATTGCGCCCGCGGAAACGCGCGTGCTCATCACGGGCGAGAGTGGGGTCGGCAAGGAAGTCATCGCCGATGCGATTCATGCCTGGAGCCGGCGGGCCGCGGGACCGCTCGTTAAAATCAATTGCGCGGCGATTCCCGAAAACCTTCTGGAGAGCGAGCTGTTCGGTCACGAGAAAGGGGCTTTTACCGGCGCTGTGCAACTGCGGATCGGCCGCTTTGAAGAGGCCAATGGTGGCACCATCTTTCTCGACGAGATCGCGGAGTTGCCGCTGCCGTTGCAGGCGAAATTGTTGCGCGTGATCAACGATGGGACGTTTCGCCGCATCGGCAGCGCGCGGGATTTACACACGGATGCACGGGTGCTCGCTGCCACCAACCGTGATCTCGAAACGGAGATCGCGGCCGGGCGTTTTCGCGAAGATCTATTCTACCGGCTCAACGTAATGGAAATTCACCTACCGCCGCTGCGGGAGCGGCCGGAAGATATTCTGCCGCTCGCGACGCATTTCATTGGCCAGTTCTCCCGGCAGAAGTCGCGGTTTTCGGCCACGGTTTCCGCGGCGCTGGTAAATTATCGCTGGCCGGGGAATGTGCGCGAGTTGCGCAATGCCATGGAACGCGCCGCCCTGCTTTCCCGGGGAGAAATCGTTTTGCCCGAACATCTGCCGGCGCGGGTGCTAGCCGCGACCGTGCCCGGCGGGGCGGGCAATGTTCCGAGTGATGCGCAGCGACTCGATGAGATTGAGCGTGAGGCCATTTTGAAGGCGCTGCGGAAAAATAATTTCAACCGTACGGAAACCGCTCAGGAACTCGCGATCAGCCGGCG
>ENA-ORBV01007462-ORBV01007462.1-microbial-mat-metagenome-genome-assembly--contig:-NODE-7462-length-18773-cov-4.947047_pt1 | contig 18773 bp, 19 predicted proteins | sample MGYA00237777_ERZ505514 | MGnify/ENA primary metagenome ERZ505514 (study PRJEB26160, sample SAMN06269048) | microbial mat metagenome | isolation source: Oligotrophic lake microbial mat | place... | reverse complement strand
TTCAAGCAGAAGACGGCATACGAGATTCGCCTTAGTCTCGTGGGCTCGGAGATGTGTATAAGAGACAGCCATAACAGTATCTATAGTACCTAAAAAGGTTTGATCGATTCCCCGTTTGAATTATTTGAAGCTATTGAACTGACCAAATATTGGTTGTTTACTCATGGTCGTTGCTGCGAAGAAAAAGATACAAAAGATACTGTATATCTGATTCATTTGTTTGGTGAGTGCATGAGTCATGGATACAGCGTCCTTCATTGTCCGAACGCACATTACCTCGATTCTTTTAATTAGGCGACGAAGGGTTCGGGCCTTTCTAATTACACAACAACAGCGCCCTGCGTGCGATCCAACGGCTCACTTTTTCTTGACTGGCGCTTGTTTTGGAAAATATACGACGTGCTGGCTTTGGGTCGGACCGTTCGGTCCTGAACTGTGTGATGCGACACCACCTTCACACCTGTCGCATCCAATTAGATTGCTAGGTAGCCAGCCAGCTATTTGACTCTAATAGCAGAGAGCTACCGCACACTGATACGACTTGGTGCTAGCTTTGAACACCACAACTGATCACCATTGTTGTATGGAAATATCTGTATCCGTCTGGACGGAGAGTTGAAGCAAAGCATGGGTCTTGTAAACTACTGGTGGAGTTTTCCAGCTCCTCGAAGAAAAAAAAGACAAACGAAGCCACCGTGTTGTTGTACCGATTTGGTAGCGCAACGGCACCGGATTGGGAGGAGACACAGGGGAGCTTGGAACCACCGTTTGTCAGGAATAATTCGAAATTACTCGCACTGGCTCTTTTACTTCTGTCTTGGAGACGACCGCCATCCTTTCACGTCTCGGCGGATACACACACCCACAGAAAGGAAGCATCAAAGCCTGCATGGGCCTGTCCACAACCTGGAAACTGTGGGAAAGAAACAACCACAAATACTGTGAAAAAAGGAGATATCAGTGACACAAGTAGGATGCCAATGGCGGAAGACCCAACAAAGATAGAAGCAGAAGATATGGAAGTAGAGTCTTCGCTCCATCGTCTCTTTTGCCGATGTCCATATCCAGGAGAGACAACGTCTCGCATACACAGTATACCACGACAGCGCAGTAATGCGAGCGATAGTAGTCCTAGTTTCACGGTTCATTTGCTGAACCCCGACCTTCCTATCTGCCAAAATCTACAATTTATCTGTCCCGGAGACCGACCACCCAAGAGAGGGATTCTGTGGTCCATGGATCAGTGTGATGACTATCTCATTTCCAAAATTATCACGCATAATCATCACTTACAGCCAAGTCCACAGATTGACGAGCAGCCAGGGGGACAAAATCATGACAGACACGGGGACCCCATACTACGTGACGACAGTAGTCCTACAAATCGATACATTCAAACATCCAAACACGACCGAACAATACGAAGGAAACACATTCCAACGACCTTGAAAGACAAATTACACAGTCAGTACCAAACTGTAGGCGATGAAGGGACCCCAGAAATGAACCCAAGTGTTTTGTACATGATTCTACCCGAGGACCACGCTAATTGCCAACAACAAACGAGGAATGACCGAGCATTGCCACCAAGTCTCATGCCTTCCAGGAAAGTTCCACAGTATCGTCAATATGAGAACAAGGAAGAGGTTGACACAACTTCTACAACTAATAGAGCACCGGCTCGACCGCAACAGCAACGAAAACTACAACATACTCGTGGTCCACAACCTCATAGAAAACGGAATGAAAAACGGCGGGGATTTCGGTTTCCAAAACGGAGAGCCTTTTCAAATAGGGAGCTAGAGAAAGAAGAAGAACAACGAAAAGCAGGGGGGCAGAAGACAAACAACAAGCAATCGATTAAAGTACCCAAGACCAAGCAGAATGGTTTTATTGGGAGGGACTTTGCCCCAATAACGGAGCTACTACAAGGTATGCCAGAGGATGAATCAGTATTGGATGCTGCTGAGGAAATCGTTGATGTTGTTCCTAGCCAACCCTCCTCTGAAGCATCTTTTACTAGTCAAAATGATGACACCAACAATAATGATGTTGCCTACGACGAGATAGAAGATACTAGCAGTCCTACTAGTTTTCCTCCTTGGCGCTCCTCTCCTCCTCGGCGCTCCTTTCAAGCATCGTCCACAAGTCAAAACGATAATACCAACAATAAAGACGTTGCGCACGACGCGATAAAAGATACCAGCAGCAATAGTCATAATGAGGCACCGCCATCAACTGCATCCAAACCACAAGAAGCACAGCCAGAGATATCCTTTGATCTTACCTCATCACCGGCACCCACGACAGAACAAACAATCACATGGGGACCCACTACGGAGCTAACCGAAACATGGGGACCCACGTGGGAAGAAACCGCACAACCCACAACGTCCCAAAAAACTGATACATTGTCGCCAACTGACTTGACGGCAGTCCCAACGAGCAGAAAACCTACAATGACGCCCACAGCAGAAAGTGTTGCGGAAACAAGTGGTCCGACAAATGTACCTTCGTCCGCTTCAACTACTGTACCTACCATAGCACCCACGCCAGATGGTGTCGCAGAAACAAGGGGTCCTACAGGTTCACCTTCGTCAGCTTCAACTGCAGTTCCTACAGTAGCACCAACGACAGGCAGTGTTGCGGAAACAAGTGGCCCAACAGATGCGGCCGCGTCGGGCCCCGAGGAAGCTCCAACAGAGCCCCCAGGACCCACACCTCCAAAAAAGGGTCAATCTGCTATTCAAATAGCAGCAGATACTCCATTGTTGGACAATCAAGAAAAATATGCCTCCATATTTCTGCACAAGCAAGAGCCACTGTCTACAGGGTCCCCAGGACCCGACCCTCCAAAAGAGAAACAATCTGTGATTCAGATAGCAGAGGAGAGTCCCTTGTTACACAACCAAGAAAAATATTCCAATATTTTTGCTGTACATCATGGGTCAACAGCCTCCGAGCTTCCAGGACCCAAGCCTACAAGTATGGGCCAAGCTGACACTGAAATAGCGTATGATAGTCCAATGTTAGACAATGAAGGAATGTATTCCAACATTTTTTCGCAAAATCATATATTGGAGGCCAATCTTGGTCGCAACAAAGAGTCAAGCTTTGCCCCTAGCGACAATCCGGCATCTCTTCTGCCTTCCTCCCAATCACCGAACGAGTCACTCACTCCAACCCAGAATAACGAGCAGAGTGAGCTTGCTTCGCAATCACCGTCTCCATCCACATCACGTCCATCTTTTTCTGTTTCGCCAAGTCTTGCATCTTCGGTCCTACCAAGCTCAGAACCGTCGGTATCTCTTCACCCCAGCACATCGAATCGCCCAAGCTCCAGCCCGGCCGTTTCTACTAAGCCCAGCAGCAGTCCAACTACCGCTCCTAGTCCTCTGTATAGTGCAGCCCCGACGGCTTCCCCGGCGCCAGGTCTAACCCCGTCGTCAATTCACCCTAGCCAAATGCCATCAAACATGCCCAGCACTAGTTCTAGCCCATCCATCCAACCAAGTGCTGTACCATCTGATTCGAAATTCCCCTCGGGTAATCCGACAATGACTAGGACAGAACCAACGTACTCGAGCAGACCGAGTAGTCATCCGTCATCTCCACCATCTGGGAGTCCTAACGGCATTCCCTCTATAGCACCATCGCAATTCCCGACACAATCTGCGCGTCCGTCGTATAGCTCAATCCCCGCGAACCAACCGAGCTCCGATCCATTCACGGGTGCCCCTTCAGTAAGTGTCGCTCCATCAGAAACAAGCAGTCCATCTACAAAACCCTCCACATCAGCTGCCCCAACCTTGAGCACAATTCCTTCACATGTTCCAAGCCAATACCCCAGCAGTTACCCCTCTGAAAGTTCTGGGCTATCAGCATCCCTCAATCCTCCATCCATGCCCACTACTTCAGCATTGCACACACTGAGTGAAGAACCGTCAAGCTCACCTAGCAAGTACCCCAGCACTGTCCCCTCAGGTAGTATTCACCCATCAACATCTCTGGATCCATCTGCAATGCCTTCTACATCTGCTGCACCAACATCAAGTTTGTCCCCTTCAGCTTTTCCAAGTGGAGATCCCAGCAGTGCCCCTTCACAAAGCCTTGGCCCATCACTAACAAGCAATCCATCTTCCATGCCCACTAAATCAGCAGTGCCTACACTGAGTGCAGAACAATCAAGTCTGCCTAGCAGAAGCCCCAGCATTGCTCCCTCTGTAAGCTTTGAGCCAACATCCTCCATTTCACCATCTGTAATTCCAACTAAATCAGCAGTCCCAACAATACGTTCAGAACCTTCCAGGCTACCTAGCAGTACCCCTAGCAGTACCCCTTCCGACAGTGTTGAGCCATCAGCATCACTGAGTCCCTCTGCCAGTCCTTCTCAATCAATTGTACCAAGCGCGAGGGCAGAACCATCAAGGTCTCCTAGTGGAAGTCCAAGCAGCCCCCCCTCAGCTAATTTTGAGCCATCAACATCTACCAAACCATCTACAATGCCAACTAAGTCTCATAGTCCAACTGTGAGTATGTCATCATCTAATTCACCCAGTAGATGCCCAAGCACTGTCCCCTCTGAAAGTTTAGAACTATCAGCATCAATAGATCCATCTGCAAGACCCTCGTCTTCTGCAGTCCCTACCTTGACTGGTGCTCCTTCATCTTTTCCCAGCAGCAGTCCAAGTAACTCCCCCTCAGAGAGCATTCAGCCATCAGTGTCACCGAATCCATCACAACCTAGAACTCAATCAAATGTTCCAACGAGGACTGCCATGCCCTCCAGTAGTCCCAGCACAACTCCTTCAAAACCGATTCATTCGTCCTGGGCACCGTCTCTATCTGCAGCTCCTACCGCTTCACAGCGCTCAAGTGAAGTTCCTACCGTCCCACTACCCCCTTCTTTAATACCATCGCTATGGCCGGAACCGAGCGAACCACCGACAGTGTCTCCAAGTGTTTCGTCGCAAAATCCCAGTGAAGCTCCGAGTGTTGACGAAAGTTCAAGACCTAGTTCTACTCCAATTCAAACGCCCTCTGTAGCGTCTACAGCACCCTCCGACACGGCCATGACCTTGACTGGTACCAACATACCAACATTTACTCAAACTACAGCGCCAACCTTTTTCCCTACCACAGCGCCCACGTTTATCCCTACTACAGCACCTACATTTCTATCGGAAAACCCAACAGCTTCACCAACCATTTCGCCAACGTTTACCCCTACTACAGCACCTACATTTAAACCATCGGCGAACCCCACTGCTTCACCAACCACGCTACCAACTTTTGTCCCTACTACAGCACCTACGTTTATCCCTACTACAGCACCTACATTTGAACCATCGGAGAACCCAACAGCTTCAACAACCTTTTCGCCTTCGGAAAAACCGACAGATTGTCCTTCTGTGTATCCTACTGAAGCACCAACAGAATGTCCCACAACTTTGATACCCACCACGATGACTCCCACGCCCGCTCCAGGTCATCCTACAGAACAACCATCGGGAAATCCCACAGCAGCACCTACAAAACTGCCCTCGAAAACTCCATCCACCAGTCCAACAACAGCAACTCCTACAGAAGCCCCTTCGAACAGTCCATCTACCAGCCCTACAGCAACTCCTACAAATGCCCCTTCGAACAGTCCATCTACCAGCCCTACAGCAACTCCTACAAATGCCCCGTCGAACAGTCCATCCACCAATCCAACAGCAACTACTATCAAAGACACATCGCGCAGCCCATCCACCATGCCAACAGTCGGTCCTTCAGACTCGCCAAGCTCTGGTCCATCACCGGAACATAGTGAAACTCCAAGCTACACCCCAACTTTAGGACCATCAATTATGCCCTCTATTGGACAATCAGCGAAGCCAAGCACGGAACCTTCCTCAGAACCTTCTGTCGGACCCTCTACAGAGCCAAGCCCTGGGCCCTATTCAGAGCCAAGCCTAACGCCTTCTGATAACCCCTCTTTGTCGCCATCAAGTCCTCCGTCAAAAATGCCGTCCATACCCCCGAGCATCTCTATATCCCCAACGGATGGCCCCACTAAAGAGGCCTCCGAGCTACCAACTGCCGCTCCATCTGATAGTCCAGCAACCTCGCCCTCCCTTACTCCTCAGCTTCCACTTGATGATTTTCTTCATCTTTTTGATCACGTCAAATATCCATCAAGCTCGCCAACAAACGAGCCTGACTTTAAATTCGTCCAGTATCAGGGCAAGCAGCCGTTGCTAGACACAGAGTTTCAATCGATTCAGTTTCCCACCAAACCACCAATTACTGATCTGCCAACACATTCGCCGACTGCCATGACCAAAGAACCATCTTCGTCCCCCGTTGTTCAAAAAACGCCCTATATTCCCATGAGAGCAAATGGCGCACCCTCTCAGCAAAGTGGTCCCGGTGAGGGGGACGAGAACCCTCCTCCTGAAGATGCTCTGGAAAGCGACAGTAGTGAAAGCTCGGCCCCAACAGCAGGGGAAAATATACCCCAGGTTCTTGAATGGGGAAACGCAAAATTAAAACCAGACTCCATTTCCGATGCGAGAGAGAACCTCGACACGGACCCAATCAGGAAAAATGACGCCAGAGTTGCCAACAGGACAGAAAATAATGAAACCAACATTGCCCCGAGTGGAACACCAACGGAAAAAGAGAAAGTCATCAAAACACAAGAGGCGTCCTCCGGTACCGGCATGTCCATGCTTTTTGCCCTGTTGGTACCGATTTATCTGGCATTTATTTGGTCGAATTGATTCGATCAAATGTTATGCGCATTTTTATCCCTATCTTGTCATGAAGGGGGTTAGAGATGCTGCCTACTAGCAATGTTTTCTAGTTGCTACTAGCGACAGGTTTAATTGGCTCCTTGACGAATAAAACAGAAAATTATAAGTATGTATTACTTGTTCGAACAAGTCAAGACGTTGGCGGATTTACTTTTTTGAAATTTTGAAAAACAGCAATTGCCAGAAGAGTAGCTATCGTATTTGTTGCCACGCCTTGTAGTGTTGTTCTTGCATATGGAGCAGCGCGCTGCTGGTAGTATCAGGCGGTGGATTGTCATCCTCGTCACATTGAAACAGTGTCCTGTTTGTTTGTTGTTGCTGTTGCTCAGAATATACCTCAGGATCAAACACCAATACGTGCTTTCCACCAAATCGCTTGGCTTCCGTGTATGCCTTTTGTCGATCCTCCCTCCAAGTTTGTTGTTGTGGGCCACGAACATAAAACATGGCTTGAACGACATCCGCGTAGGCATCATCATTATTGTCAATATTCGCCATGACAATTTCATTCCAAAACATAGCCTTGGGATGATGTTGGGTATTATTTTGTGTAATCGTGGCCGCTTGATTCCACTCCAATGGTTTCCAGGAATCATTTCCAATGTAGGGTAACATCACCGGGTCATCGTCATCAAAGGCAGGCACCGAATCATCCCAACAAACAGTGTGTCCAAGTAAGGTTTCCGACACGGACTGTATCCATTGGGAATTTGTTTCCCACCTTTGGTGGTGATCCACCATACCAACGACTTGATTCAAATCGAGATTCGTCCGATGATCATTGTGCGAGTAGGGGTGATAGTCAAAGCCATGAAACAGCTGAGAACAGGGTATATCTTGCCACGCCGTATTGCGAAAGTGAGTCCATTTCCTCCAGGAAATCCGTAGTTTGAGGGCCTGCCGATCCGACCACGTCGGCTGAAATCCACCACCATCTTCGTATTGCAGAGGCCCGCACCCCAAGTTCGTTCGATCAATGGTAAATCCATCCAATGGATAAATACAATGGATTTCCGTCTTGGCCGGGGCGAGGACCATTCCATAGCCGACTCCTCCCTTGCCAAATATACGCGGTCCCGTCGTACTGTCTTGGATCCAGGATCCACTGAAATGATCCAAGGGAACTGGGAAGAAACTAGTATCGGTGCAGCTGTTTCCGATACACATACTCAGCAGTATGCCTGTGGTTTGTAAGAATTCCAGCAAGGATTTTGGTCCACTCTTATCAAAGGTGGAATTGGAAAAGTAATTGGCATTCAAGGTAGCCGCTAGTTCGTGGCATTCTGACGACATGATAAAAAAATGCGTTTGTACTAGTGCAAGTGATCTTGACTGGATGTTATCTCTACCTGATATAATGGGAGCAATCTTTTGGAAAGGCACTTGTTGGTTTATTTTTCGTCGTCGGCTGCTGCTGCATGTAGATAAGCAACGAGAAAACCACGTCTGAAACCTGCATGACGACAATGAGGGTATTTTGCAAAAAAATTGCGGGAACCTGTGCGCTAGAATCATCAAAGTGTTAAGTAGTTTAAGTAGCACACAAGCTCGAAATGGAGTTCTCAACTGTTTTGGGAAGAAAGTGCATGGGCGGCAAAAGCATGTTCTGTCATTGGAGTGGTGTTTCTCATCGCTGCGCTACTTGGGGTTGAGTTTTGGGAGGCATCGCATGAATGGCTTTCAGTTGTCCACATGAGGAATGAAAGGGAGCTGAACAGCAAAGCCGTCAGCAACGTGACATGAAAGCTGTGGACGACCCTTCACCATCCAGCTAGCTAGCTAGTTGTAGCACCCTCAACTGCTACACATGACTTGTTTGAAGATGGCGGCAACCGACAGTCTATGTCGGGCGGTGAAAGTGATGCCTTAAGCTACAATTGACAAGGAGACCAATAGCTAAATAGCACTGAGCAAGGTACCCACTACTAGCAGTAGCAGACCCTACTCCTTAGAAAGAGTGCTAGCAACGGCGAACCGGCCACTACCTGCGCCACACGCTACGGTTCAAGTTGTACCCGAACAGTGCTGGGACAGCAAGCCTGCCACTTTACCTACAGCAGCTACAATACTACTAGCTAGTAGTATCTCCCCGTAACTGCTACTAGCTAGTTAGTAACAGACTTTCTTGTCTCTTTTACTTCTTCCGGTCGATCTGTTCGGCACCGCGCCTGTGGAGATCATCACTGGAACCCAGGGCTTCAAGTGGCTCCTGGCTGTCGGCGCGAGGCTGTTGCTGTATCTGCAGTGGCATGGATGCAATCGAAGTTGCTAGCTAGCTATAGCCAGCTAGATCGACTCGGAACTTGTGGAGGCCAGTGGATGCCCTTCATGGCATCTCTTCAACATGAATCTTGTCGTTAGCGGATGCCCAGGAGCGCCTTTGCTTCCATCTTCCATCAAACGTAAAGAACTTGAAGGCAAGCGGCAACTACTCGCAGCTTCAACAAGTTCAGTTGCTGAAGTTGCGAGTAATAATGATGATTGGCGTATCTAGTCGTTCATTTTCTCCCAATGGAAACCTACATGGGACGATCGAATAATAACTATGTACTATGGCGTACAACCACTATATGCTACAGTACCTCTAGAGCAAAATAGCAAACAAGATCCTTCTAATCGTGTTCGGTTTCACCGAACGAAGTAAATTCGAGGAGTCATGCTGCACCCACACGGGAAACACGCGCAACTGAAAGCTATCATCTGTCAGGAGATAACTAGCTTGAAGTACGAGCTACTAGACTAGCTAGCGGGAGTTGTGTGGATTTTGAGGCACGGGCCGACTCCCGGGCCCACAGAGTACGTTGTACCGACGCAATGACAACGTAAGAGTAGAGCAACTGTCTGTTCATGTTCACTGAGAACACTTCAATGAATGCATTGGTATTCGTGAAAGCCAAAAGAAGGCATCTCGTGCACAGCCCAGGCTTCTTGGTAGTTATGGAAGCCAGCGAGGAGCCATGAATCTCAACCGGCATGTGCGTGTGATTCTGAATCTTCGGCCTTTGGGGTCGTGTGTGACACGAAAAAAGGAACTCCAGGTCCGCTAAATCCGCGGTTTACCCTCTTTGACCACTATCAGGCATCACTCGATCCTGACACCCAATAAGTTGAGCCTACCCACCCAGATAGACTAACGACGACATAAGTGTCAGTCGATGCATATTATTCCAAATCGTTCTTATGCAGCGTTAACCGCATGCGAGCAAGCTCTTCCAATATCTATTCCAGTGAGTTGATCGATCACTGTACATGAACAAGACAAGCAGTGAACACAATCACCTCTCTGACACAATACCGCTTACAGCTTCCCCGTATAAACTTGGTCTACTACAGTAGCACATAGTTTTGCCAGACCATGAATGAAGCAACCGACACTACCACTGGCGATGGCCATTCGCTTCTTGCTTCCCAACTGCACCGACGCTCCTCCTTGCCAGCAGATCTAGTAGTAGGCATGAAGAACCATAGCCTCAACCACAGTGATCATAGCAGTGGCTCAGACGACACGAGCAGTCCTATCAGCACCGCCATGCCTCTTCGTACTCGCACCAGCATCGCCGCCGCCAGCGGGAGTACTACTAGTAGTAGTTTCCAAAGAAGAAGACAGCAAAGACGGCTAAGTGCTCCCTGTTCACCATCTTTTCCGTCTTCCTCCTATCATCAACAGCTATCCCACCAACTCTGGCACAAAGAATATCTCCTTCCGGTCCGAGAAAAGATGCACAAGGTCCAACGTCGGATTCGACGTTTTACGGCACCCGAATTCTCCCTCTCTCCTTCTAGCCTGGTGGTGTATGTAGATCCCAATGCGAAACCGGTTCTTCCCTTTCGCAGACGACGCTTTCGAAGAAGTCAAAGTCACGATGAAACTACGTCCTCCTCTGCGAGTACTGGTTTGGGTGCAAGGATGAGTCGCTGGGAAACCGAGTGTTACCCATCCTCGTCGTCTTCTACCTTACGCAATCACCACCACAGCCATGATGATAGCTGTGTGCATCAGGCGAGGGGAAATCAGGGACATCATCATCATCATCATGCTCCAGTTCAACAACATCATCGTCACCATAGCACAGAATCCACCAACATCAGTGCCAGTGTACAGCAGCAGCAACAGCAACAGCCCGCCAACACTGCCAAGGCGGCTAACCCACCTCGTATGCCACCTCGTATGCCCAGTCGAGGACCATCCTTTGAATTCAAACGCCATCCATCTCTGCCCGACTTGTTTTGTTCGGAGAAGGGTGATGATCATGGGGCTCCAACCGCTTCTACTCCTGTTCACACTCCTCTCAACAATAACCACACTGTCAATCAACCTCCCCGTATGCCCCGGCGTAGTTCCATGGGAGACTTTGGTACCATTGCCCAACAACGGGAACAGGAACAACCATGCCTTGTTCTGGCCAAAGGCAAAGAGATTACAACGGCTACTACTAGTAGCAGGACAACTCTTCTGAGTGCTTCCGTGGTTGGAAGGAAGGTGGACCACAACCAAAACAATACTAGCTTGAACAAGACGAGCAGTCATGATCCTCCTCGAAAACCTCTTCGTCGAAGGTCGGATCATAACTTGCTCATTCCGACCATTCTGAAAAATGCTCAAGATAGTTGTAGCAGTGACAGTGATTGTGAGGATGACGACGAGGAGGATTTCGCGAGTGATGATCCTCAGACAGGCATGGACGACGACAAGCAAAAGAATGATGCCGTCTATTGGGAATGGTTCAACAAGACCAAGACAAGTATGGCTGCTCTCACGGGAGAGAGCAAGGAACGCAATAAGAATAGCAGCCATGGTGAGGACAAGATGACGGATGTGGCCTTTCTTTGGCCCGCCAATTTGGCTCCCCTGTACTTGCCGTGTTCCTCCATATCCTCCTCGTCCGATCACAAACTGGACAGTGCTGCTGGCGGTCGTCCCTTGACCTTGCCATCGCGATCGTCCTCGGCATCCTCCATAGCATCCTGGGGCACTGATACAGAGGATACCGACACCGAGGATTCCTCTACCGTCGTGAGTCACAACAGTGCCAATGATAGTACCACCACCAACAGAGCCATGATGAGCAGCCGAAGCGGTATGGATCGGCCCATGCTCCCTCAACGAAGCCATAGTCGGCCTCCCATGAACAGTCCCAAAGCAGCATAAAAAGTAGAAGTCATAAGTAAAGGTAGTCCATTGAACATTATAGCATATAAATAAAGTATACTTGTACCACGATCATAGACTACAATAGAATGATAGGAAGCATCATAGGTTCATAAAAAGCCAGTGGCTTGACTGCTACATCAGAGGAGTTAATCTCATCGGCCTATCTCATCTCTGCTGACCTCACATTCTGTAGCAACTTCCATGAATGCTTGTCAGTCAACGATTTCTCCCGTAGCCAATTTAGCAGCCTCTTGCAGAGAGGTTAGCAACATTTGGATTGCCAAGATCTTGTCAGCCATGTGCCTGTACTGCTGCTGAATGCCATGTTGCCGCATACTGGCTACAGGTAGGTTCTGCTGCATGTCACTAGCTATCCTGCCAAGAAGACCCTCTAGCTGACGAGTAGCCATGCCATATCTAGTTGCTTCCTTCTTGTGTGCCGTTTTTTTTTCCCTCGGCGCTTTTTTGTCGCCAACTTGGGGGGACTTTTCGGTAGGGTCCTTTATGTTCATCAGAATGTGAAGATCATCAGAAAGGGGGCCATTAACAAAGAACATTAGGTGCCCTTCAAAGATCTAGCAGTGAGCACTGCATCAGAAAACTTCTCATGGTTGCTTCCATTCTTCTCATTGTCTTTCACCTCGTTGCTGCCTTGATGAAGAACAGCTCTAGACATGTTATGGCTCTTGGCAGTCATCTCCCTTGTTTGCAGAACAAAGTCTTCCGCCACCATGTGTGAATGCATCACACCAATTGTTCAAAATTTCTGAATGCATCACACCAATTGTTCAAAATTTCTGGCATGTGCAAGGACACCATTTCTTTGTTCCCTTGAAGATGCTGCCTCTGTCCATGTGTTTGTGCAGTGCTAAGTTCACCAACATGTCACACCTCTTTTCCAGTCCTGCACCGATCACCCAACGGAATGCTTTCCAGCATGATTGCTCAAAAATCTGGTGTGTTTCAATTAAAATGACAAAGTGGAATGACAAATGCTCAGCTGCCAACCATGAAATCAAATCAAAGCGGAACGCTGCCAAATCAAATTGTCTTCTTCTTCTTCTCCATCTCCTGCTCCCGAGTCAACACAATTGCCATCATGTTTCAATTGGCAATCCTGCAAGTGCATCGGCATTTGAAATCAGTTGGTTTTTCAAATGCCAGGATCATCAACGCACGCCAACAGCATGTTTGCCTTTTGGCCACGGCGTGTTCTTGGTCTCATGATTGTTTCAAATCATTGGTTTTCTGTGACTGCTCACTGATGAGCCTCTCCAAACCAAGTTGGCTTGCTTGGCCATCTTTTGGGAAATTTTGGCTTCACAGTTGACCGCATCAACCACAACATCTTCACAAAAAAACACTTTTGATGAGCCCCTCGGAAAGATCCTCCTCCAAGGCTCACTGACAACACATTGTCAAAAGGGTTTGTGGGTCCCACCTCTGGAGTTCACAACAAACACAAGGAACAAAAAAAAGATGTTGGAAACAGAACAATGCAAAAGTGTGGACTTGCAGGGATTCACCAAGGCAACAAGTTGGGTGGTGCCATGGAGAGGCATCACATTGGCATCTGCACACAATTGTGGTTGGAATTCACAGTGTCTCGGACCATCAACAGATTTAAGACGTGAGCTCAGCTCCCCCCTTGAAATGAAATGCAAACTTCTTCTTGATCATGGCAGTGGTGAACTCGCAGTTGAAGATCTTGTTGAAGAGAGAATGACTGATGTGATCCATGACATGCTGACAGCAATCAAAGTTGAATCTTCATGGAAGGCGGGCACAGTCGAAGTGCAATTGGTTGACAAAACAAATTTAATGTTCATGTGCAATCAAGAGAAATGTTGTTTTTGTTTTGACTCCAAATTTGGATTGTGACAAAGAAGTGAAAGTTTGGTGCAACTGAATGTTTGGAGCGAATCCTTGGTTTCTTCATCTGCTTCTTCATCTGATTCTGAGTTCCTCTGTTCATCTCCAGCAGCAAGGTCTCACATCAAATAACCAGCTTTGGATCATGCCAAACAGAACAGCTCCGACATCAACGCCAATGCAGATGGGTGCAAGGTGTCTTTGTGCTGACATTAGCTTTGCTGTCACGTTTTGGATCTTGATGTTGGACCAAACTGCGTGAAGGAAAGACATGCATGTGTCAAAAGATTGTCACCTTCCAATGAGATTCATTGTGGCCCTTCCAATCACCAGCGGTCCAAAGGCCCATGTGGTTTGGAGAACGCATGCCTTCATTTTGTTTGATTTTTTTTCAATTTGAAAATGTTCAGTTGATTTTCACAGTCTGCGCTTCGATTTGTTTGATGCAGTTGAAGAGAGTCAAAAAAACTGTTGAATTGATTTGATTTGATACCATGTCACACGTGTGTGTGTTGCACTGCTTAGTTGACTTCGATTTGCTCAGGTTGAGTGCAATTTTAGTTAGTGACACCCTGTCCAGACTGCTTTTGCAAAATGCTGTAAAATTTTCACGAATCTCAATTTTTTGTAAGAACTTTGGTCGATTTTCAAACCTTTGTAAAACCTTTGGGTTTTAAAATCTGTCGACCAACTCTCCATTGCTCGACAGATTTGGAAACCCCAGAAAAGAAATTTGAATATTTTAGGCCATTTCTGTAAATATTTTGGATTGTTCTAACGAATTCATTCCGATTTGGCAAGATTAAAAACTCCTTTTTCCCAAAAGTTTTTGCTCCAAAACACCGGTCTGGACAGGGTGCAAGTTGTGGTGTGCCTGGCTTTTCTGAAATTGTGAGGTGTGCTTCCATTTTTCAGCGGTTCAGTCTTGCAAACGAAATGGCATCAAGACAACCCTAACCCTTTGGACCATAAAAAGTAAAACAGTGGTAGTTGCAGCGCAGATGACAGCAGGTGTTAATTTAGGTTCTTGTGGCAGCAGCACACCAGTGGACTAGTGACTAACTTGTCTAGCAGCTCGTTGTCTGGGCGAAGCATCCAGCTGTTATAGGATCCATTGGAACGAAACGCCAGCCGCATCTTTCAAAATTTAGCTCGCAATTTAACCTTCATGCTTGCTCAACCCCATAGCTAAGTGCGCATACAATACCGGGCGTGGAGAACGATTGTGTGGAGGAGGCTACGACAATGTGGGGGAGGCAACGGCACTAACCGTGCACAATAGAGTTGCAGCGGAAACGATTGACTTAAACGCCGTGGGAATTAATTGAATTCAATACTGCAGGGAGAGCTTCAGCTTGACGAAGCAAGTTTAGAAGAAACAATTCTACAGCGCCGCAGCCGCCACCTTCTGTTCCTCCGCATTCTTTTGTGCAGCTGCCTTCCTGCGCCACTCTGCCATGTCGTGTTTGTATTGTAGTCTCGCCTTTGCCTCAATCTCCATGAAGACGTCACGGTCCTCTGTCGAAAGCTCCTTCCAGGCAATACTCGTCAGCCTAGCAAGCTCCTCCTCGCTGGCCCCGGGGTTGGATTGTTCCAATTCTGAACGCAGGTCACATGCAAAGAGATTAAGGGCACTCGGAGGGCGAACAGGAGCTGTGTTGTCGGGATGGGGAGAACCAAGGGCGAGTATTTTCCAGGGCCCCTTGTACTTGGCTAATTCTGCCTCGTACCTGATTAAATAAATGATTTAAAATAAAAATCACAGTATAAGAGTGGACATTTAGAACGCACTATATCTTTTCTGTTCGCTACTGCATTACCTCTCTTTGTCCTCTTCAGCCTTAAGCACCCACATCTGACGTTCCTCGTCGGACAAAGCACGCCAAGCCTCGGTGACCATGGTGTCCACATCTGGAGTCGGCTAGGAAGAAATCCAAGGAACAAAATGCCTGAGAATGAGGGCGACAATAGAAGGGTGTAGCATGCACCCAATCATAAGCATGCAGTTGAAACAGATGGGTTTTCCTACCATTTTTTCTGTCCCTTCTACATCATGTTTCTCTCGGATCTCCTTCTGCTTTTCCAACGAGAACATGAAAAAGGGGGACGCGTACATACCATCGGCTATTTGAATGTCCAGCTCATGCGGGTCGGAAACACTACTACTAGAGGCCATTGTATGTGCTTTTCTTCTCGTGGTTGGTCATGTCGGATAAGAAATATTTTGTATCGCACTGCTGGTAGGCACAGACAGGAATGGCAACAGAGGTAAACAGTTTCACTTGTCCTGTATCTTGCCAGTGTTGAGGCCATGGTTTCACAGCTTTTGTCAACGACGAAAAAAGGAAAAAAGTGTCATCATGGCGCACAGGAGAATTATAGATTAGTTTGACTCAAAGTATTGTTAGAACACCTTTCATCCATGCCTTGGTCGGCTGGGATAATCGCTGTGAAGTGCTACTGTAGCTGAATGCCTGTAGCCTCTTGTTCATCTAGATAGCTAGCTAAGTAGCTAGCTATTAATATATAGTAACTAGTGTCGTGCTTACTATTTGGCACGACGATCTCACTACAATAGCTAGGCCTACTGTACGAGAGAAGACATTCTAAATGCAAAACGAATATACTTAATATTTTTTTTTTAAGGCCATTCTTGTTTTGTGTGCTTATTATTGCCTGGCACATGCACTGTTTCGATTTGTGAGCCAAATGCGTCTGCAGAAGTTGTTGGACCCCTCCAAAGACACCCGCAGCGGCATTTGGCATATTCCTAAATGTAAAACCCGCTCACTTATACTCACTCGTTTACTCTCTCACTGACTACCTGACTCACTCATTTTCTCCAAACTCCAAAACCAACACCACTGCCTTCATCATTCATCCACGCTCAATAGATCATCGTCATCATCGGATGTACAAACCGTGTCCTCACAATCGGTGCCTTCTTGCAATTGTAATTCTTTGGTCCAATGATCAAGATTGGCTTGGACGTGCGGGACCACTTGATCTTTGGCCGCGGGACCAATCAAATCTCCCAAGACTTCGTAGGCAGGTTGGACGACAAATTTGATAAAGCCCACTTGCGATTCGGGCAAGCCGGTCGTTTCTTGATCGCAATTGGGAGAAATGGGAATCCCGAGCGTGGCTTCCTGTTTGCCTTGGGCAAAGAATTCCGACATGCATCGATCCGTCCAAATGCGGGCTAAGGCGCCGGGTTTGGCTTGATTGGATATATCGGCCATGTGCATCATGTACATGAGGGCATTCCAACCGAGACTGTCATTGTTGTTGTTGTTGGTCTTACCGTCTCCGGCGGCGGCGGGAGTGGCGGCGACGGCTTTCAGTTGCATGACCAATCCTTTGGCAGCATCGACCATGGCAAAATGTTTGGTCATGTCGGTATGAAGGACCGCCTCGATGATGAGTCGTCGAATGGTATTAAATTCATCGGCGGATACCTTGGACAACAAGTTGGTTTCCGAGTCCTTGTTGGGCGAGGTCAAAATGGCTTGGACGACTTGACTCGCCTGAATATTTTCTTGCAAGAGATTCAAGTCGAGCATCCGAGCAAAGGCACACGCCGCATGCCAATTTTCCAAAACCGACATGTCATTGTAGAGAACGGCCAATTCCGTTTTGACTTTGGTTTGAAAGGCATTGTTCTTGCCGGGATGATCGACATCGTGCACGACGGCGGCCAATAAAATGGCAAAGAGATGAATCTTGGGTGCCGTCGCCAAGAAATTGGTACTCGCATCTCCATTCGTGGAAGGAGTGAGTGCCATTTGAATCATGGAATGCAAGGCCTGCACGACATCGGCGGCGTGAATGGCGTTGTGGTACGGATTTTCGGCATGATAATCTTGCTGAATGATGCGAAGATAATTGCAGAGCTTGTGCGGTGGGATCTTGAAATCGTCCATAAAGGTATACCCAGGACCCTTGTCTTCGGGTTTATCTTTTTCGCCATTGATATGAAATTTCATGGCGGATTGCGCATAAGGCGATCCGAGGACCGCCCAACCCATGAACAAGAGAGGATTTCCTTGCGTCAAATCGTTCAAGACGAAAATATCAAAGTTGTCCCAGGACTTGAGGGAGTCCCAGCTGAGGAGATCGCACAAGGACTGTTGGTTTTCCGGCGACAAGGCCTTGAATTCGTGGGGAATATATTGAGCTGCATCGTCTTGAAGTTCGGACATTTGCGACTGTAATGGTTTCCCACCACCATCATCATCATCATCCGCGCCTCCACCATCTTCTTGTTTACTCTTGGGGACAAAGGCCTTGTTGCCACCAAAACTGGGTCCTTCGTCCACTTCCTCTTCGTCTTCATCCTCTTCCGTGGCCTTGATACCCGCATACTCTTCCAAAATGAAAAAGCAGGAAGATTTTTTCTTGATCATTTCCGGCTTGTCCTTTTGAATGACCCTTGGCTGATTCTTGGGCAAATACTTGGCCTTGGCCAATCGTTTTTGTTCTTTGCGTTGTTCCAAAATCAAATCGCGGGGAATATGAATCATCCCCCCGGCAGGAGCACCCCCGCCTCCGGCACTGCTCGTTCGGGACAGGGATTGACTGATATCACGACCCAACAACAAATTCTTGATGTGGACGAGACCTCGACGTTGCTTGGGCGTCATGCTCTTGTACGGAGTACAACCCGGCTCGAGCAATTCGTCAATGACTTCCAAGCCTTCTTCCCAATTGCTCTTTTTACTGACGGGGCGCGTCCGACGATTGGCACCGCCTCGTCCACCACCACCACCACCACCACCTGCTGGTGGTTTTTTGCTGCGTGCATGACCACTGTTGCCTGTGAGCGCTTCTTCCTTTTTCTGGAAGGTGACCCCCTTGCCGCTTCCTGTGACCCCCTTGCCGCTTCCTGTACTCCGTGCTCGATTGCGTCTGTCTCTTATACACATCTCCGAGCCCACGAGACTAAGGCG
>ENA-ORBV01007460-ORBV01007460.1-microbial-mat-metagenome-genome-assembly--contig:-NODE-7460-length-18776-cov-5.791647_pt1 | contig 18776 bp, 16 predicted proteins | sample MGYA00237777_ERZ505514 | MGnify/ENA primary metagenome ERZ505514 (study PRJEB26160, sample SAMN06269048) | microbial mat metagenome | isolation source: Oligotrophic lake microbial mat | place... | reverse complement strand
GGGCGGGGGAGCCGGGGCGCTTTCAGGTCGGCACCGAACCCCGCCGGTAGCGCTGGACCAGGGCGAGCACGAGCAAACCTGTCCCGGCGAGGATCAGCAGTGGCAGTAGGCGGATGCGCGGGCGCCAGGAAGGCGCAGTCGATGCAGTGAGGATGCGCGAGGCGGGGCCGCGCCGGCCTTCGTCATCGAGGGCGGTGACCCGCACGGTGTGGGAACGCCCCGGCGTCAGTGCTTCGATGCGCGCGACCATCCGGTCGGGCTCGCGGCGCACCGTCGTCTCAGGCGCTTCCATCCACCGCTGCAGCAGGGCCCGCTTGCTGGCGTCGATGTCGAGTCGCCGACCCTCGACCACGAACGTTTCCACGCCCGGCAGGAGATCCCACGCCAATTCGATCCAGGTGCGGCCGCGGCGTTCGATCCGGAGGCCGGCGGGAGCATTCAACCCCGGTGCCAGGGCCGGCGTCGTTGCGGGAATCGACGGCTCCAACCGGCTTGCTTCGGATCGGGGGAGCACCTCGCCGGCGCGCGGTGCGGTCCCTTCCGCGCTTCCCGCCACCGGCAGCACCAGCGCGCCTGCATCCGACACAAATCGAAGGGTCGAGGCGAAGGGGCCCGCCGCGGCAGTCTGGATTGCGACGCGAACCGCCACCCGCTCGCCGGGGCTGAGTTTGAAGCGGGAGGGTTGGACGACGAGGCCGGCGCCCGCTTCGACCCGGACCTCCGTTTCGATTCCACCCGCGTTGCCAATCCGGATCTCGTGCGTCTCACTCCTCCCCGGCTCCAATCCTCCCGCATCGAGCCGGGAGGGATAGGCGACCAATTGCGCGGGGTCCGGACTGATCCGGACCGGCACCGATTCCGCCCAGAGCGGGCTGCGCAGTTCGATGGTTCCCTCGACCGCTTCGACGGTTCCCGAGGTTTTGCGGAGGGGAAGCTCGATCCGGGCTTCCGGGGGAAGGGTGAGTCCGGGTTCGAGCTGCAGTCCCGGGGGGCCGGTGAGCGTGAGGGTGATCGGGGTCGGATTGCGGCTTTCCACGATCAGCACGGGCCTTGGGTTGCGCAGGTTCTCCGGCTCGACCCGGGTTCGGAACGGTGCAACCGCGTCGGCCCGAAGCGCCAGGGGTGGCGGTGGGGGGACATTGGCCGCCAACCGTGCCTCGCCAAGATAGGTGCGTTCCTCGGAGGGCCGCAATGACAGCACGACTTCGGCGTTGGCATGTGCCGGGAGGTGGAACCGGTCGGTGGATGCTGTCCATGGCGTGGTGGTTTCGATGTTGCCCTCGATCACACCGCCCCCCGTATTTTGCAATCGGAGGGTGCGTCGGGCGACCTCGCCGATGAGCACCCGACCGAACGTCCCCTCGCCGGACCATTCGAGCCGGGGCGGCGTTCGAAGGATGCGGATCGAGACGCGCACGGGGGCGGAGACCGTCCCATCCGGTGCCCGGGCCGCAATCAGGAATTGGTCGGTATCTGAGGGCTCGGGGGTGGGGACATGGCGGTAAACCACCAACGCCGTGGCCTCACCGGTCCGGCGAAGTTCGAGAATCCTGCCCTGCCGCGGGGCGGATCGGAGCAGGAACTCGACGGTTCCCGTCGAACTGGCCCGGAGCGGGATCTGCACGTCACGACCTTCGGGAACCTCCGCCGACGCCTCGGCGGGAACGGGCGGCGTGGATTCTCCCGGGCGTTCCTGCTCCCGTTTCCTCCGTTCGCTGGTGCCTTCGATCTGCTTTTCCTCGCGACGTTGCTCCTTTTCCCGGTCCTTGCCGGGAGGTTGAACATCGATGTCTGCCTGGAGCGGAGGCGCCAGGAGACAGAGCACGAACAGGAAGTTGAGAGGATGGGTGCGCACAGCGAGGAGTTTTGTAGCGCGTCCCGCGGCGTGGGGCAACCGCCCCGAACGTCAACGTTTTCAGGATTGAAGCGGCGGGTGGGATCAGGTATCGAACCCGATTCATGCGCACTTCCGCGGCGACCCCGTTTCTTGCCTGTCTGCTGAGCATCACGGCTTCGGTGGCCGCGGTGCAGCCGGCGGCCCGGACGGCGTCGCCCGCCCGGCGGCAGGCGGGTGAGCTGTTGCAGAAACAGGACCCCCCGCAGATCACGGCCCGGCTGATGGGCAGGCTGACGCCCGGGAATACTTCGGTTCTCGTCGTGCTCTCGAAACAGCGGGCCTATCTGCTGGCCGGCGACGAGGTGGTGGTCGATACGCCGATCTCGTCCGGCAAACGGGCGGGGATGACGCCGACCGGCGAATTCACCATCACCGAGAAAGATGCCGATCATCGATCCAATATCTACGGCGATTTTGTCGACCGCCGGACCGGGCGCGTGGTCCGGCGCGGGGTGAGCACGAAGATCGATTCGGCGCCGGCGGGCACGAAATATGTCGGGGCGCCCATGAAATGGTTCATGCGGCTCACCGCGACCGGGGTTGGCATGCATGTCGGCGTGCTGCCCGGCTACCCGGCCTCGCACGGTTGCGTCCGCCTGCCCGAGGAGATCGCCGCCCTCTTTTATCAGAAGTGTCCGATGGGAACGGCGGTCAAGATCGTGGAGTGACCGGGCGGGCCGGTCGGACCCGGGTTCGTGCGAGCCGGGTTCAGTCCGGGCTCAGGCTTGATATCATGGCATCATGACGATTCCCCTTGACCCCCAATGGATTCGGATTAATAACCACATCGTCAGTCCCAAAACCAACCAACCAACACCAACACACACTACCCTGATGCGTAAACTAATCCTCTCCCTTGCGGCCGTTCTGGCCGTACCGGCATTTGCCGGTCAACCGATGGTCTCCAGCGGCAAGACAATGGCCACCCCCATGGTCGACAAGTCCTGCTTTGACGCTGGATGGACCCTCAGCGGCTTTGCCGCCTACCTGATCCCCGACTCCGATGCCAGCGAGACGTGGGGCGGTGGCGCCCAGGTCGATTACTTCTTCGGCCCGTACGTCGGGATTGCCGCCTCCGGCACGTGGTCCGACGTCGCGAACCTTTACTACGCCGACCTGACCCTGCGTGCCCCGATGGGCATCGTGGCTCCCTACGCGATTGCCGGCATCGGTGCTGGCGACGTGGACGGCGACTGGGATCTCGTTGCCCGCGCCGGGGCCGGACTCGATGTCCGCATCTGGGATTGCCACGGCCTCTTCGCCGATTGGACCTACAACTGGGCCGACAACGAAGAGATCGAGGACTTCCAGATCGTCCGCTTCGGTCTCCGTTTCCAGCTCTGAGACTCGGCTCCGATAGCCTGAAGAATTGACCCAAAGGGCCGACGGATTTTCCGTCGGCCCTTTGCCTTTCCCCGCCGTTCTCCCCGGATGCGATTCGAACCGGCAGCCTCCAATCCACTTCGCACCCGGCCGGATTTGCAGGCACTGGCGCTGGCCCGCGCGCTCCACGCCAGCAGTTTCCGCGAACTGGGACGCATCGAGGCCGTGACGGTTCGCCCGCGTTGGATTCCGCGTTGGATCCCGGAGAGTATCGGGCTGCGGAATCCGTCTCACGATAGCGAAGGCCGTTTCTTCCCGATCCGTCTGTCCCGATCCGTCTTGCGGTGGGCTGCCTGCCTGCTTAGCTTTTCAATTCCCTCCCTTCAACCGGGGGGTCCTCTATGCCCGAGTATTCCTTTCCTTCCGCATCACCGCCGCCGGTTTCCTCGCGGGGTGGCTTCCGCATGCCGGGTGGCCCCGCTCTGGTGGGGATTCCGTTGGTGATCGTCGCCGTGATCCTGTTCGTGCCGCTCTGGATCTGGTTCTTTTGGCGGATCGAGCCTGGCGAGGGACAGTTCGCGGTGCTCATTCGAAAAACGGGCAAGGACCTGCCCCCGGGAGCCATCATCGCCCCGTCCCCCGCGCACAAGGGGATTCAGGCGGAGGTGCTCCCCGAGGGTCGATATTTCCGGAACCCCTACACATGGGCATGGCGGTTGCATCCGATGACCGATATCCCGGCCGGGAAACTGGGGGTGGTGACCCGACTCTACGGCGGAGATCTTCCCAATGGTGAAATCCTCGCCGCCAACGGCACCCGGGGCATCCTGCGCGACATCCTCAGTCCCGGACGTCAGCGGATCAACCCGTTCGCCTACAGCGTGCAGATTTTCGACGCCATTTCCGTGCGGCCCGGTTCGGTGGGTGTGCAGACGTCGCTCGTCGGCTCCGATCCCCTCACAGGAACCATCCCCGACGGCCAGCGCAACACCTTCATCGTCGAGCCCGGGCTGAAGGGGGTGCTCCCCGAGGTGCTCGACCCGGGCACCTACTACCTGAACCCGTTCATGGTCAGCGTCGCGGAGGTGAATCTCCAGAGCCAGCGGTTCGAGATGAGCGGTGAGGATGCCATCAATTTTCTCACCGCCGACGGGTTCACGGTCCATGTCGAGGGGACCATTGAGTTTGCCCTCACCCGGGACAAGGCGGCCATGCTCACCCATCAGGTGGGCGAGATGGATGACGTGCTCAAGAAGCTCATCCTCCCGCGGGCCCGGGGTTTCAGCCGGATCGAGGGGAGCAAGAACCCGGTGATTCATTACATCGTCGGCGAGATGCGGCAGAAATTTCAGGACAATCTCGAGGCCCATCTGCGCGACCAGTCGAAGGGCTGGGGGGTGGCCATCAAATCGGTTCTCATCCGCAACATTACCGTGCCCGATCAGATCTCGAGCATCATCCGCGACCGCGAGGTCGCCACGCAGAACGCCAAGATGTTCGAGCAACAAATTGAGCAGGCCCGTTCCAAAGCCCAGCTCGTGCGCGAGGAAATGCTCGCCGTCCAAAACAAGGAAAAGGTCCAGGCCGACACCGTGCAACTCCAGGCGCTGATTCTCGCGGAGCAGGGTCGCCAGGTCCGGCTCACCGCCGCCCAACAGGAACTCAGCGTCGCCAAACTCGAAAACGAGGCCGCCGAGGCGCAGGCGGAGGCGATTCTCTCCCGGGCGTCGGGCGAGCAGGATGTGATCCGCGCCACGAACGAGGCGGACGCGGCCGTGTTGCGGACCCAATCGCAGGCATTCGGGGGCGGCAGCAACTATGCCCGCCATCTGCTCTACCAGAAGATCGCCCCGAAGATCCGAACGATCCTCACCAGTGACGACAAGGAAGGGCTTGGCGGGTTGTTCACTCCCTTCATTCCGGGCGCCACGCAGGGGGGCGGCCGATGAAACCGCGCATCATCGTTTCCGCGATTCTGATGGTTGTGGCCGTCTGGATCGCCTGGCAATGGTTCTTCTGCCGGTTCTACGTGCCGCCGGGTCAGATGGCCGTCATCATCGCCAAGGATGGCAAGGCGCTGCCGCCCGGGCAGATGCTGGCCCGGAAGGGTCAGAAAGGCGTGCAGGAAGAGGTGCTGGGCGAGGGCCGCCACTTTCTCAACCCCGTCGCCTTCGAACATCGCATCCAACCGCTGGTCAACATCCCGACCGGCAAGGTGGGAGTCGTCACGGCGAAAGTCGGCGACGAGTTGCCGCAGGGGGAGTTTCTCGCAAACCCGGGTCAGAAAGGCATCCGGCGCGGCGCACTCGGGCCGGGTCGTTACCGCCTGAATCCGTATGGCTATCAGATCGACATCAACGACGCGATCAGCGTCCCGATTGGATATGTCGGCGTGGTCACTTCGCTGGCCGGCGCCAGAGCCCCCGAGGGAGGGTTTGCGAAAGCGAATCAAAAGGGGATCCGCGAGGACATCCTCCAGCCCGGCCTCTACTACGTGAACCCCAAGGAATACAAGATCGACGTGCTCGAAGTCGGCGTGAACCAGGTTTCCATGCAGGGCAAGACCGGCGGGGCCGTGATCACCAAAGGCCAGATCCAAACGCAGAACAAAGCCATCGACGAACTGCAGTTCAACGTGCTGCAAAATCAGGCCGCCCAACGTGAGGAATACGTCCGCCAGGAAGGCGGCAGCACGCTCGGGGTCAATACTGGAAGCTTCTTCGAGAAGCGAAGCGCGGACGATTGGGATTCCAAGGACCGTTCCGGCGGCAAAACCCCGGCACCTGCGGCGACAGCCGCCGCCCGCGGCCAGGCGATGCAGACCCCGCAGGCGCCCTCCGCGCGCCCGGGCGAACCCGCCCCCTCGTTTGTGCTGAATCAGTTCGTCGAGTTCCCTTCCCGCGACGGGTTCGACATCAGCCTCGACATGACCGTCGAGTTCGAACTCCAACCCGACCGGATCGCCCGGATCTTCCGGGATTACGGCGATCTTCCGGCGGTGGTTGAGAAGATCATCATGCCGCAGATTCTTTCCGTTTCACGCCTCAAAGGCTCGGCGTATCGCGCCACCGATTTCATCGTCGGGGAAGGCCGTGAGAAGTTCCAGACCGACCTCACCGATGCCCTCAAGCGCAGCCTGGCCGAGCGGAACATTGCCGTGCACAACGCCTTGATCCGGCACGTCAACGTCCCCGCGCAAATCCTCGAGCCGATCCAGCAGTCAAGTGTCGCCCAGGAACAGGATCTCACCAACCAGGAGAAGCAAAAAACCGCCCGAAAACAGGCGGAGCTGAACACTGAACAGCAGCTCATCGAGCAGCGGGGGGCCGAGGTGGCCCAGGAAACGGCGAAACTGAAAGCCGAGATCAAGGCCCAGCAGGAGAAGCAAGTCGCCGAAATCAGCGCCGACACGGTCCGGCAGGTCGCCACGGTCGAAAAGGAGACCGCTCTCATCCGCGCCGACAAGGTGCGCAAGCTCGGTCGCGCGCAGGCCGAAACCATCCAGCGGGTCGAAGGCGAAAAGGCAAAGGGATTCGTCATGAAAACCCAGGCCCTCGGCGATCCGATGGCCTATAACCTGGCCGAGTTCGCCAAAGGAATCTCGAACGACATCCAGATCCGCATCCTTCACGCCGGGCCCGGCACCCTCTGGACCGACCTCGAAAAAGCCACCCTCGGCGAAATGGGCGGTGCCAAGGTGCTCCAGGAAAATCAAAAACCGGCGGCGCCCTGACCCGCCCCGCTTTCCCTCGGTCTGAGGCGGCAAATCGGCTGAAATCGGCTGAAATCGGTTGAAATCGGCCGGGCAAACTCCCTCGCGCAGGGGGAAGGGCGGCTTCGATTGAGATCCGCCCGGCAAGCCACATCGGCGGCCCATCATTCCCGCCGGGTACGCCTGGCCCATTGGAAACTGGTCGGGCTGACAGGATTCGAACCTGCGACCTCTTGAACCCCATTCAAGCGCTCTAGCCAAGCTGAGCTACAGCCCGTCGGATGAAAGTGTCTTTTCGCCGCAGATCGGGTCGCTGACAAGCGGAAAGCGCACGAGTTCTTTTTCTTGCGCTCCCCCGCCCAGGGGGATAGTTTCTCGCTCCCTTTTCCCAAGCAAGCGCCATGAAAGCCGACACCCATCCCGAGTATCTCCAGACCGACATCGTGTGCGCCTGCGGCGCCGTTTACCATACCCGGTCCACCCGTAAGAGCCTCAAGATCGGCATTTGCGCCGCCTGCCACCCGTTTTTCACTGGCGAGCAGAAATTTGTCGATACGGCCGGGCGGGTCGAGAAGTTCGCCCGCCGGTTCGGCAGCGTCCGCGCCACGCGCGCGGTCAAGAAGCCGGCCTAGATCCCACGTTTCAGGCGAGACGGTGAGCCCCCGCGCCTCGGTCGGGGCTCACCGTCTCTCCTTTTTCAGCCATGGACTTTGCCCCCCTGATCGCCCTCAAGCGGGCCCGGTTCGACGAACTCGAGCGGGAGATCGAGCGGGAGGGCCTGTTCGACGAGCCACAGCGCGCCCGCGAGGTGATGCGGGAGCACGCCCGGACCCGGGAGATCTTTGACCGCTGGGCGGGGCTTGAGAAGGCGGTGTCCGACCTGGAATCCCACCGCGCGCTGGTGACTGACGCCGATCCCGAGCTCGCCGAGCTGGCGCGCGGGGAGATCCCCACCCTCGAGGCCTCCCAGGCGGCTCTGGAACTCGATCTGCGCGAACTTTTGCTGCCCCCCGATCCCAACGAGCAGCGGGACGCCATCGTCGAGATCCGGGCGGGAACCGGGGGCGAGGAGGCCGCGCTGTTCGCCGGCGATCTCTACCGGATGTACAGCCGGTTTGCGGAAAAAAAGCGGCTCACCATCGAGTCCATGGACTCCAGCCCATCCGAGCTCGGTGGTTTTCGCGAGGTGATCTTTCAAATGTCAGGGCCCGGCGTGTTTCGTGAGATGAAATACGAGAGCGGCGTGCACCGGGTGCAGCGTGTCCCCGCCACCGAGGCCCAGGGCCGAATCCATACCTCCACCGCCACCGTCGCCGTGCTTCCGCAGGCCGAGGAGGTCGATATCGCCCTCAAACCCGAGGAAATCCGCATCGAGGTCTGCCGTGCCGGAGGCCCGGGCGGGCAGGGGGTCAATACCACCGATTCCGCCGTTCAGGTGATGCACATCCCGACCGGACGAATCGTCCGCTGCCAGGACGGACGCAGCCAGCAAAAGAACAAGGAGCGCGCCCTTCAGATTCTCCGGTCCCGGTTGCTTGAGGACAAGCAGCGCGAGGAAGCGGAGAAATATTCCGCGCATCGCCGCAGCCAGATCGGGTCGGGAGGACGCGAGGAGAAAATCCGGACTTACAACTTCGCGCAGAACCGCGTCACCGATCACCGCATCCAGCGGACCCAGCACAACCTCGATCTGTTCCTGCAGGGGGACATCGAGGAGATGATCCAGGCGCTGCGGTCGGAGGAGCTGGCGGAGCGGTTCCGTGAGGCGGGCGCGGGGGAGCTGGCGTGAAGCCGCTCCTCGAAGTGCTCCAATCCTCCGCCGAATGGTTGCGCGGACGCGGGACCGAAAGTCCCCGCCTCAACGCCGAGCATCTCCTCGCGCAGGTGCTTGGAAAACGACGGCTCGATCTCTATCTGGAATTCGACCGCCCGCTCGGCGAGGCGGAGCTCACGCCCCTGCGCGACCTGTTGCGGCGCCGCGCGACGGGGGAGCCACTCCAGCATTTGCTCGGCACCGCGGAGTTTTGCGGACGAACGTTCGCGTGTGATCCGCGTGCGCTGATCCCCCGGCCGGAGACGGAAGAATTGGTGGAACGGGTGAGTGCGCGCCTCACCGGGGGCGGGCTGGCAGGCCCGCTGGTGGATGTCGGCACCGGCTCGGGCGTCATTGCCCTTTCGCTGGCGCTCCTCTTTCCGGACATCGAGGTGATCGGCGTCGATCTCTCCGCGGAGGCCCTGGTCCTGGCCGGTGAGAATGCCGCGAGACACTCGCTCGCCGGCCGGGTCGGGTTTGTTCAGAGCGATCTCCTCGAGGCGGTTCCGGGTCCGTTCGGGGCGGTGATCGCCAATCTTCCGTACATCGCAGCGAGTGACATTGCGGGCCTCTCCCCCGAGGTCCGGAGGGATCCGCGGCTCGCCCTGGACGGCGGGGCGGACGGCCTGACAGTGATCGGCCACCTCATTCCACAGGCGGGGGTCAAACTCGCGTCCGGGGGCCTTTTGGCGCTCGAGATCGGCGACGGGCAGGGGGAGGCGTTAAAGGGGTTGCTTGGAGGCGACTCGTGGCGGAATGTGGAGGTCCAACGCGACCTGCAAGGCCGGGAGCGCTTCGTTTTCGCAACCCATGGATAAGATACTGGTGCGCGGTGGTCGTCCGCTCTCGGGAACCATCCCGGTCAGCGGTTCCAAGAATTCTTCCCTGCCGATCCTCGCGGCCTGCCTGCTCACCCGGGAGCCATGCGTGATTCACCGGGTGCCGGACCTCAGCGACGTCCATTTCATGCTCCAGATCCTCACGGAACTGGGTGCCGAGGTCGAACGGGCGAGCGGGATGGTCACTGTCCGGGCCGAAAAGATCCACGCCAGGGCACCGTATGATATCGTCCGCAAAATGCGGGCCTCGGTGTGCGTGTTGGGCCCGCTGCTGGGCCGGATGCGCGAGGCGATGGTCTCGCTCCCCGGCGGTTGCGTCATCGGCGATCGGCCCATCGATCTTCACCTGCGCGGGTTCGAGGCGCTCGGGGCGAAGATCACGGTCGCGGGCGGGAATGTTCATGCGCGCGCGGAGCGCCTGACCGGCGCCACCGTGCCGATGCGCGGGAAATACGGATCCACAGTGCTCGGCACCGACAACGTGCTGATGGCAGCCGTGCTGGCCGAGGGCGTGACCCTCATCGAGGGGGCTGCTGCGGAACCCGAAGTCGTCGATCTGTGTGAGTTTCTGATCACGATGGGGGCGCGGATCGAGGGGGTTGGGACCAGCCATCTCGTTGTGCATGGCGTCAAGGAACTCCATGGCGTGCGGCACACCGTGATTCCTGATCGCATCGAGGCGGGAACCTTCCTTGTGGCCGGCGCGATGTGCGGGGGGAAGGTGACATTGAGCCGGGTTGTGCCCGAGCATTTCGCCGCGGTTACGGATGCGATTCGCCAGGCCGGTTACTCCGTGGAAACCGGCGACGATACCGTGACCGTGCAGGGCAACGGCGCTTCCGCACCGCTTCGCATTCTCACCGACCCGTATCCCGGTTTCCCGACCGACATGCAGGCGCAGATGTGCGCGTTGCTGGCGACCGGCAAAGGGCAAAGCACGGTGACCGATCAGGTTTTTCCGCATCGGTTCATGCATGTTTCCGAGCTCAAACGCATGGGGGCTCAGATCGATCTTGAAGGTGCCACGGCCATCATCCGTGGGGTCGGGCGGCTCGGTGCGGCACCCGTAATGGCGAGCGATCTGCGCGCCTCCGCCGCGCTGGTGCTCGCGGCCCTGGCGGCCGAGGGAACCACCGAAATCCACCGCGTCTATCACATCGATCGCGGCTATCAGTCAATCGACGAGAAACTCAGCGCGCTCGGGGCGGATATCGAGCGGGTGGTGGCCTGAGCTTCAAGCCCACGGGGAGCGGCAGCGTGGCGTGAGGTGGGAAGGGCCGCGGATCACTCCGAGCGTTCCCTGGCCCGTTCCGTCTCGTGCCGGTGGATTCCGACGCTCTGGATGATGCCCATCCCGAAAAGCATCACGACGAGGAACGTGCCGCCGTAGCTGATGAAGGGAAGGGGGACGCCGGTGATGGGGGTGATGGCGATGGTCATGCCGATGTTTTGGAACACGTGGGCAAACACGACCCCGGTGAACCCCGTGGCCAGGAGCCCCCCGAGCAGGTCGCCGGCGCTGAACGCGATGTAGAGGCAGAGCAGGATCAGCAGCGAGAACGCCGCCATCAGGGCGATCCCGCCCAGGAACCCGTGCTGCTCCCCCATCACCGCGAAGATGAAATCGTTGTGGGCGATGTCCTTGCCGATCATCCCCATCTCATTGAGCGTGTCGGGCGCCTTGAACCCCTTGCCCATCCAGCCGCCGGAGCCGATGGCCTCAAGGGAACGGTTGATGTTCCAACTGATCCCGAGCGGATCGAGATCGGGGTCGAGAAATGTCGTGAGCCGGGCGCGCTGGTGATCCTGGAGCCCGAAATTGATCATGAGCGGGAGGAGCGCCAGTCCGATGAGCAGCATCGCGAGCAGGTAACGCTTGGGGATTCCGCCGATGAACAGCATCGCGATGAACATCGGCACCCAGATGATCACCGAGCCGAGGTCGGGCTGGATGAGAATCATGAGGAGCGGGACCGAGACCAGCACGCCCGCCGCGGCAATGCGGAGGATGGGATGCAGTTTCCGGGTGTACACGAGGAGCACGGCGAGCATCAAAATGCCGCCCACCAGGGCGACCTGGGAGGTCTGCAGGTTGAACGCTCCGCCGATCTCGATCCAGCTTTTGGCCCCGAATCGCTCGACTCCTTTGGCCCGGGTGTACATCAGAAGCCCGATCCCGGTGACATAGGCGGGGATCGCTCCCCAGATCACCCAGCGGTAATGGATCAGACTGGTCACGAAAAAGATCACCATCCCAATGCCGAGCCAGGTCGTCTGTTTGTGCCAGGCATCCGCCAGGGCGGATTCCGGACGCATCCACGTGGCGCTGTAGATGGCATAGATACCGTACGTCGAGAGGCCCATCAGGACGCCGACAAGCAGCCAGTTCATGGCCAGCAATTTCCGGATGAGCGGGGTCATCGGGGCACGTTCAAAGGGAGGGAACGGCGGCCAGCAGGCGGCGGGTGTACTCGTGCTGGGGATCCGCGTAGATCCGCTCCGCCGGGGCCGACTCGACGATTTGGCCACGGTGCATGACGAGCACGTGGTCGCTGACGTGTTCAACCACCGCCAGGTCGTGCGCGATGAACAGGTAGGTCAGCCCGAACTCGTCCTGCAGATCCATCAGGAGATTTACGATCTGGGCCTGCACGCTCACGTCGAGCGCGCTGACCGGTTCGTCGCACACGATGAAGCGGGGCTCGACCGCAAGCGCCCGGGCGATGCCGATCCGCTGGCGCTGTCCCCCGCTGAACTCGTGCGGGTACCGGTGGAGATGATCCGGGTGCAGGCCGACCCGATTCAACAGCGCGACCACCCGCTCCCGCCGGTCCGCCGCCGTGAGCTGCGGGAAGTGGATCTCCAACGCCTCGCCGATGATCGAAAGCACCGTGAGACGCGGGTTCAACGATCCGTACGGATCCTGAAAGATCATCTGGATTTCGCGCCGGAGCGGACGGAACTCGCCCTCCGTGAGCGGCAGGATCGAACGTCCGTCGAAGATCACCTCGCCGGCGGTGGCCGGGATCAGCTTGAGCAGGGTGCGTCCGACGGTGGTCTTGCCGCTGCCACTTTCACCCACAAGGCCGACGGTGCTGCCCTGCTCGACGGTAAAACTCACATCGTCCACTGCTTTGACATCGCCGGTGTGGCGCCGCAGGACGCCCGTGTGGATCGGGAACCAAGTGCGGAGATTGCGGACTTCGAGGAGCGGCATGGGGTGTCAGTTGACTGCGGTGACGCCGACGCGTGGTATGAAGACGTCCGATTCCATCGGTTCACCCCGGCGAACCGAGGAAGGCCTCGATCGGGCTGGTTGCCGACGCGGAGTCCGCGCGGCCGGGCAGCCCGATCTCGAAGGCATCGCGTCCGGCCTCGACGGCCATTCGGAACGCGCGGGCCATGCGGACCGGGTCGGCGGCGACGGCGATGGCGGTATTGACCAGCACAGCGTCGGCTCCCAGTTCGAGAGCGGCGGCGGCATGGCTCGGTGCGCCCAAGCCTGCGTCGACCACCACGGGGACCGTGGCTTGGCGCACGATGATCTCGATCTGGGCGCGGGTTTCGATGCCCCGGTTGCTGCCGATGGGGGAGCCCAGCGGCATCACTGTGGCGGTCCCGACTTCCTGCAATCGCTTGGCCAGGACCGGGTCGGCGTTGATGTAGGGAAGCACGGTGAAGCCCTCGCCCACGAGGATCTCGGCGGCCTTCAGGGTCTCGATCGGGTCCGGAAGCAGATAGTTCGGGTCGGGATGAATCTCGAGCTTCACCCACTTCGGCAAACCCGCCGCTGCGGCCAGGCGGGCAAGGCGGACCGCCTCCTCCGCGTTCATCGCTCCACTGGTGTTTGGGAGCACGAGGTAACGCGCGGGATCGATGAACTCGAGGATGTTGGCGAACGGATCGCGTTTGCCTGAAAGATCCGCGCGACGGAGCGCAACCGTGACGATCTCGGTGCCGCTCGCTTCCAGTGCGTCGCGCATCACCTCGTTCGACGAGAACTTCCCCGTCCCGACCAGGAGGCGGGACTGGAAATCGCGACCGGCGATGCGGAGTGGTGCGGACATCAGGAGGGCAGAATCTATGCACGTCCGGGGGCGCTGCCAAGGAATTGAAGCCCCCCCGGGCCGCCCAATCCGCAGTCCGCAACCGCGGAAGCCGCCTGCCTCCCCCGCGAGCGGGGGTCCCACCCTGGTTTCAACCGGGCCGGATTCACGCGGGGCCGGACCCGCAACGTGCCGCAGCCGGCTGCATCGCGGGGCACTCCCGCTCGGTGATCCGGTCCGCCACGCCAACCCATTGGTGCCGAAGATCGCGCATGATCAGCCCATGATCGAACGTGACGCTTCCGGATGGGAACGACGATTCATCGGCAAAAAAGGAGGACCCGACATGCTCCACCGCAAGGGGACGCACGCACCAGGCGTCGGTCTGGAGTTCGATCCCGTCCAACCGGCGGCGGTCCCGCGTGACGGAGTATCCGACCCTCCCGGGCTCGAAAAAGTCGGACGCCTCGGCGAGCGATGCGAAACAGGAGGCCTTTGGCAGTGCGTCGCTTTCGTGGGCCGTGAGCTGCACGCTCATGCGTCCGTCCCTGGCCCGGATGTCCATGGTGATCCGGGAACCGTCGTCGGTGACGTCGAAGTCTGCCAGGTGATGCTCACCCGGAAAGACGCGCCCGCCCGCGAAATAATTGAGCCAGGAGCCCGTGTCCCGTCGGGGGATGTAGACCCCTTCGAGTTGTTCACCCGATGGATCCTCCCACCGGACCGCGATTCGGTGCGCGGCGTTCTCACTCGAAATCCCAAAGGCGGGCGGCAACCAAATCGGGCGAACCGCTTCCAGCCGGATCAGACAGATTCCGGCGATGGCGTAGCCGCCGTGGAGCTTCGGACGGAACGGTTCGGGCAGGAAGGAGCGCATCACCGCGGGATCCACCCGGTAGTTGACGAGCAACCGGCGCCGAATCAATCCGTGGATCGCTGGAAGGCGCATGGCGGGGTGAGGGGGTTGTGGGCTCGGAAGGGGCTCCCTGATGTCGCCGGGGGAAATTCCCCTGATGAGCGGAGAAGCAGCCTATCCCCCGGACCCTCATTCCGCAATCCCGCTTCGCAAGTGGGCGGAGATCGGAAACACGTCACCGTTGGGGATTAACGGAGCCGCGGGTTTTGGAGATCCTGCCGTGGCATGCTCGGGGCGCTTCGACGATGGGCGGCGAGGGTCGCAGCGGCCTCCCTCAAACCGACACCGTGTCCGCAGTGCAGCCAGAGAAACGATGGTTGCGCTGCACGATCCGCGAACTGCTCGTGCGCTGGAGTCCGCGGCTGGGACCCCGCGGAGCGGGTGAGCACGTTAAAACTTGAACGACAGCCCGACGTAATAATTCCGGCCGTAGGCGGGATCGATGCCGTCGTCGCGGACCCGGGCCCAGTAATTCTCGTCGAACAGGTTGTTGATGCCGGCGTGGACGCTGATGAAGTCGCGATAGACCCTGGCCTCTGCGGTCAGATCCCACACCTGATACGAGGGGATAAAACGCTGCGCGCTGTTCCCGTCGTCGCCGTAGCTGCTGCCGACGAAGGTCCCCAGCAGCGCGAGCTTAATCCGATCCTGCCAGCGATAAACCACCCCGGCCCGGATCAGGTAATCGGGCGCATAGCGGGGTGTCTTGCCATCGAGCGGACCGCTGACGAACCCGGCGTCCAACACCATCACATTGCCGTGCAGGTTCAGGGATCCGAAGCGCTCGGTGAGGCTGGGGCTCGCGGGCACCGCGGTTTGTTTGCCGTCCTTGCCGGTCACGGGTTGCGCGGGGTCGGCCGTTAGATGGTCGATGAGTCCGATGAGATCGAGCTCGGTCGCCGCTTCGAGGCCGAGGTGGCGGGCTTGCCCGACATTCCTGACACTGCTGAAGCCGCCGGGCAGCGCCACCGATCCGATTTGGTCGTCGAAATCGAGCACGAATCCGCTCACGTCCCACGAAACCCAGGGGGCCGGGCGTCCGCGGTAACCCATCTCGGCCTGCCATGCCGTTGCGTCGTCGAGATTCTCCGGCACCAGCGTGGTGGCTCCGTTTGGGACGGCCTGCGTGTAGATCTTCGGACGATAAGACTGGGAGAAGTTGGTGTAGAGCGACTGGTCGCGGGCCACCTCAACCGCGATGCCGAGGCCGAAGAGCGGAACGAACTCGTAATCGTTCTCCGAACCGAGCGGGACACCCGCCGCCTGCTTGTCCAGATTGCGGTTCTCGCTGACCTTCTGCCAGACGTTCTCAAAACGGACCCCCGGCGTGATCGAGAAGGCACCCCAATGGAATCGGTTCTCGAAAAAGACCGGGGTGTACAGGACCGAGCGGTCGGTCTCCTTGATGAGTCGCCCGTCCCGGGCCTTGCCGGTGCTCCCCTTCCGATCCTGGCGCGGGGATTCCGTATGGTAGATCTGAACTCCGCCGGAGAGAGTGTGCGCGCCGCCGAGCCACGTGTAATCATGGCGCAGCCGCGCATCGAGTCCGAGCGTGTAAAACTCCTGCGACTCGATCGAGGTGGTTGACGCGGAGGGTCCGGTCGGCAGCACACCGAATCCGCCCCCGCCCTGGCGGGCGCTGAAGCGCGAGTAATAGGTCGCCCATCCGTTCAGCGTCATCCGTGTCGAGTCCGAGAAATCGCGCTCCCACGCGAGCGAGGCGGAGTAGCGCTCCAGTTCGAACCGGTCATTCAAGCGCGAACTGGCGTTTCGGTTTCGAGCGTAGTTCACGGTGCCGGGGCCGGTCGCGAACGTGAGACCACCGGGCTCGCCGTGCTCCTCCTCGTACCCCTCGAGCGTCAGGATCCAGCGACTGTCGGTCGTTCCATCAAGGACCAGCTTCACCATGAATGCATCGAGGCGGAAGTCGCTGTTCGCGTCGCGGAATCCGTCGCCCTGGCGGTGGTTGTAATATCCATAGTAGCCCAGCCGCCCCGAAGTGCCATCGGCATACGTGAACGTCGAAACGAGATCGTCGCTCCCGTAGGTGTTGAGGGTTCCGAACGAGAACGGACGATCCGTACGCGGGCGGTGGGTGATGTAGTTGATCGCGCCGCCGGGCTGGGGGCCGTAGAGCAGGGATGCGCCGCCCCGGATGAATTCAATGCGGTCGACGGTGTCGAGCGGCGGAGTGTAGTAGGCCTCGGGATACCCAAATTGATCGGCATGGATCGGGATACCGTCCTTGAGCACCTGGGTGAATTGGACGCGGTGCGGATCCAGACCGCGGTAGCCGATGCTTACCAGCGGACTCGTCTCCTCGCTCAGGAACAAGCCCGGGGTTTTGCTGAGGGCCTGGCGATAATTGTTGTTGGGGATGGTCGGCAGGGCATCGAGGTCGATGACCGACTGTTTTTTGCCCGCGAGGATGCGGGTGCCCTCCAGATCGTGCAGGAACGGTTCCTGCACGCGCGCATCGGATTCGGCCTCGGCCTGGACGACGACCTCGTCGAGGCGGGTCGGTTCCTGGGCATGGCCGGGCAGGCTGGCCAGCGTGGCGAGGAACAGGCATCCTAGGGCGCGGCATCGGGCGGGGATGAGGTGAAAGGATCGAGTCATGGGGGGAGCTATAATGAGACTGAATCTCATGAGCAAGAAAAAGATTTCCGGGGATCGTTCGGGCGTAAACGCCCCGAATTCCACCAATTTGGGATTGATTTCACTCGGGGTCCCGTTATTTATGAGATTAGGTCTCAGTTGCCTCCCAACCTGCCGCACCGCTGGTTTCTCACCCGTTATGACTCAACTCTTTCTCCTGGGCGGTCCCATCATGTGGCCGATTCTGGCGGTCTCGCTCGTCGCGTTGACCGTCATTCTCGAGCGGACCTGGTTCCTTGCAGGCGAGGCACGGGCGCGCCAACCCGAGACCGTCGAGCGGATGCTCACCGCGCTGGACAAGGGGGATTTCCACGCCGCGCGAGGCCTGGGGGGCGGTTCCCGGGATTTTGTGGCGCGCACCCTCAACTATGCGCTCTCGCACGACGACCCGGTCAACGCGGTGGTGCGGGCGGCGGGCCGGGAGTTGCAGCGTTACAATCGGGGTCTCGCGCTGTTGGACACCTCGATCACGGTGGCGCCGTTGCTCGGGCTGCTGGGAACGGTCACCGGGATGATCCGATCCTTCAGCCTGCTGGGTGGGGAGGAGTTGGGAGCCCCGGCAGCGATCACCGGGGGGATTGCGGAGGCGCTCATCGCCACTGCGTTTGGGCTGGGTGTCGCCATCCTGGCATTGCTCCCGTTTAACTATCTGAACACCCGCCTCGAAGCGGCCCGGCATGAATTGAACGATGCGGCTTCGCAACTCGAAGCCCACTCGAAGAAGCTGGCCCCCGTGTCCCCCTGAGCCGTGGAGATTCCCTCGCCCAGAAGCGCCCGGCGCGCGCGGATCGAGATCATCCCGCTGATCGACATCATCTTCTTTTTGTTGGCGACGTTCGTGATGGTGTCGCTTTCAATGGTCCAGAACCGTGCGATCCCGGTGCGCCTCCCCGGCGCGGACACCGGAGCGCCGCAGGAACGAGGCGCCGCGGCGACCATCACCCTTGCCGAGACCGGGCAGCTTTACCTCGACAAGGAGGAGCTCACCCTTGAATCCCTGATCAACCGGCTGGCCGACCGACGCCGCGCCGAGGGGGATGAGTTCCGGGTGTTTCTGAATGGGGACGAGAACGCGCGTCTCGGCCTCGCCATCGAAGTGCTCGATGCGGTGCGCAAACTCGGCATCAAACGGGTCGCATTCGAAACCCGCCAAACCCGCCAAACCCGGCAAACGCACGAGGCCGGCCAACGGCAATGACGCTGCCCCGCAGGTATTTTCTGGCATTTGTCCTGGCGCTCGTCGGGCACGGGGCGATCCTGTTCTTTGTCCGCCCATCGACCGCCGACACAGCAGCGGAGTTCGGCTTGGGAATGTCGGCGGAGTCGATTGAGGTGGCGCTGGTCATTTTGCAGGAGCCGACTCCGGACCCTGCGTCTTTTCTTGAACCTCCCATTACTGGCGAGATCGTCGAAGATTCTCCCGAGCCGGAACCAACGCTGCCGCCCGAGCCAAGCCAAACTGCGGAAATGACCCTGGCGGATCCAATGCCGCCGGAGCCGGAGCCAGAGACGGTCGTACCGGTCGCACCGGCCGCACCGATCGCAGTCGAACCGACACCGGCACTCACGCCG
>ENA-ORBV01007459-ORBV01007459.1-microbial-mat-metagenome-genome-assembly--contig:-NODE-7459-length-18776-cov-7.877159_pt1 | contig 18776 bp, 11 predicted proteins | sample MGYA00237777_ERZ505514 | MGnify/ENA primary metagenome ERZ505514 (study PRJEB26160, sample SAMN06269048) | microbial mat metagenome | isolation source: Oligotrophic lake microbial mat | place... | reverse complement strand
GAAAAGCGATGCTATCGACTAGAGTTCAACATACAAACGTACCAATATGGGATCAATTAGTTTTGTCAGTCAACCAGGTAAAAGGCTCAGGTTATATTTTCAAGTTCCAAACCATCTTGGATATTTAGTGCTTGATGCATCTTTGCAACGAGATAAATCAAACCAGGAGCAATCTCACCAATTACAGATTTGGGATAGATTAAGACAAAGCTATCGTGTGTTTTCTAACTACAAATGTGATTAATTTTTAGTACGTTTTCCTTTTAATTTACTTTGTCACGGAGGATTTCTGTGATAAGTTGTTTCCCTAATGCATACCCAGATGAAATTTTGTACAGTATTTGCGCCCGTTTTCACGAGCGAGTGCAGTTTCCCAATAAAAAGAACACTGTTAGAGAATTATTTGGAGAGGACGCCGCGATCGCAACAGTTGATTTACCCAGTAATCTTGGCTGTCTTGCCTCAGCGTTACCACTTGGTAGCCCATATACAGTTGAACGTTTAATTAATAACCATACCCTCTTTCCATTCTTCGCGCCTTTCTTGCATCCCGAACAGGCTCAACAGCTTTGGGCTGATATGGAAGGGGCACGAGGACCTTCCATTAAGATGCGCTCTGGTGTCATGGCAAGTACGGTTCAACCTCCAAAGTGGCTCAGGTTTTGTTCCCTTTGTGTACGGCAGATAAACAAGAGTTCGGTGAGTCCTACTGGCATCGTCTCCACCAACTACCAGGCGTAGAAGTTTGTCCTGACCACAACGTTCGTCTGCTGGATAGCCAAGTTCGGATTCTGAATCCTCAAACGCGGCATGAGTTTGTTTCAGCAGAGCAGGGGATTCAACTGCCCAAGTCACGCTCATTCAGCCTGCTACATCCACACCATGAGATTCTACTGAAAATTGCTCAGGGCGCTGCTTGGCTGCTAAAACAGCCCACTTCTCCACCTGGATTAGATGTTCTGTCGAAACGCTACCGTGAGCTTCTTGCAGAGCAAGATCTTGCTACATATAGCGGTAGAGTGCGGGTTAGCGACTTGCTCAGGGAGTTTTGTCAGTTCTATCCAAATGATCTCTTACACAGCCTTTAGTGTGGAGTTGATACTGACAGCCAACACATTTGGTTGTTTCGGCTGGTACGATCGCCCAAAGGCTCTCAACATCCATTACGTCACTTGTTGCTCATGCAATTTCTAGGGTATGGAGCCGAGTTGTTCTTTGCGCTTCCCCATCAATTTAAGCCTTTTGGTAAAGGTCCTTGGCTTTGTTTAAATCAAGCTGCTTCTCATTTTCATCAACCTGTAATTCAGACTTGCGAAATTAGCTATAACCACGAGCATGGCAAACCAATGGGAACTTTCCGTTGCTCTTGTGGCTTTATTTACTGCCGTACTGGGTCAGATGCCACTGTAGAGGATCAGTTCCATATTACAAAAATTCGGGCTTTTGGCTCAACCTGGGAAGAAAAGTTGAAAAGACTGTGGGCAGATTCAACAGTCAGTCTACGAGGAATGGCATGACAGCTTGGAGTTGATCCAACTACTGTCAAACTGCACGCTGCTGCGGTGGAATTACCTTTCCCACGTCAGAGCAAGCGGCAAACCAACAGAAGCAATCGGGTACTTGTTTCTTCCTCAAAAATTCAGGAAACGGTTTCAGACACTACCTTAGAACGCTATAGGGCAGAATGGCTGGATGCACGAAGAGACAATCCTGATTTAGAAAGAACTGCACTAAAAAATCAATTTCAGAGAGTTTACACATGGTTGCGACGCAACGATTGCGAATGGCTGGAAGCTAACATGCCACCCAAAAAACAAGTAACCTCTCCATTCTTGCGGGTTAACTGGGAGAACCGAGATGTTGAGCTTGCAGAAGCAGTGAGACTTGCTGCTGCTAATTTATACAGTCAGACAGGACGACCGAGTCAAGTAACAGTTGCAGCGATCGCTAGAGACCTTGGTCAATTGGCACTGATCCAAAAGCACACCGATAAACTTCCTTGTACCTCAAAGGCATTGAGTGAGCTAGCTGAAACACGAGAAGCATTTGCTCTTCGCGCACCCAATGGGTTTTAGAGTGCTATGTGCAAGAAGGCGTTTGTCCCTTAAGATGGCAATTTATCCGTCGAGCCGATCTACGTCCAGAGATCGAATTGTTACCTTCAGTAGAAGATGCTACTAGTAGAGCACTGGTAACTTTAGAACAAATTCCGTCTCAGTATGGCAGAGATTGTCCGTCTCAACGAATGGCTCTTTGATGATGATGAACAGGTTGCTCTTTGGTAGTTACGATCGCCCTGGCGGGAATCTATTTATCGATAATGGCGAGCAACAGCGGTGTTCAAGCAAAAGTCAGGTGAATATCAGGAAGATTGATTTTCCGTGGGGGCTAATGCCCTGGTTACGGTTAGGGCAAGTTTTCCAGATGGGGCAGCCTGTATGGAATGAAGCGGAAGGCAAGATATTTAAGCTGGTTATTCCTGATTCGTCTACTGGGACTTTAGCCAGAGCAGGTGCTATTCCAGCACTGGCAAACTACCTGCTTCAGGGTGAGGACAATTTAGCGGAGTACTGCATCAGATTTCAGACTGAGCAAACCGTTAGCATTTTGATTCCAGTGCTGGAGTGAATTCGAGCGTTCCTGCTGCCTAATAAGACGTTGGCTTTTGGTCTACTGGAACCAAATTATTTTGAACGAGTGATCACCCGGAACGAAATCAACCAGGGGAAGTTGTCTTTAGATTTTTCAGGCGATGTGCCAAAGAAGATTTTAAGCCGACCGCTTGTCTTTCGGATCGTTCGTTTACTCTATGACTCATCTTTTCGTGTTGCATAAGGATAGGCTATACCGCGATCGCTGTTAGGATGGCAACCGACTGTGGCACTATCGCAGGGATTGCAAGCAACGATCGCGGATTTTCGATCGCGGTTAGGAACCACTCCTTGTACTGATACCAACCGTATTTGGACAGTTCAGTCTTAATTAGTTAAGATTTCTGGTCAGTGGGTAACAGCGAGTTGCAGAGGGTGTCAAATTGAGCGGCTGAAGAGGTTATTTCCGTTTGTTATTTTAAAAGGACTTTTTCATGTATGTTTGCATTGTCGGCACCGGGTATGTCGGGTTGGTCACAGGGGTTTGTCTTGCCCACATTGGACATCAGGTCGTGTGTGTCGATAACAACGAAGAAAAAGTCAGGCTGATGCAGGCTGGAACGTCGCCTATCTATGAGCCGCAGCTATCCGAGATAATGCAGGCGGCGCTGGACGCTGGCAGAATTGAGTTCACCACTGATTTAGCGGCAGGCGTAGCACAGGGGCAAATTGTGTTTATTGCGGTGGGCACTCCCGCATTGCCTAGCGGTGAGAGCGATACGCGCTCTGTGGAAGCCGTGGCGCGAGGGATTGGCAGCCACTTGAACGGTGCGTATAAGGTGATTGTGAATAAGTCTACGGTGCCGATTGGCTCTGGTGATTGGGTGAGAATGCTGATGCTGGAAGGCTATGCCCAACGGCATTTGACCACTCAGGTGGCGACGCGACTGAGTGAAAGTGGCGGCAACTCCACAGGAAGCATTGCCACAACCGAGATTGCAACTCTGGTCAAAAAGCCTGCCTTTGATGTGGTCAGCAATCCAGAATTTTTGCGGGAAGGGTCAGCGGTTTATGACACATTGAATCCTGACCGGATTGTGTTGGGAGGCAGTGAGCCAGCGATCGCCCTGATGAAAAAACTCTATGCACCGATTATTGCCCGTGAATCTGCTGAGCATCAACTGTTACCCAGTGTGCCCGTTGTGATCACAGATTTGAACTCTGCTGAAATGATCAAGTACGCTGCCAATGCATTTTTGGCAACCAAGATCAGTTTTATCAATGAAGTGGCAAACATTTGCGATCGCGTCGGTGCTGATATTACCCAAGTTGCCAAAGGAATTGGGCTGGATTCCCGGATTGGCAGCCAGTTTTTGCAAGCTGGCATTGGCTGGGGTGGTTCCTGTTTCCCAAAGGACGTGTCAGCATTGATCCACACTGCCGCAGATTATGGCTATGAAGCACCGCTTTTGAAAGCCGTTGTCAGCATCAATCGGCATCAACGCTTACTTGTGATAGCAAAGCTTCAAAAAATGCTGAAAAGCCTTAAAGGAAAGACCATTGGGCTATTGGGCATTACCTTTAAACCCAATACGGATGACCTGCGCGATGCGCCCTCCCTCAGCATCATTGAGCATCTGACTCGGTTAGGTGCCAAGGTCAAAGCCTATGATCCGATCCTCTCCCACACTGAAACGCGAACTGGGTTGACGGATGTAAGTGTGGAACCTGATCCAGAGCAGTTGGCAATGGGTTGCGATGCGCTTGTATTAGTCACGGACTGGCAAGAATTTCAGACTTTGAACTATGCTCATCTAGCAACCTTGATGCATCGTCCTGTGATGATTGATGGACGCAACTTTTTGCAGCCGCAGACTTTGGAAGCCGCTGGGTTCAGCTATGTGGGCATTGGGCGGTAGAGCGAAGAGTCTAATTCCTTGCATACTGCCAGCAGGATTTTCAAAAGTAGAGTGGAGCGATCGCGAAATATGGTTCAAGCAACAACATTCAAATCACCTTCTGCCAGCAGCGTTGAAGTTCGCTTTAACCAGAGGATGCTAGCCAGTTTCCCAGAAGCCGCGAACCAGGTGGCGCTGCTGGTGACCTCGGAATATGAAGGCATTTTTAGGAATGGCGGGATTGGCACTTATTACCGTACCTTAAGCGAAAAGCTATCGGCGGCAGGCTGGTATGTCGTGTTGCTGCTATGCCAAACCCAGGAACGGTTTAGTGGACAATCCCACATTCCAGCATTGAAGCACATCTTCTCAACCAGCGAGTGTCAGGATGTTCTAGATCTACAGCCGATGCATCGGGCAATTCTGTCTCAGTTCAAAGACTGGGAGTGGGTTGAGCGCGAAAACTACTGTGCGCTGTTTTTTGCCCAAGCGATCGCGGCTCAGTTCAATCAATCATCGATCTACATCGAATTTCCCGAAACTCTCGGATTGGGATACCGCACCATTCAGGCAAAACGAGCGGGTGTTCTGGGCAAGAACTGTTTGACTGCCGTGACGATCCATAGTGGGCAAGAGTGGATTCATGAAGCGCATGGAAAGTACACCCTGCCGCTGCCCCACTGGTGTTTGCAGACTTGCCACTATGAACAATCCTCCTTTGAGCAAACAGATTTAGCGTTTTTCCCATCCCATTTTTTGAAAGAGAAAGTCACAAGCTATGGCTGGAAGACAGACCACGCCTTACATCTGCCGTATTTTATTCCTGAAGTGGAACAGTTTTTGGCACCAGAGCCGCTGAGAGATGACTTAAAGCAGGAACTCAATACAGGGAAAATTCCGATCGTTTTCTTTGGCAGACTGGAAGAACGAAAAGGATTGATTCCATTTGTGGAAGCGATTCGGTTGCTGAATGCTGAAATTACCGAGAAACTTCAGATTCTTTTTATGGGTAGAACAGTTCAGCTTCAGGTTGAGACGCTTCAACACGTAAACAGTGAAGAGTACATTCAGCAAGCGTTAGGACACTGCACTTACCGAATTATTTCTGATTTACACAGTCGAGAAGCGATCGCGTTTATTCGTCAGTTAGACCATCCGATTGTCTGCTTGACCAGCCATCAAGAAAACTTCCCTAATACTGCCCTAGAGATGGGACAGCTACCCGTGAGTTTGGTGGTTTCAGACACGGGCGGTTTTCGAGAAACCTTGAGCTTAATTGAACGATCGGATGCCGTCCATTGGTTTACGCCTGGAGATGAATGTTCTCTCTTGCAAAGCCTGAAGCAAGTCATTGCTGCCTATCCAGAGCAGCCCCCCGCCTTTAGCAGTCGGATTCTTCACCATACGAATTGGCGGTTACTGGATAAACGGTTGCAATACATCAAGCAAATCGATCCCGCTTCGACCAATAGTGAAGCACTGGTGGTTGAATCCAATGAGATGAGTATGTTGTCGCTGTATGAGCGCTCCTATCTGCGGAATTATGCAGAGAACACCTACTCAGGCAGCGGGGAAATTGTGGACCTGGGCTGTTGGCTTGGCTCCTCCACAATTCCTTTAGCTATTGGGTTACAGCAAAACGCAGCGATCGCTACCAAGGAGAACCGAATTCATGCCTATGACATTTTTATCTGGCAGTCGTCCTACATGGAACGATCCCTGATTGGCACCCCTTTAAGGGGAAAGTACAAGGATGGGGATAGCTTTGTGGAAGCGTTTAGGGAGCGAATTGCGCCCTGGAATCCACTGATTCGAGTGTATCCAGGTGATCTGGAGAAAATTGGCTGGAACCAAGATCCGATTGAGTTTTTGTTTATTGATGCCATGAAGTCTTGGAACTTGGCAAATAGTATTCTCAAAAACTTTTTCCCATCGCTAATTCCTGGTCTTTCGCTGGTAGTACACCAAGATTTTGCCCATTTTTATGGGGTTTGGATTCATTTGATCATGTATCGTCTGCGGGAATATTTAGTTCCAATTGAGCATCCATTTCTTTATAGCTCAAGGGTTTTTCAATATGTAAAACCAATCCCCAATGAGTTACTCCAAACAACCTATTCCTTAGCTTCTTTCCCAGAGGCAGAAGTGGAGGCAGCGTTGACTTATTCCCGCGACATTACTCCCAAGCAAATGCACCCTAATATTGAAGCCGTGCGGGTGATGTATTGGATTCAAGTCGGCAATGTGGAACGGGCAAAGGCAGAACTGAGCAAAGCGAGATCAAAGTTCGATCGCGCTGAGTGGTTAGACTTAGCCCTAGTTGAAGACTGGTTAGATCGAGGTGATTGGTTCATTCCCTATCGTTAGATTAGTGGGTACTGAGAAATAATAGTTCCTGCTAATTAAAACAAGGTGTAGATGAAAGGAGCTAATGCCGAGGCTTTGATAAAGAACAGAATCAAGCCTAGAACGAGTAGCAAGACTAGCACTGGAAGTAATAGATAATGTCCACCCCGAAAGAAATAGGCAATTACCCAAGCTAGCTGTAATAGCAAAGAACGCTTTTTTGCCCCTTGTTGAAATGTTTTTATACTTTCTTGGCTCCTCCAATCAGTCCATCCACCCACTTTAGGCAAGCGTTCATGTGTCCAAGTGTAGAACGACGTACTCTTTTGTAATCTTCTGAGTAAGATGCCCACTGGTAATATCAATAAGAAATAGTTCAGGATGAGGATGAGTGAGAATAGCACCTCTCCTATTTTTTGAGTAACAGTCTGTAGTGGCTTCTGGAGTATGGCAATAGCAGAAGGAAGAATGATTGATAGGCTGACTAACAGGATGCCCAGATAAAACAGAGATCGCCAGAAGCGATCGTTCATGCCAATGACAAAGAAATAGTGAAATCCGCCGACTAGTGTTAGTAGCCACCCTAATGTCAAGCCAAAAACAATTTGCTCTTTGATGTCAACAAGCTGTCGTCGTTGCTTCAGTCTTTGCAGGTAGGATAATTTAATCAAGTGCAAACCTCCTGAGCCATTGGGTTCGTTCTCTATCGGAAAGCGGTTTTTGGGTTTGAGTTCCGCGATCGAAAAAGCGATCGCCAATCACTAAGCAATCAATCTCGGTTACCATAAAACAACGGTAGGCATCTTCGGCGGTATTGACGATTGGCTCACCGCGAATGTTAAACGATGTATTGATGATGACAGAACAGCCAGTCAAAGCTTTGAAGTTAGATAATACTCCATGCATGAAAGGGTTGCGATCGCGATCGACCGTTTGCACCCGCGCTGAATAATCTACATGGGTCACGGCTGGAATGTCGGAACGGGGCACTTTTAACAGGTCAATGCCAAATAGTCTTTCAGTTACGGTGTGAAGTCGCCTACTTTCCTTTACCGGATAAGCCAGCATCATATAAGGGCTTTCCTGCTTCATCTCAAAATACTCATCCGCGTCTTCTGCTAATACCATTGGCGCAAAGGGACGAAAGCCTTCGCGGAACTTAATCTTCAGATTCATATGGCTCTGCATAGTAGGAGAGCGCGCATCACCCAAGATCGATCTCGCACCCAGGGCACGCGATCCAAATTCCATCCGTCCTCTTGCCACAGCGACGACTTTACCTTCAGATAATTTCTGAGCCAGCAGCGCTTGTAGGTCTTCTTCAGAATGAGTCTCCCAAATCGCTCCCAAACGCTTTAACATGGCATCATCCAGTTCAGAAGCAGGTGGAATATCTAGTCCCAAAAAACTGCCCTGCATACCATCGGCTGGAGCAGGCGTTCTGGGATTGCCAAGGCGGTGATGCCACATCCATAAGGCGGCTCCGATCGCTCCTCCCGCATCACCAGCAGCAGGTTGAATCCACAATTGGCGAAAGATGCCTGACTGAGAGATCTTGCCCATTGCTACGACATTGAGCGCTACGCCTCCTGCCAGGCAGAGATACTCCTGCTGGGTTTGCTGTTGGATATATCGCGCCATTGTCAATACCGCATCATTCAAGACGATTTGAATACTGGCAGCAATATCCATTTCCTTCTGCGTAATCAGCGACTCTGGCTGACGGGGTGGGCTACCAAACAGATGATGGAAGCGATCGTTGGTCATGGTTAAACCGCCAACGTAGTTAAAGTAGTGCTGATTCAGAATGATGGAACCATCTGAATTTAGGTGAATCAGCTTCTCGCGGATTAAATCGGCATACTTAGGTTCTCCATAAGGAGCCAGCCCCATTAGCTTGTATTCACCGCTGTTAATTTTGAAGCCAGTGTAGGAGGTGAAGGCGGAGTAGAGTAACCCAAACGAGTTGGGAAAGCGAATTTCCTTGAGGAGTTGGATCTGTGCGCCTTGCCCTACGCCAAAAGTAGCGGTAGACCACTCACCGACTCCATCGAGGGTTAAAATCGCAGCTTGGTCAAAAGGAGAAGGGAAAAAGGCGCTTGCCGCATGGGAAAGGTGATGATCGCAGAAATGGATGCGCTTTTTAATCCCCATTTCTTTGGCGATTTCACTTTCTAACCAGAGTTTACGAGTGAGCCAGTCGGGAAAGGACTTCAAGAAACTGCGCCAACTGTAAGGAGCCGTCAGGTGATAAGTGGTAAGTAAGCGCTCAAATTTGACGACTGGATTCTCGTAAAACACCACATAATCAAGTTGATGTTCATCAATGCCAGCAGTTTCTAAGCAGTAATTGATCGCATGGTGAGGAAAGGTAGCATCGCCTTTGATGCGAGTAAAGCGTTCTTCTTGGGCAGCAGCCATGATCGTGCCGTCTTCGACTAACGCCGCCGCCGCATCGTGATAGTAAGCAGAGATGCCGAGAATTCGAGTAGGATTCATGGCTGACCTCCTGCATTAGCTGGAATGAGCGTCAGTGTTAGCTGCTTATTCTGGTTCTGAAAGGTTGCAGAGAGTCGTATCGTATTGACTGTTTTAGCAGCGGCTTGCCTTTCTAAATTCCAAATTAAAGCGGTTCCTTGTTTCTGATCAAACGAGTAAACCTTCCCGTCATCAAACTGGCGTTTAGAATCAACAGCAGTGAGATCAAGGGCTGCGGACTTCAGCCCAGATCCAGAAAGGCGAATCTCTTTGAGGGGTACAGGAAATTCGAGATTAAGCTGCACAAAGGGGCGATTCACAGGCAACCGCAGCATGGACTCTTCTGAGGCAGGGTAATTGAAACTGAAAACACCAGATGCGGTTGTCGATGGATTTAGGTCGTAAGGAACCCAATCGTTGATATGAAGTGCTGGCGGTTTAGCTGAAAGGTTTCGTTTACCCAATATCTGCGGGTAATGCGCTTCGAGAATGTCTGCCGCCTGTACGGCAGAAAAATGAGTTAAGATTGCGCCAGGATGGGCATTTGCTGGATTGATACGCCACATATGAACGGGATCTGATTTGGCATAGGTAGGATCTGATGTCAGCCGTGAACTGAACTTAAGAAATTCCTCGTCTGTATTGTAAAAAGCTGTTTTCCCTTTTGTAAGTAAGGGAACAATTTTGCTTTTCAGGTAAGTATTGTAAGCCTGACCTCTAACCGACAAGGTTATAAGGAATCCAGGGATATTACTATCAGATTGAAGACGATCTAGCTCTTGTACTGTCTCTCGATAAAGCTCGAAGTTTTTACCTTTGAGTAGTTTTAACATCCATTCACCATATTCACGGTAATACTCTTTCAAACTCATCGTTCGTGTAAGTTTTCGAGCATAAGCAAATGACAGACGTGCATTCAATCTGGGGAAAATACCTTTATTTCTTAAAGTCTTGATTAATTTAATCAACGAGTTTTGATTAACAAACTTAAAATCTAGTTGCTCCACAACTCCTTCATCTGGGTCGTTTGCCACAAAACCCCAAATGATCAAGTTTGGTTGATAGGTTTTAATGAGCCTGCGCGCTTGCTCTAACTCTTGGTGGGTTGAAGCACCACTTAATCCAGCGGCGATGACTTCAACTTGTTCGTAACCTCTGCGAGTGAGTTCTCGCTGTAGTTGTCGCCACCAGATGTCATTCATGTTGGCATAGCCGTGACCCCATGCATAAGAATCTCCCATGACAAGAATACGGTTGGGCTTTGTAGATAACTGGCTCACAGGAAATCCTGCTGACCGCCAAACCCAATCCCCTTCTGCTGGATTGAAGAGGCTACCAGATGTCAGAATCTTTTTTGTGTTATTACGGTTAATTCTTTCATCTTCCAGCATCCACTCTTGCGAAGCAAGTTGTGGCATACCCCATACAGCTTTTTCAATTTGGCTAGGAGCAGCAGTGAGAGCAGCTAGAGAAGCAATTTGATAAGTTTCCTGATAGTAGAAATAGCCTTCAACCAGAGAAAGACCCATGACCCAAACTACTAGGGAAAACAGAAAGTATTTGAACGCCTGATAGGGTAGAACTGAAAGCTCTTGATTCGCAACTCTGACCTTAAGCATTGCTTTAGGCACTCGATCGTGAGCAAACCACTGCCAGCGAAGAAATTGAGGGTCTCGCCGTCGGATGCGTTCAATGCTAGTAAACGAAATGGTTAATCCTAAGAAGCTGAGGATTGTGGCTGCGATCGCACAATTGAATTGATTCCAAAAATAGAATGGCAATATGAATTCGCCGTTAGAATCTGGAAGAATCGTTTGACTGCCGATTTTGATGGATTTAACTTTAACTCCATCAGAATCAGAAACAAACTTCAAGCGATGCCAGGGTGTTTTAACAACTTGAAGCTCATAAGTTTTAGTTCTTTTAGCCTCGATTTCTTTTGATTCAAACGATAGCTTTTCAACGGCACTGTTTGCAGAATATAGGCTAGTTTCACGTACCTGTCCGTTGGCTGTAACCCGAACCTTACCAATCCAGACACTCCGCAGTAGGATAATAGTTAAATTACTGCCCTTAACCACGGCTTCTAGAGATTGTGGTTGTTTAGCACGAGCGACAGCGATCTTTCCTTGAGGTCCGTAGGGATTTTTGAGCAATGTCCACTTTTTTGCTCCCATGTTTACTTCAGACCAGTTGACCTGATGCTCTGGCGTTCTAATATCGACTAGCCAGATCTCTGCACTCTTAGCCTTTGGTTCTTTCTCTGCAAGAGCTTCTACCTTGACGCGCCAGATGTTTGAGGCAATTTCCCCTGCCGGAATCTGCACAGGTTTGACTGGAATCTCCTCATAAGCCGTTGGATTCCCGATGGGATTGTCCCAATAGGCTTTGACCGTCCCTGCATCACTAGCGATTATCTGAGCTTGGATTGGCAAATTTGGACTAGTAAAAATCTGCTGCCAAACCGGAAAGCTTAATAGGGCAAGGGCAAGGGCAAGGGCAGGAATGATCGAGGGAATCTTCACGTATCTTCTCCTAAGAATCTGCTGAAAAGAGGTGAATCATGACACGCTACCTCTTCACAAGTTTTTTCACTAAGAGCTTCAGAAGCTGTCGGGCAGTAGGTTCTGTAGGTGCTTCAGTCTCGGCAATTGCGGGTTGATGTTTAGCAATAGGTTCTTGCAAATCTTCCAGCAGCAACGCCAGAGCCTCTTCTGATTCAGCATTGATTTTTGTTGGAACAACAGTTTGACGCACTTTCATTGCATCTGCAAGAACGATTTCTACCTCAGCCTGAGCCAAGCAAACTTTGGGTTTTGTGTGGGAAGTGGCATGAGAACTCGCGGATTCTCTCGCCTGATGGTAAGAAGCCACCAAGCGGTAGTCAAGGCTTTGACTCAATGAGTGAATGGGTGAAAATTCGTTTTCTTGTGCGATCTCATTGCTTACATGGGTATAGTCCAAGAGCACAACTTGGGGAAATCCCGCCCGAAGTAGTGGTAAAAAGGGGTAGGCAATCTCAGAGCCAGAAATGAGTACGCTATCAATCTGACGAGAAGCCAGGATGTAGCGGATGAAGGCTAGCCAGTGCGCTTTATCAAACAAGTTGGGCAGATGAAAAATATCGGGAGTGGCGCGATAGAAGAATTCTTGCCAAGGATGGTCTGAGGGTGAGGTTGTGACAATTATCACTTCATAGCCGCGCTGCTCCAGCAGTAGCACCAAATCCAGATTCCATTGATCGATTTCACTATTGCCAAGGACTTCACAGAACAGCAGAATCCGTTTACCAGGATTAGGAATCATGCGCTGATTGTCCACATTCAATCTGAAGTTCAATGTGTTCAGGTTGAGCGGCTGTGGCTCTAAAGAAGTGGCTGGCGCAATGGTGAAGAAGGTTTGATAGCGAGAATGGATCGTCGCGATCGCCTGCTGCATTTCAGCCGTGTGATGTTGGACTGCTGGTGTGTTTTCGTCGATGAAGCGGTAGCAATCCAGGTATTCGGGAATCGTCCAGCCAGTTTGGTGCTGGGAAAGTGCTTTTAGACTGCGTTCCCACTCTGCCAACTGTTGAAGGGAATCGTCAAACCCGCCCAACTTGTCAAAGTCTGTCTTGCGATACACTGGATGGCTGATTAGCCCAGTTTGAGCGAATAGAGACTGAGGCTGGTTTAGATGGGGCTGCCACCAATGTTCTTGCGCCTGAAACACGATCGCGTAGGAGTTGACCAGGGAAATTTGGGGATGGGTTTCTAGAAAGAGAACGCACTTCTCCAAGTAAGTAGGATCGAGAATGCCACCAAAATCAAGGAAACACAGGTAGTCGCCCTTGGCTTGAGCGATCGCGGTATTGTAACTCCCCGCCACACCCTGATGAGCCGTGTGGGACAAGACGCGAATTTTGTTGGTTCTCTGAGGCAACGAGGCTAGAAATGCATTTGCAGCCGGATTGGTGGAGCCATCATCGACAATGATCCATTCAAAATTCTGAAACGTTTGGTTAATCAGGCTGCGATAGGTTGTCTCCACATGTTGATAATCCTCAAAGCAGGACGAAATGATTGAAATAACGGGAATGCGCGGGGCAGCAGGTTGGAAAAATCTGATTTTGTGACCCGCAATTCGAGTCACAAATTCTTGAACGCCGGGAGTAAGCGCATGAGCGTTAGGCTGAAGCGGATCGGTGCTGATTCTGCCGAGCTTACGTTTTAACTTGAACCAGGCTTGACGCAGTTTCCAAAACTTGCTGCTTTGCATTTGTGAGATCAGCGATCGCGCCCTGCCCCATTCCCATTCCGCTTTTTGTCCCCGCAGCATCCAGGCTTGCCATTGGGATTCTAGCCAATCTTTTCCAGTGCGGAGTTCGCGGTTCCATGCCTCTATTTCTTTCAGTTGATTCTGGCTCTGAGTGAGTTCGGTGTGCATCTGCTGTGCCGTCATCATCCAGGCTTGATCTTGACGAGAGGAGGGCGGGTTTGCTGGCGGCATGGCTTGCCAGTTTTGCGACTGGATAGACGATGGCGCTTGTGCTAATTGCTCAAATCCAGTCAACAGCATGTTGATTTGGCGCTGGTTCCACTGCTCTGGCTTAATCTGGAACAAATATTGACGCAGGTAGTATCGTTCTTTTGCCAGATTTGCCGCAGGAATGCTGGATGGGGAATCGGGGCGAATGGCGTACAGGGGATAAGGATAGTAGGCGATCGCCTGATTGGTGGCGATTGCGGCTGCAAAAACTTGCCAGTTCAAAGCCTGCAAACCACGTTCTTGAGAATAACGAAACTCCTTGAGAAACGCTTTAGAGAATAGAGCCGTTAAATCGTGCTGGTGGTTAAACTCCAACAGCTTGAGCAAGTTGCCATCGATGAAGGTGATTGCTTCTGGCGTTTCTCCGGCGGCGATCATCTGCGGACAGACGACTGCGACTGCATCGGCTGCAACCGCTGCGGCGACTAATTTTTCAATTAGGTCGGGTGTAGCAATCTGGTCGGCTGAGAAAAATAAGACATACTCGCCAGTAGACTGATCAACCAGGTTGTTGTAGGTTTCGCCTAAGCTACTGGAGTCTGACGTGAGATATTTATGCTGCGGAAATTGGGTTTGTGCCTGAGCGATTCCCGCGAGGGATCCGCTTTGCGGAATCGCGGCTTGCAGAGATTCATTTGCTGCGACTAGAGACATCACGAGTACATCAAATTGCTCGTAGGTCTGCGCTGCCAAGGTGGTGAGGCATTCCAGCAGCGTGGTTGTGGGTTGCCAGCAGACCACGGCGATCGTCACCGTAGGCGTGGTTGGTTCTTGGGGGGCTGCTTCTAAAAACGCTTGGCTCATAAATTCCAGTCTTTGATTCAACAGATGGTGATTGATTGAGTCGATCTCAGTTTGTTCCAGTATGGCGGGATTTTCGGGATAGGCATGAATGGCTTGGGTGAGTGCTTGCGCTAAGGCTTGGGCATTTCCAGGTTGGAACCAGTGCACGGCATCCGATCGTTTAATTAATCCTAGAGTTTCTCGGAAGCCGCCTGTGTCTGAAACGATGAGGCTAACAGGGAATTGTCCCATTTCTAGGGCAACATTGGGAAAGTTCTCTTGCAGGCTGGTAAGGCAGACAATGGGATGGTGCAGATCTGCGATCGCCTGAATGGCTTCCTGACTGGAGAGGTCAGACAAAAGAGTATAGGTGAAGGCATCGCCCAGTTCGCGATCGAGGTACTGCTGACTGTGCAGGTGTTCTAGATGGGAGGATTGCAAGGGAATGATTTTGCCAATGAAGATAATCTCAATTTTTTGGGCAATTGTGCAATCCAGCAACCGCATGGCTTCCACGAAACTACACAGCCCTTTTCGTTCTTCGAGGCGACCAAAGAATATGACGGAGATTTTGTTGGGAACCGTTTCGTCTGACGCTGTGGATTGCCCATAGTTCGTTAAGTTTAGCGAAGGCACAAAGTAGGGTTGGTGCTTGGCATGAGCAGTCTTCCAGCCATAGCTAGATAGCTTAGACTTCAAGAAATGGGAAGGGGAGTAGGTGACATCAGCATTCTCGTAAGAGAATTGCTCGTAGTGATACGCCTGCGAGAGCCAGTGGGGTTGCTCCGTGTGGTAGCGGCTGTTGACTTCATGCAGCCATTCAAAGGAGCCGTGAGCGGTGACACCCACTAAACAGCTATTGCCCAACAGCCCTGATTGTTTTGCCTGAATGGTGCGATAGCCAAAACCCCAAATTTCTGGAAATTCGGCATAGACCACAGCATCGGGGAAAGTGGCAATAATCGCCTGGATGAAGAATAGGCAGCAGAAACTTTGGTGATCGAAGCTTTTGCTGAGATCATTTTGCTGGGTTGTAGACAGAATTTGCTGGTGAATGGGTTGAAGCGTTAAAACCTGTGCGGTTTCGTGGGTGGAGAACACATGATGAACTTCTCCAAAACTGGGGTCTCCTTGAAACTCCTCTTCGGCTTGACACAGGAGGAAAATGACTGCCCAGCCATCAGCTACCAGTTTTTGGCTGAGGGTTTTGGTGTAAGTGCCAATGCCGCCATTTTTGGAGAACCCCTCAAACTCATTGCTCACTAAAACAGCAATTTTTTGAGCCGATGGGTTGAACTTGTCTAAAAACTCAGGCTTAAAGTTAATCTGATAATTTGCCCAAGTAGGGATGTTTGAGGCAGAATTTCCCGCCCCTAGTTTTTCGATGAGTATTTCTGGTGTGAGGGGTTCGACTTCATAATCAAATACACCTAAACTCTTCACGCCTTCTGGCTTTTGACCAATAATGTAGCGATCGTAAAACTCATCCTCTACTTCAAATAGCTCTACTTGGCTAGAAGTTGAAGTTTCTCGATAACAGAAATGACTCAGCAATTCTTTGGGAACGAGGCTACAAATTGCGGCAACCCTTTCAACAGCCGTTGAGTTTGGAGGTGAACCATGAAACAGTCGCTTGTCATAGACCACCGCCTGTCCTGCTGTCATAGGAAGACTAGTGAGATACTGTTTTTGTATCAGCGCCAGTATCTCTTGACTGTAAGGAAAACCCTCAAACGTAAAAAAAGGTCTGATCTTTGAATTCAATAGATGGCTTTTTTTAACTACTTGAAGACAGCCATTTTGCTCATCAACATCAATTAATGGGCACCAAACTCCATAAGATGCTGGAGAAATTTCATCTATTAGTGACGGATCTTGGTGGAGGGACATTTCACTAACCAAAATGTCCGATTTTTTGCGAACCAAATTGCAAAGCAAGACTCTATGTTCAGGGAATAAACTTATCAGTCTTAGAGAAAATATTTCTTTGACTTGTTGAGTAATCGCCTGACGGTAATCTAGTTCAGAGGTGCCTATGCTGAAAGATATACCAGAAGTTAATAAATCACTGGGAGGAGGGTTTCCTCTATTAAAATCGAGGAGGGTTTGTATTTCACTGCTGCTGAGAAAGTCAATCACTGCATAGCCGTTCTGTTCTAATTCTTGTTGAAGCTCTGTGATAGAAGATACGTTACGCATGACACAACTTCTCTTGACTAAAGAATGACTACCTAGCAATTCAAATAAGCACAGAGAGTAACGATCACCTTGAAGTTACCTCTTTTCATATGCCACAAGTTGAACGTTGTTAAATAAGCGATCGCGGCTCTATTATCAACTTCATCTGCCAATCTGAAAAATCTGTTCGGCGGTCAGCTTGAACTCAGGAAACGTGGGTGAAGCGATCGCGTCATCTCCTCTAAACTGACTCCCTTGGTATTCTCCTTCAATTAATTGGTAAATTGATAAAGTTGGCTCCTTGGGGTTGCCGAGAAAGTTTCGTCCCCCTAAAGCGGCGTAGTGTTCAACAATCCAATATTCGGGGATACTCATTTCTTCGTAGTCAGCCCGTTTTTTGAAATAATCGTCACGCCAATTGGTGCTGACCACTTGAACAATTAGTTTGACGGACGGGGCATTTTCAATAATTGATTCTCTCTCCCAACGTGGCTCATTGGCTAAAAATGCTTGATCTAAAACGATGATGTCTGGTTCATAGCCAGATTTTTCGTTACCAGGCTTGACAATCGATTCTCTCGGAATTGTCCAAATCCCCCGCTGACCCATTTGGATGATAGTCAGAACTAATTCTTCCATCAAGAAACCCGTTACATTGGAATGTTTTCCAGTCGGCTTTGGCATCTCGACAATAACCCCGTCATGTAATTCGTAGCGTCCCCCTGCATCGGGATACCACTCGATAAACTCTTCAAAGGTTACTGATTTTGTAAAGGCTTGAACCATGATTCACCTTTCTGGTTGGCTCTCTAATTTAGCTGAATACAAGAAAGTGTTTGGCGGAAAATATTAATTACTGCCTCTCCCCAAAATCTCACCGCTCCTCCCAAAATCAAATCTTGCGGTACTTTACAATAGTATCTCCTTGAAACTGGCTTCTCATCGATTTAAATGAAACACTCCAACGCGATCGCTGCTCTACAGCTTCAACCATCGAATAGGACTGTAGCACTGTCAACCCTGGTTGATCTCTTGCGAGATCGCGTCTCCCATCACCCAGACCAAACAGCCTACACCTTTCTGGAAGATGGAGAGCGTGAGGGCAATCGGCTCACTTATCAGCAGTTAGACGAAAAAGCGAGGAGATCGCGGCTTATTTGCAAGCGCAACTCTCACCTGGAGATCGGGTTTTGCTGGTGTATCCCCAGGGCTTAGAAGCGATCGCTGCTTTGTTTGGTTGCCTCTATGCCGGGATGATTGCCATTCCTGCCCCGGCACCAAGAACCGCACGGCTGAAGCGGACATGCCGAGACTGGAAGAGATCGCATTCGATCCTCTTTTGGATCGAATGCGATCTTCATCTTAAGCAAAACAAAAAGTGATTACGCCTTCAGCAATTAAGATGATAAGCATACTTTTCACGTCTTACAGACAGGAGTGTATCATCCTATCCTGTTACGTTGCACACTTCAGTCAGGAGTATTATTCCTCCTTAAGTAAGAGCTGGCAGATAATGAGTTATTTTGTCATATTCTTCAGCTTTTAATTCGTCGATGGCTTTCTGTCCCTTCTTTCCCCACGTCATTATTTCTCCTGTAGAATCAACATAAATCCAATGTAATAACCCGTACCGGAAATTTTTTGGAGATGTTCTTTTTCCTAGTCCGTATATCGTGTTAGCGTATGGAAATTTCTCGAAATTAAGAGCGTTGGTGGTTGCTGTAGTGCCATGAAAATCAGAGTTTGTTAGTCCTAAATCTTTGCAGAGGCGGCTCATCCCTTTTGCTGTCATGGCTATTCCAAGCCTATCGTCTTTCATCTCTATGTCCTTTTTCATTTTGTTTATGACTTGCTCAGTGTTTTGATAACGATAAGAACTTCCAAAACTACTAGAGAAATCTAATACTGTCTCTTATACACATCTCCGAGCCCACGAGACTAAGGCGAATCTCGTATGCCGTCTTCTGCTTGAAAA
>ENA-ORBV01007457-ORBV01007457.1-microbial-mat-metagenome-genome-assembly--contig:-NODE-7457-length-18782-cov-37.757177_pt1 | contig 18782 bp, 18 predicted proteins | sample MGYA00237777_ERZ505514 | MGnify/ENA primary metagenome ERZ505514 (study PRJEB26160, sample SAMN06269048) | microbial mat metagenome | isolation source: Oligotrophic lake microbial mat | place... | reverse complement strand
TCCGCCATCCGCGCCGGGACCACCGGCAACGGGCGCGTCTCCAGGCCCAGGTGATCCAGGATCTTCCTCACAACCGAGGGGTCCGTGAGGAAGGCCAGCACCTTCCGCCTCCCACCGCACTTCGTGCAGAGCAGTGCGTCCAGGTAGAGCACCCGCGCCAAGAGCACCGACCACGGCATCCACTGACGACGACAGGGCGGTGGAGACGCCGTAGACGACGGGACTCTGGAAGGTGCGGGCCCTGTATCCGTCCCTCCAGTACTCCCGACCTCGCTCACCGCCGCGGCCGTCTCCCTCTCCCGACGTTCCCTCGGGGCCGGAAGGCGAGAGCGCCACTTCGACCGGCTGCTGAACACCCCGTGGTAGCGAGTCATATTCAGGTAGGGGGCCGGGATCAGCGCCGCCAACCGTGCAAGCAGCTCCGTCCCCTCCAGCACCAGATGGGTCACCCCCGCCGAGTTCGGCCACGGACGCGGGAGCCGGTAGACCACCCGGCCGTCCTCCGCAAGTGAGAGACGCTCCTGCGAGAACGGAGCGCGCAGGCCGTAGCGACAGAGGCGCTCCAGTCCCTCCCGGTCCCCGGCTTCTACGGACCGACCCGCATGCAGCGAGAATCCCGCCACCTTGGTACAGAGACGCGGCGACCTCGCGCCGGGACTTTCCGCTCCGGTCGACTCCCCCTCATGGTCCCCGGAGCCATGGTCCCCGGAGCCGAAGAGGAGTCGTGTGTCCGGAACCGGTACCCGCATCGCTGCGAGAAGGGACGACTCCATCCCCAGCGCCGTCTCCTCGAGCCGCGTCCCGAACGACTCTTCCTCCTCCACGAGCTTCCGCACCCGCTTCGTGATCCGCCGTGCGATCTTCTCTGTCAGGTCCGCGACTTCCTCCGCGCTCGGCGGAGGCAGTGGGATGAACTCCAACTCCTCCCGGCCCGGTATCGGGACGAAGAGGCCGTCCGGAATCAGGCTGTGGGCGTGCGGATGGAGATTGAGCGCACCCCCGAACCGTTGCAGGAACGTGACCGCACCGCTCTCTCCTTCCCGTATCCCCAGGCTCCGGCCCCGTCTCCGCTGCCAGGCGAAGATCGGACGGAGGAACGACGCGAGCACGTCACTGAGAAGGCGTCGATCGACCGACAGTCGCGCACGCAGAGCCCAGGGGACGGTCAGAACCCACTGCCGGTAGGGAACCTCGGGCAGGAGCTCGTCATGCAGGTACGCTGCAGTCTCGGACATCCGCCGAGCCAGACAGCTCGGGCAGACCCGGCTCTTGCAGGAGAAGCCGACGAGCGTCTCGTCCCCACAGCTCGCGCAACGCACCCGGGCGAAGCCATGGCAGAGCACCCCACAGCGGAGGTAGCGACGGAACGACTCCTCGAGGAAGCGGGGACAACCCGCACCTCCATCGGCCCGTCGCTCCGCAAGGAACGTCTCCAGGTGGTCGCGAACCACCCCGTGGAGGACGGTCGACTCGGCGCGGCGGGGACGGTAGCTGAGGGACAGAGGGCGGCACATGCCCCCGGGGGATCAGCATGGGACGTGCCCGGAGGGTTGAGAGAGCCGTCAGAGTCCCTATCTTGGGGAGGATCGCCTATGACCTCGACCTCGAGGGAGACATCCTCAGCTCCCGGCCGTCCCTCGAGAAAGCCACGAGTCGCCGGTTCTCACTATCGGAGCCAGGTCGCGAACTCGAACGCCATTCGTTCCCCCGTCAGTTCGCCCGAATCAGCGCAAGGATCGTGACAACCGCGGTCGCTGCCGTCTCGGCGAAGATCCCGACGTGCACCACGAGCCCCCACTTGGCCACCTAGCTACCCCGTCCGGGCCTTCCTTGTAGGCCACAACGTCCTTGACGTACTCGGGCGTGCCCACGGGGAAACCACAGCCTAGCATGGCAAGGCCGAGTGTTGCGGCGGCCAGGAGGCGCACGGTCAGTTCTCCTTCGGCTCTGCCACGAGCGCCGGCACCGCGAGCACGTAGAGGTAGCCGAGGACGGGGGAGAGCAGCAGGGAGAGCACGAAGACGCCGCCGGCGTCTCGGTTCTTCGCCCTCGCGATCGCGAGGTTCATCAGCGATGCAGGCGTTCGCACGCTGGGATGCGCCGACGTGTTTCGCGTCATGGCCTTCGCGCAACTCACATGGCGCGAGTCGCTGCGCGACATCGAGGTTTGCTTGGCCGCCAATCAAGCCAAGCTGTTCCATATGGGGATGAAGGCACCGCCCGCGCGCTCGACGTTGGCCGACGCGCTCAACCATCGTGACTGGCGCATCTACCATGCGCTGGCCCAGCGACTGATCGCGCGAGCCAGAGCGCTGTACGCGCAAGAGTCCTCGGTGCTCGAACTCGATGCCAGCGTCTATGCGTTGGGCTGATTGCCCAGAACTGGAATGACTTGCTCCGAGTGGCAGGCTCGCTCAAGCTCGGACGGCTCAGCGCCTCCGAGCTGTTGCGCTCGTTTCAAGCTGGCGGTCGCCCCTCGACGCTGGTGCGAGCACTGGCCGAGCTCGGGCGCGTGGCCAAGACGCTGTACTTGCTGGGGTACATCGACGATGAGGCCTACCGACGGCGCATCCTGGTCCAGCTCAATCGGGGAGAAGCACGTCACAGCCTGGCCCGTGCGATCTTCCATGGGCAAAAGGGGGAGATGCGCCAGCGCTATCGGGAGGGGCAGGAGGACCAGTTGGGCGCGCTTGGTCTGGTGCTCAACGCCATCGTGCTGTGGAACACCCGCTATCTGGGAGGAGCCCTGGACGTGCTACGGGCTCAAGACCCAGACCTGCGGGTCGAGGACGAGGCGCGTCTCTCGCCGCTCATGCACGAGCACGTCAACCTGCTCCGTCGCTACAGCTTTGTGCTCAATGAAGCGCTCACCAGCGGTGACCTCCGCCCGTTCCGCGATCCTGACGCGCTGGAAACGCCGGACCTCTGGCCCTGACCTCATCCGACCGTAATTTGTAGAGTAGGAGACTGGCGCGGTGGCGGTGCGCTTCAGCGTGTGTCCCTTCCGGGCGCTACTGTCCCGAAGCGGCCATGCCCCGTTTCCAGCCTCCCCTCATCAATCCGTGCATGCGATTCTCCCGCACACGGCTTTCCGGGGTTCTTCACCGCGCCGCTGTCGGCGTCGCCGTGCGCCAGCCGATGGTTCCACCCAATGGGTACAGGCCGAGCCTCTGGAAGGCCGCAGGAGTGTGGCTCTTCCAGTCACGCCCGGACCGTCCCGCCTTCTTCCGTCGGAACAGGGCAAGCCGCTCGCGCACGTAGCTGTCCACCTGGTGGAACTGGCGGCCTGAGGCGCCCACTCGAAAGTACGCCCCCCACCCGCGCAGCGTCAGGTTGACTTCGTGCACGATTCGCCCGATCGCTTCCGGCAGACGATAGCGCGCAGCCGTGAGCGCCTTGATGCGCTCGCGGATCCGCTGCATCGCTCGACGGCTCGGCCAGTAGTGCAGATACCGTTTCCCTCGCCATCGCCAGGACTCCACCTTGCGACAGTGGAACCCCAGGAAGTCGAACCCCTGGTGCCCATCCCGTACATCGACCATGCGGGTCTTGTCGGGATGAAGCTCCAAACCCAGTCGAGCGAGGATCAGCCCCACCCGTCTGAGCCCTTCGCGAGCAGCAGCCTCCGTTCGACACACAATGACGAGATCGTCCGCGTACCTGATCAACTGGCCGAGGTGGCGACAGCGGTCCTCCCAAAGCCGATCGAGCTCGTGGAGCATCACGTTCGCCAACAACGGTGAGATCACCGAACCCTGAGAGACGCCCTGGTCGCTGGAGAGCACTTCCCCATCAACCAGGACGCCCGCCTCCAGCCACTGTCGCAGCAGCTTGAGCATCCGCCGATCGCTGATCCGCTTCGCCACCAGGGCCAGCAGCTTCGCCTGGTCGATCCGGTCGTAGAACGTCGCAATGTCGGCGTCCACAACCCAGCCCGCGCCACGGTTGACGCCCTGGCGGATCTGCTCCATCGCCTGATGGGCACTCCGCTTCGGCCGATACCCGTACGAGCTGTCCCGAAAGTCGGCCTCGAAGATCGGCTCCAGCACCACCTTGGCAGCAGCCTGGACCACCCGATCCCGCACCGACGGGATCCCCAACGGTCGCTGTTTCCCGTCTGCCTTCGGGATCAGCACCCGCCGCACTGCTCGCGGCCGATACCGTCCCTCCCGCAACTCGCTCGCCAGCTCCGCCAGCAACCCCTCGACCCCACGTCGCTCGATGTCCTCAATGGTCTGCCCATCAACGCCGGCCGCCCCAGCGTTCGCTCGCACCTCCTGCCACGCTCGTTCCAAGATGTCCTTGCGGTACACCTTGTCGTAGAGCGCGTGGAACCGCCGCCTGGCACTCGCCTTCGCGGCCCGATACAGTGCTCTCTGGAGTCGTCGCGCAGCGTCGATGGTGTGGTTAGCCTTATCGGCATTCACCAGCGCTTACCTCCGTCCAGCACGCGAACCAAGTACGGCCCCTTCCCTCCACCATGGTTATGTTGTCCACGGCATCGCCAGTACTACGGGCCGCTCCGACTCCCGTCTCGCGCTCCTCCGTTTCGCAGGACCACTGCTTATCGGACTCGCTGCTCCTGGTCCACCGTTCGGGGTGGCGCCCCGAAGGTCTCACTGCCAGGGCGAGGACGGGCCTCTCCTGTTCCCACAACGACTGTGCCACCATTCCGCGCCCCATACGCCGACGGGTTCTTCAGGGCTGCATCTCCAAGCACTTCACCCCTTCCATGGCCTTCGCCCGAACAGACCAGGCTCGGCTCCCGCTGATCCCTTTGCAGGGGCAACTTTCGACGCGGCAGGCTTCGCTTTATGCTACGGACTGGCGGCTTGCACCCTCCCCTGGTCTCCCAGCGAGGGCTTGACCCCGCGCTTCAACGCCCAGATCTCTCCGAACGCTGGCGGGCTGCTACAAAGGTGGCTTGGCCCCTCCTTTGACCGGACTCACACCGGTGAGTCGTTGTGAGCTTCCAGGACGCACTCTGTTCCGTTACTACTGGGACCCCTACTTGGCCGTGTGCGCCGCGACCGGGCGCCTGCGGCTGGTCCTCGCCGCGTTGCGCCCCCCGCACCTCGCCGGGATGCTGGTCCTGGGGCTCAGCGGGTTCGCGCTCAGCGCCTGGCTGTCGATGGCCGTCTTGGGCCACCCCCCGGCCGGCGTCCGCAGTTTGCTCAGCAACTCGAGCCCCCTGATGGTCGCCGTTGCGACGACGCTGCTGCTCCGCGAGCGGTCGGATCCGCTGACCATCTCGGGCATCGGCGTCGCTGGGGTGGCGGTCGTCGTGCTCCGAGGCGGGATCGACGCGCGCGGGGTGAGTTTCCTCGGCGTCGCGCTCGCCCTCCTCAGCGCGGCCTTCTGGGCCGTCTACACCACCCTCATGCGGCGACTCGTGGCGGGCCAGGACGCCCTCGTCGTGGGGGCCGCGACCGCGCTCGTAGGCGCCATCCCCCTCGCGGTCGTCGCCGAGTTCGATGGCGGCCTCCGGCGGCTCATGGTCGCGTCGATGACGACCCACCTGATCCTGCTCTGGTGCGGCGTTATGGCGACCGGCGTGACGTTCACCGTGTGGGTGTTCCTGCTCAAGCATGTCCCCGCCGCGAACGCCGCGACCTTCCAGCATCCGATCCCGCTGTTCGCGCTCTTCCTCGCGTTGCCCATCGCGGGCGAGTCCCCAACTCTTACGCTTCCTGATGGACGCCGCCTAAAAAGGCCAAAGTCGAGTCAAATGTGAAGGAGAGCCAGCATCACGTGGCCGAGTTTGGTTGCATGCTGAATGTCACCTCGCCTACCCTGGGGGCGATCGGTCACGCTCGTCGCATCCCTAACGGTCGGGATGCGAGCTTGCAGCGGTGCGTCTGTGACGCTCGCTGACCCCGGCGCACATGCGCCGGGTCAGTGAGACGCATGCTCTCGAGATGAAGATGGCTGCAGTCGCATCAAGGCGGCGGCGGATCCAAAACTTAGATTCCTAAGTGAGTGCCACTTCCACGAAGCCTGCCAGCAGACCAACATTCGGCGGATGCGCCTGAGGGAGGCGAATACTGTGGATCGCGATGACGCCCCGAGCGACGACGAACGATCTATTCCACAGCCCACGATGGCCGAACGGATCAGCGCCCAACGCCCGAAGCGTGCGCTGATCCAGCTGGCGGTCGTCGACGCCCACGGGCGACGACGCAGTGGTGTCCCCATCGTCGTGAAACGTGCCACAGAGGGCCGCCATGATACCGAAGAGACGGCGACGACCGACGCCTTCGGAAACGCGACGATCTGGCTCTCCGACATTAGAGAGGCGGAGATGCTCACGTTCGCCGTCGCGGGCCAACCAGAAACGACGATTCCAGCCGACGCGATCGATGCCGAGACTCTTGTGTCTCTCAGCCTCCCCCTGCGAGCCGACGCCCCGCTGAAAGGGTCGCTCGCGGAGCAGATCAGGCCCCGACGAGAATACTCGCCGCCCCTGGCTCGCATCCTCTCTGCGGAGGAACAGTACGTTACCGTGCCGAATACCGCGGGCTGCAACGTGCCCGTGCCGGCAACCCAGGCGTCATCAGACTTCTTGATCTATCAGCTCGTGCGCCGCCCACAAGATGGTGCCGTGAAGCGCGCCGATCTGGACGCGATCAAGCCGATCGATGCAGGAAATGAGAGTCTCAAAGTGCCGACCGGCGTGCGGTTCGGCGACCGCGTGATCTTCCGCCAGACGTGGCGGTTGCTGGGACAATCGCTGGGCGACCTCGTGTACAGCTTGCCGCTGGCTCCGCTCGAGTCAGTCAACCTGGCGATCGTGGAATGGAGCCGTCAGGATGCGGCACAGCGCGTCGAATCAACGACCGCGACAGAGTCGCTGCTGCACGCTCAATTTCGCGATCGTTCCGTCGTCGAAACCGTCGCCACCGCCATCTCCGAATACCAGGGCGGCTTCTCCGTCATCGGTGCAGCCGCCGGGCTCGGTGGACCGGCGGTCGGTGCCATCGGTGGCGGCACGAGCCACACTTGGGGGAATCGGAACCTGGTCGGCGAGTCGGTTCAGCAGCTGTCAGACGCGGTGCAGCAGGCCTCAGAGCTGGTCCGGTCGCAGAACAGTACGGTAGTCGTACAAGCTTCGCAGGCCGAACGCGATGCGTTGCAAACGCGCACGGTGAGCAACTACAACCAGAACCATGCCCTGACCATCCAGTACTACGAGGTCCTTCGCCACTTCGAAGTCATCACCGCCTTCGAAGCGGTGGAACCGGTCCTGCTCGTGCCGTTTTTCTCGATACGTTTCGACCGCGAGACGGCGTTGCGTTTTCGGCGCATACTCGAACGCAATGCTTTGGACCCGCGCCTGTCCGATTGGCTTGGTGCCTCCGAACGTCTTGGCTACTCCGGCAACTACCCTGCTCCCCCACCGCCACCAGACCAGGATGATGGCGCAGCCGGTGCCGCCCCTGCGCCGCGCCTGATCGAGCGTCTCCAGATCAGGTACATCACGGGCGATCAAACCACCGTCGGCTACGTGAAGCTGGAACTCGGCCTGCGCAGCGGCGCGTGGATCTGGGCCGACGATATCTTCGCACGCGGGATCGGACAGTCTCCGGTGCTCGAACAGAACACCGAATACGTTCGTGATGCGCCAGATGGTGATGCGACGGGACTCGACGGACGTTTCGAGGTGGTGTCCAAGGACGCCGTGGTGCACGATTACAGCGACGGTCACCCCAAGCAGGCTGCACTCGGCCAGAAGAGCGTGGCGGTGGACAAGGCGCCGGGCGCATTCGGCAAGCATCAGGAGGCGGACTACCACGCCACCCGGAGCGACGGCGATGTCACCGTCTACGCCACCCGTCTGGCTGAAGCCCTGAGCAGCAAGTCCTGCCGCCTGGTCGGCAACTCCGGCGTGGTCGCTTTCCGCTGCGGCAGCCGGGTCGCCGTACACGGCAAGGATGGCTATGATGAGCATCTGCTGCTCACCCAGGTGCAGCATCAGGTGATCGGGCACTCCTACAGCAACTCGTTCAGCGCCGTACCGGTCGGCCGCCTGCCCTGGCGTCCCGCCCGCACCACCCCCATACCACGGATCGACGGTGTCATTCCGGCCATCGTCACCGCGACCGCCGGCACCCAAAGTTCGGGCGAGGACGGATCCTACAACGTCAAGATCCTCAGCACCGAAGGCGATCATGAGCGCGTCGTGCGCATGGCCCAGCCCTACACCGGCCCGGCCCAGGGGTTCCACTTCCCGCTGCCGGTGAACACCGAGGTCGTGCTGACGCACGAGTACGGCCATCCCGACCGGCCGATCATCGCTGGCGCAATGCACAACATGGAGGACCTCAGCCAGGTGGTCGAGGGCAACAAGTCACAATGCGTCGTGCGCAGCGCCGCCAACGCCTCGCTGGTGTTCGAGGACGCGGTCGACAACGAATGGCTACGCCTGACCTCGAAGTCGGGCAACCAGCTGTCGTTCGAGGACAGCAAGGGCTCGGAGCTGGTATCCCTGACCGCCGTAAAGGACCTGAAGGTCGCCGTCGCCAAGTCCGAGACGCGCACCGTCGGCACCGACAAGAGTGAGAAGATCGACGGGGCGGTCATCACCGAGGTGGGAAAGGACACCACCACCACCGTCAAGGGCAACACCACCGTCACCGTGGAAGGCAACCACCAGGGCTCGGTGTCGGGAACCGCCAACGTGACGGTCACCAAGGATACCATGCTGCAGGTCGACGCCGCGCTCAGCGCCACCGTCGCCAAGGACCTCACCCTGACCTGCGAGGGCCAGGGTATCTGGTCAGCGACCAAGGACATGGTGCTGGAGACCAGCGCCGCGCTGAGCCTCAGCTCGACCAAGAAGTCCACCTGGGAGGCGGACGGCATCACCGTCGACTCCAAGGGGGACATCGTGATTAAGGCCGGCCAAGCCTCGATAACGATGAAGAAGTCCGGCGAGATCATCATCAAGGGATCGAAGGTGAAGATAGAAGGCTCCGGCGACGTGGTGGTCAAGGGATCCAAGACCGCGGTCAATTGACGCGCACTGCCATCCAAGAGGCTCCAAACGCATGCCCACTTCCACGCGAACCCTTACGACTTCCGTCGCCGCCCGCCCCCGCCGAGCGGTGCCGCCGCCTGCCGCCCGCGGCACTCTGCTGGCGACCATCGCCCGCTGCTCACCGGACGGCCGGGTGTGGTTGGAGGGGCACTCGGGGCCGGCCCTGCTGCTGGCCACCGCCGGGCCGCTGGCCAGCGGCATGCGCGTGCTCGTCCAGACGGCCGGCGACACGCTGGTCATCGTCGGCCGGGTCCTCGATCGCCAGCCGGCCGCCGACGGCCGCCTCGAACTTGCCGCCGAGCGTGAGGTGGTCATCCGCAGCGGCGCCGCCAGCCTGACCCTGACCAGCGCCGGCAAGGCGATCCTCGCCGGCGAATACGTCCTCAGCCGCTCGCGCGGCGTCAACAAGATCAAGGGCGGATCCGTCCAGATCAACTGACGCATGACTTCGCCAGACCTCATCCAGGAACATACCGAGGAATGCTGCTTCCTCTGGCACCAACGGCGGATCGCCGTCTTCCAACCGAACCTCGGCCTTGAGGCCCTGGAGCGGCTCGACGAGCGTCTGCTGGCGCATCTCGACGGCCTGCGCGTCGCCGGCGACGGGGCTATCGACTCGCTGCTGGCGCTGGCACAGGGCGAGGCGGGCGCCGCCTGGGCGGCGGCCGTCCTGTGCGCCGAGAGTGGCCGGCTGGCCCAGCTTGACGGCATGCTCGGCGGCACCGTCGCCGAGGCCGCCGCCGAAGCCGCTGGATGGATGGACGAGGCCACCGCCGAACGAGCCATGATACACTGGACCACGACCGGAGGCGCGGCCCTGGCGGTAGCAGCGGCGGCGGCGGGTTTCCGCGGCCTCACCGAACCCCGCCTCGCCGGCTGGGCGGCCTCGGCCGACACCCCCACCGCCTGCGCTGCCCTCGCCTCGGCCCTCCGCCTCGGCATCGCCCCAGTGGTCGAGGTCGCCCGCACGCGAGCCGGTGAACCCAGCGTCGCCCGCGCCGCGCAGACGGTGCTCGCTCTGGCCGGTTCGGCCGAGGCGGCAGAATCCCTGCTCGTCAGCCTCGCCCCAGTGCGTTCGTGGAGCCTGCCGCTGATCATCGCCGGGCGCTGCTCGACGCCGCCGCGCCTGCGCACGCCGCGGCCGGGACTCGGCCCGTGGGCGGGGTGCATGCTCGCCGGGTCCGCCGGCGATCCAAACCTGCTCCCGGACCTGATCGCGCGCATGGAGGATCCACGCACCGCCCGCTGCGCTGGCGAGGCCCTCTCGGCCATCACCGGCGCCGACCTGCGCGCCCTGGGCCTGACCCGTCCGGCACCGGCCGACGCCGACACCGGACCAAGCGAGGATCCCGCCGACACCGACGTGGCGATGGATCCCGACGATGATCTCCCCTGGCCGGACCGCTCGGCCGTCGAAGCGTGGTGGAAGCTCCAGCCGGCCGCCACCCCAGGTCGTCTCCTCGCCGGCCTGCCGGTGGCGCAGGCCGGTCAGCAGCTTGCGACCGGCAACCAGCGACTGCGCTGGGCCGCCTCGGTCGAGCTGGCCAAGACCGGCGAGCGCCGCCTCTTCCCGGTCGATGCTCCGGCCGCCACCCAACGCCGGCTCCTGCAGGCTGGCTGATGCTGCAGCTCATCAACAAGACCGCGTGGCCGGCCGCGCTCATCGCCGGCATCGACCATCACGACCACCCGATCGTCACCGTGGTGGTCAAGTCGACGCGGCGCTGGGCCGCGGCCACCGGCGCTCCGCCGCCTGTCGAAGAGCCCGTCCACTACGCCGCCCTGCCGTGGGAGCAGGCCGCGGCCAGCGCCCGCCGCCCTGCCGACGTCGCCTGCGCCGCCGACGGTACCGACGTGCTGGTCTGCGGCGAAGCCGTGATGCCGCGTCCGATCGCCATCCAGCTGGCGAGCATCACGGTGCCCGGTGCCGAGATACGGCTGCGCCTGAGCGGTGCGCGACGCTGGGAGAAGGGACTGCTGAGCTGGGGGGTCAGCGATCCAGCGCCCTTCACCCGCCTACCCCTGTGCTGGGAACAGGCCGTCGGCGGCGTCGATGCGAAGGGCCGGCGCAGTCCCCGGAACCCGGTCGGCCGCGGCTGGGCCCCGCCCAAGGACGGCGATCCGCTGCCCTGCATCGACGATCCGGCCAAGCCCTATCAGCGTCCTGGCGACCGGCCCGAGCCGGTGTGTACGGCCCCGGTCGCCCCGGGTTGGCAGCCGCGCCTGGCCTTCGCCGGCACCTACGACGCAGCCTGGCAGACCGGCCGTGCCCCGCTGCTGCCCAAGGATTTCGATCCACGCTTCCACCGCCAGGCGCCGGGCGCCCTCGCCCTGCCGCGCCATCTGGCGCCCGGCGAGCAGATCCGCCTCGCCGGCTTCACCGCCGCCCCCGCCGAGCCCTTCGTCGTGCCCGGCGACGGGCCGCAGGTCATCGTGCGCATCGCCGGCCGCGACCGCACGGTCGTGCCGACCCTCGACCAGATCGTCTTCATCCCCGACGCCGGCATGGTCACGCTGACCTGGCGCCATACCCTGGTGGCAGAAGCGACAGCGGTGCAGTTCGCCTGGGTCGTGCCGCGCGGGGGCAAACCATGAACCTGTGCCTTCGCGCCTGCGCCGCCCTGACTCCGCTGGGCAGCGCCGCCGCCACCGCTGCCGCGGTCCGCGCCGGGGTCAGCCGGCTGGCCAGCGATCCATTCCTGCCGACCCGCCCGCACGACCTGGAGTGGGAACCGTGGGAGGAGGCGACCAGCGCGCGCGTCCCCGCCCGGCCTGGCCTGCCGTCCGGCGGTGCGGCGCGACTGCTGGCGCTCGCCCACCTCGCCAGCCGCGACCTCACCACCCTCGCCGGCGTGCGCCGTGCCGAACTGCCCCGCTGCGCCCTGCTCCTCGGCCTGCCCGAAGTCGACCCGGCGACCGCCACCTGGGGCCTGCCGGCGATGGCCCAGGCGCTGGCCGGGCGTCTCGCCATCGACGGCCTGCCAGTGGTCGAAAGCCATCCGCTTGGCCGCACCGCAGCCATCGAGCTGGTCGATCGCGCCAATCAGCTGCTCGCCGCCGGGCAGGTCGACCGGGTGCTGCTGGTGGTCGCCGACTCGCTCGTCGATCCCGACCGCCATGAGGCCCTCGACAACGCCGGACGCGTACGCAGTTCCCGCAGCCCGGCCGGGATGATGCCCGGAGAAGCCGGGGTCGGACTCGTCCTGACCGCCGATGGCACCGGGCCGCGCCTCCTGGGCACCGGACACGGCCGCGAGTTGCAGACCATCGCCGGACCGGCGATCAGCACCGGCTCGGGCCTGCAACAGGCGGTCGGCGCGCTGCTGCCCGATGATCAGATCTGGGCCCTGCCCGACCTCACCGGCGAGGACTACCGCGCCCGCGAGTGGGGCCTCCTCCTCGCGCGGCTTTCACCTCGCCTGTGCGTAGGACGCCTGACCCATCCAGCCTCCAGCATCGGCGATTGCGGTGCCGCCGGCGCGGCGGTCCAGTTGGCGATCGCAGCTGCCGGCCTGCAGCGCGGCTGGGCAGGCAGCGCCCACGCCCTGGTGACCGCGGCCGCCGACGATGGCCGCCGCTCGGCTCTGCTGCTGGGAAAGGGAACCTGAATGCCCGCCACTGTCAGCGTCAATTTCCGCACCGTGGTGCATGCCTCATCCAACGGCATCACCATGGCCTTCCCCGACGTCTGCAAGACGCCGGCACCGCCGGCTCCACCGATCCCCATCCCCTATCCGAACATCGCACAGAGCTCGGACACGGCTTCCGGCACCAGCCAGGTGAAGTGCGACGGCAATCCGGTGTGCATCCAGGGGTCGAACTTCTCCAAGAGCAACGGCGACGAGGCCGGCAGCATCGGCGGCGTCGTCTCCAGTTGCATCCAGGGCAAGGCTGAGTTCGTCAACTACAGCTTTGACGTCCAGTTCGAGGGCAAGGGCGCCTGCCGCCTGGCCGACCTCCTGGTTCAGAACAAGGGTGGCGGCCCGAACACCCCGCCCTTCCCGCTCATCCAGCCGCCGTCGCCTCCCGGCATCATCCTCGACGATCCGACCGAGGAGGAGAACGAATTGCTGGAGATCGAGTTCGACGACGCCAACACCCCGATGGATGAGTGAGACCACGCCATGCCTGAAGAGCAATGGGTCAACCTGCCGAGCGAACAGGTCCATGTCGCCGATGGGATCACCACCCTCGCCCGTGTGGGCCCGGTGCGTATCCGTTACCGCATGCGCGGCGCGACCCAGTCAGCGTTCCGCATCCGCACGGTACCTGATCCTGGTGATGCCGCCTACACCGCCAACGAACGCACGCGCAACCGCAACTACCGGCTGATCGTCTCTACCGCCCACAATGGCGGCGTCGCGGAAGGCCGACTGTTGAAGACCGTCAAACTACCGGCCGCTGGCGGCAACGTCTATGCTCTGCGGGCGCTCTACCGCGGCCGCGAAGTGCGATCATCGATCACCGTGGAAAGTCGGCGCCGGCTCTACTACCAGGTCATGCACATGACCGGGATGATCGCCCACTCCACCGCCAATCTCGAACAGGCGGTGTGGGATCCAGCCAAAAAGTTCTACGTCAAATTGGTACGTAAGCCGGCGGGGACTAGCGAGATTCCTATTCATCAATCGATACAGATCGATATCGACGACCATCTGGTCATCGAGACAGCGCTCAACGACCCGGCCGTCTTCCAGCTGGGGCCCTACGGGCGGTTTGGCTTCGTCGTGTGTTTCGCCCGGTACATCGTCAGCAGTCGTGATGCGACCCTAACCGTTTCCTGCCCGGTTAACCAACCCGGTCGGCTATTTCAACGCGTACCCAACGGTTACGAACTGACCCTACCTAGCGGGACTCACCTGTGGTACGGCATGGACGATATCGATGACGCAGCGAACAGTTGGCTCATCTCGGTCATCCGTTGCACCTTCACCGCGGCAGATGGCACCATCTCGACGATCACGGTGAATCGCGACGATCTGGCGGTGCTTCCCGATCATGATTTCATCCATGGTGGTCGTCGACGGGTCTTTCTAATCCTCGATGACGCCCGACTCCCACGCGCGCTCTTTGGAGCCACTCGGGGCAGCCTGCAGTTGTCGCTCGATCTACGCCTAGTCGACAGCTGGACCAATGGCTATCAATGGCAGAACACCGTGGTCATCGCCAATCGCGTGGTGTGGGAGGACATGTCCGCCGCGGTGCGGGAATACACCCTGATCCATGAAATCGGCCATCGTTTAGGTATGACAGCCAGCGGCACACCCAGCGCTTCCATGCCTGCGATTGCTCCACAGCCCGCGTGGGCCGCCGCCCACACGCCTGATGTCCATGCCCAATACTACGACCAATCATGGGGTGGGCATACTGGCGGCCACTGCCAGAACGGAGCCAACTGGGACGGCACCAACTGGAGAGGCGCTCCGAGTTGCGTCATGTTCGGCGCCGATGGCGTTGGCGTGTTGAATCCCGATGGATCAGTAACCGTCACCCAAGCCCCTGCTCAGTTTTGCCCGCTGTGCGAACAGCAGGTACGCAAGGCCGACCTCAGCCATTAGGACAGGACCATGCCTGACAACCTGTTCTCCAACGTCCCTGCCAATTCCAAGCGCCTCGTGCCGGCCTCGCCGCGCCCGTCAGACCCAGCCTTTCGCGGCCTGCTGCTGGCCGGACCTGAACGGGCCGTGCTGACTTCACCTGGGCGAAGCGGACCGCTGAGTTCGAGTTCCCACCGTCTGGTGGTCTGCGCGTCGGTCACCTATTCCCTACTCGACCAGCGCCGCTTCTCTGCTGACGGGAACGCGGATCCACTCGCAGGATTATGCGTGACGGTCAGCGAACCCCGCCTGGGCTTCGCCGCCACCGGACGTATGCCACGGATGTCGATTACCTTACCTCAGCCGGATGATCCGGCGGTTAGCGATGCCGAGGCAGAACGCTTCGTGATAACCAGCTACGCCAATCCCAACCTACCCGACGTCGTGCCGATGCCGACCGAGGCCGGTCGCTACCATGTCCATCTCGCCTGGGGCCCATGGTGCTCGCCGGTGATCACCATCAACGTCTCGTTGCCGGAGTGACCATGCCACTTCCGTCCACTGCCCGACTCCAGATCGACCTGCCCGCCGTGACCGACGAGCATATCGTCACTCAAGCCGCAGCCACCTCGCGGCTCGGCGAACCGTTGATCATCATGGGGCGTTTCCGGCTGTCCGCTGCGCACCGAAACGCACTTGGCTGCGAGCCACATCGCGCGTTGACCCTGACCACCATCGTCGGGCTCGCTGGGGCCTGCCACGGTGGACTCCCTTTCGCCGGCACGGCGCTGTTCGCTGATGATGTTCATGACGATGGTCGGCAGATCACCGGCTGGTTCACCATCGACGCTGCCGCTGCAAGCGGCCTCCGTTTCGCGGGGGTTCACCACCTGACCTGCAGCCTGGATGGGCTTATCGCATCACCGGTTCGCGTCGTGGTCACATAGCCCGCTTACGTCTGCGATGGCCGTTGACATCGGTCCGGGCGGCCTGTGTGCGGAAATGGCACGCAAGATCGACGTCTGCAGGGCGACCAACCTGACCAACGGTTTCCAAATTGACTACTGAGGCATCATGAGCGACCAGGACTTCGAAAAGGTCGAACCAGACTCATGGATGCGCTGCCCGACCACGCCGCAGCCCGAACGGACGTTCCGCGGCATTCAGCTCAACGCCCCGTGCCGGGTGGTGGCCCGCGAGCAGCGCATGCCCCATGAGGTTTCCCGCTGCGCCTGGTGGTCAGCGTTACCATCCGCCTGTCACTGGCGGACGAGCGCCGGCTGCGGGCCTTGGACCTGCGCCAGGTCGATCTCGACCTGGTCCTCGCCGCTGTCGACCATGTCCGCGGCGAGGCGTGGAGCGGACGCCCTAAGGACCTGCGCCTCGGACGGAACCAGCCGCCGCGCAACTTCGACGAGGCCAGCGACGCGGAGGCCGAACGGACGGTCTACACCCATTACGCCAACCCCGATCTCGCGCGCCTGCTGCGCCTGCCGGCACGGGCAGCGGTGCGGCACGTTTCCGCCGTCCTCGGCCCCTTTGCGACGCCGAGCCAGCCCATCGTGATTGAAGTGCCCTGACCATGGCCTACCCGTCGACCCTTCCGCCGACGGCGAAGTTGCCCGCCCTGGAAGCCGGCGAGCAGATCGTCACCGTCGCCCAGGCTCCGGGCATCCTCGCTGGACGCTTTGCCATCGCACGCCAGGCCCTGCCGGCCGAGCCCGCCCCCACCGGTTGCTTGCCCTGCTCGCGACGTGGAATTGCGGATCGTGGCATGGCACGGCCTTCCCCTTCGACCACACCGCCCTGATGGTTGACGACCTCGAGGAACGGCAGGGCCGAGTGGTCGGACACTTCCAGATCGATGTGCGGCAGCATTTTGAACTGCCGCCGCAACGCGGGACGCTGCACGTCTCGGCACGCCTGCTGCACCTGTGGACGCCGCCCGTCGCCGTAGTGACCGACTGACCTTCCGACCTTGCCAACCTGGCAATGCCTTCAGTCGACCGGCTTGGCCGTGGCCACCCCGATCGACACCCTGATCGTCGCCCCGGTGTGGTGGCCGTCGATCCAGAACGAGGCCGCCAGTTCATCACCCTTGGTCAGCTTGACCACCCGACTCTCGCCACGCCGGGGTTTGTCGTCGCCGCACAGGCTGCTGCCGGCGGCCTCGACCGGGGTTGCCGCCCCTGCAGCACGATCGATGCGGTAGAAACGCACGTCCACCGCGCCATTTCCCTCCCAGTTCTGCGAGGTGCATTCCTCGATCATCTTGTAAGAGCCGTCGCGCGGTGCGATGAAGACGACGGCCGGCACCTTGGTCCAATCCATGTTGGTCGCCTTGCTGTAGACTCCGACGATGCACTGACCCTTCTCGATGCGGATCTGGGGATGGCCGCCCTGCGAACCAGCCTCGTTATGCCAGGTAAGCTTTTTCTGCACCTCGTCCCACTGCATCGGTTTCCAGTTGGCCAAATCCTCCGGCTTGTCCGGGTAGACCTGATCGATGCGCCAGCGCGGGCTGCCACCTTCGATCAGCGGGTTGCCCTCGGTGCTGCCGATCTTCTTGCCGGTCCAGGTCTTGGGGATGGTCCAGGTCTCAGCCCCCACCGCCACGCTGACGATGAGGAGGAGAAGGCAGGTACACTTAATCATGCGTATTACATATACGCCGAAACGTTTATATGGAAGCTTCGCGAACTCTTCTTAGGCCAGCGACTTAGCTATTGGACCGCTGCGCGGCCTGGGCGCGGAAGCGCTCCGGGCCGTCGCCGAAGCACATCGCCAGCAGGGCCAGACGCATGAGCTCGACCCGGCGAGTCTGATCCTCAACCCAGCTGATCCCGGCGATACGCACCGTCTCATCGAGCTCGTGGCCGTCAGCGCCGCGAGCCAGGGCCCGGAGGCCTTCAGCGAGTACCGGGTGATCGACCGAGGCCGCCAGCTCACCGAGCTGGCGTGGGTTGCGGCCGGCGGCCAGCGCGACCAGCGCCGCCAGCGTCTCAACGACGTCATCTGGTCCGCCCTCCGGGGTCGTCGGCACAACTGGGGGCGACGGAGCGGGCGCGGCAGGAGTTGTCGGGCCACCCGAGAAGCCGGTCGACACCTCCACTGGACGCTTGGGAGCAGGGGCCACCGGGGCAGCCGCCGGACCAGCGGAACGCGCTTTGGCAATGAGGGCAAGAGCCTGCCGCGCCGCCTCGGCATGGGCCGCCACCGTGCACGACTCGATCGCCGCCGACTGGGCCGCCAGCCAGGCCTGGCTCTCGGCGTCCAACAGACCAACGATCCGCTGCGCCACCGGCACCGGGGCGTGGGCCAGCAACGGCACCATCGACTCGGCGGGCAGGTAGCGGATCAGCCGGCGCATGGTGCCGTCGTCGAGCGCGAGCAGCGGTTCGAGTGACGGCGGCGGTTCGGCCGGCCGCGGCGCGGCGCGTCCAGCGACCGCCTGAGCCACGACCTGACCGAAGGTCGAAGCCGGACGTGGGCTGGCCCCGGCATCGGAGAGCATGTCGTCGAGTACACCCATGATCAGCTTCCAAAGGTGAAGGTGAAGCCGGCCTCGGCATCGAAGCCGACGGTCAACCGCGGCGGCAGATCGCCGGCGCCGAGGCGCGACAATACCTCGGTGCTGATGCGCGGCAGCAGCGAGCCGGAGATGACGTGATCGACGTTGCGCGCCCCGGTCTCGGCCTCGGTGCAGCGAGCGGCAATCGCGGCTACGACCTCGTCGGCGAAGATCAGGTCCATCTTGTGGGTCGACTTCATCCGCGCGCTGACCTTGGACAGCTTGAGCTTGGCGATGCCCTGCAAGGCGTCCTGCTTGAGCGGGAAGAACGGCACGATGGTCATGCGCGCCAGCAGGGCGGGCTTGAAGTGCTTGGACAGGATCGGGCGGATCGCCGCGACCAGCGCGTCGACCGGCGGCATCTCGGGATCATCGCAAGCCTGCATGATCATGTCGGTGGCCAGGTTCGAGGTCAGGAACAGGATGGTGTCCTTGAAGTCGATCTCGCGGCCCTCGCCGTCGCTGAGGGTGCCCTTGTCGAAGACCTGGTAGAACAAGTTCATGACGTCGAGGCTGGCCTTCTCGACCTCGTCGAGGAGCACCACCGAGTAGGGGCGCTGGCGCCTAGGCAGAACAAACTGGATTTTCGCCCCTCGCCCCCGAGAGTATACCTCCTTCGTCGGCAATGAATCCCTCT
>ENA-ORBV01007456-ORBV01007456.1-microbial-mat-metagenome-genome-assembly--contig:-NODE-7456-length-18783-cov-15.259917_pt1 | contig 18783 bp, 13 predicted proteins | sample MGYA00237777_ERZ505514 | MGnify/ENA primary metagenome ERZ505514 (study PRJEB26160, sample SAMN06269048) | microbial mat metagenome | isolation source: Oligotrophic lake microbial mat | place... | reverse complement strand
GGGAGCTCGTCCGTCTCGCCGTTGCAGTCGTTGTCCAAACCATCACAAACTTCGGTTGCGTCAGGATTCAACGCAGCAGCCGAGTCATTGCAATCTGAGTTGTTGGAAACGTAGCCCGGCAGTTCGTTCAGACAGGTATCCAGCGCGACCGCAGCATCGCCGAATCCATCGCCATCCACATCTGCATAATACGTAAAGAAAGGGAGCTCGTCCGTCTCGCCGTTGCAGTCGTTGTCCAAACCATCACAAACTTCGGTTGCGTCAGGATTCAACGCAGCGTTCTCGTCGTTACAATCTTCGAAACTGAAAAAGCCATCCTGATCCGCATCGGTGTAAAAATACGTTTTTGCTAAGTTGAAGGCGCTGGTGCCCGCTTTGGCTCCGATCACACGCCCGGGAATATCGTCCATTGGCGGATGAATGCCGCCCCAGATACGCGACAAGCTGGTTTGGTCAGAAGCGTCGCGATAGGTTGCCCATTGAAGGGTCATATCCACGGTTGGCCCTTTTTCTAAGCCAAGGAAATTGCTGTTGGCCGCAATGTGAAATTCACCCATGCCGCCCGGGAAATATTCATCGCCGCTGAGCAGGGTCAGCACTTCTGCGGCCGCCCGCGAATAGGTAGAATGCCCGGAAATATATCCGCCAAAAGGCGGTGTCACGAATGTTTTGCGTTGGTAGGGCCACCATTCTTCAGCCAAAATCCAACCTACTCCGCCAATATCGGTCAAGGGATTTGCAATATAATCCGGTCCGCGCCAGGAATAAAACTTGATTTTCCCGACGTGTTCATTATTAGCACCGGCAAGTGGATCCCCCTCCCCTACCAGCTCGATGAATTCCGGAATCAAAGGCACGCCGGCGATGTGGTAGGAAGGTTGACTTGGATCCGAACTTTGCCCGCGGTCAGCCATATAACGCAAAGCCGAAACCGGCCGCACGCCATCGTACCAGCCCTTGATGCCCCAGGCTGAAACGGCAGCGTCGTGCACCGCGCCGCCCAGTGTGAAATAGGCTTTGACATCCCATTCCAGGTCGTCGAGTACCGGGCCTTTGCCGTTGTATTTTTTGATAAAATCAGGATGATCTGCGACGTAATTCATGATGGTGTACCAATGTCCAGGTGGGGTTTCGGAAGTAGGGCCGTCTGCCCAATACTGAGCCAATACGCGGGTATAATCGCCGCGCGGCACGATTTGCGGTTCATAAGGTTGCCCGGTTTTCGGATTGATGTCCCGGCCAGTGCCCGTATCGCCGCCATTTTCAAAATTGTAAAAATCGTGGTATTCCGCTACAGTTTCCGGGTAGGTTTGAACGTTCCCGATCGAGCGCGGAGAAATATCCCATAAAACGCCGTCGTTGGGGTCGTGGTGAGCGCCCCAGGCGGTTACCAGCGCAAAATTCCATTTGTATTCATCTGACATGGCACCACCATTCAGCGTATCAATCGTGGGGAAAGGTCCGGGATCGTTGTAGACTAAATATTCATTGTTGTCGCGCTCGTAAACCGTCACATCTTCCGCCGTCATTGCAAAAGGCGTCACATTTCCCCATTCCGGACTTTGAAAGGATTGCGTTGCCGGCACTGAGTTCCCACTTTGATCTATGGCTCCCACAAGGGTCAGGCGTTGCCAGCGATTGGGATCCAGGATATTTGGATTGCCCTGGTCTGCCATCACCAAAGGCGTATTTACAGTCTGGTAATATTGAATGGCATAGTTATTTTGTTCGTTGGCACCGTCCTGAAGGCCCATTTGCAAGACACAATTTGCAATGTAATTGCCGAGCGCGGCAGGCGAACCCGACTGGTAATTGATGGAAGCAATATCGAAATCATAGCCCAATTCGTTCATCAGCCCGGTAAATCTTACGTAGGCCTGAAAAAAATTGGGAGACAGCGAAAACCGTTGCATCAAAACCCGAAACATAGCAAAACTGATGGCTTGTTCTCGGGCTGCTTCGATATCTGCGGGTACCGGAATTCCTTCAAATGGACAGGTGTAGCCACTCACCGTGTTTCCAAGCAGGTAAGGTTTTGCGACGGTGTCATAAGCCGCCCAAGCATCGTACATGGCCATAGAGGTATGATGCAGGTTTCTGGCGTGAACCGGCGGACGCGCAAAATCTTCGCGAATGGATTGCAGCAGCGCTTCGTTCCATTTTCGGGCAACGGATTCGTTTTGTGCAGAAATCTGCGAGGTGAAAACAATGCAGGTAACCAGCGTAAGGAATAGAGATTTAATCATGGCTTGGCATTAATAAATTCAGTGAATGTCCAAAATGAATTCTTTCCAAAGGATAACTATTTAGCATAACTTGTCCCGCGCAACGGAGTAGTTGTGAGCATAAGTTTGACGATACAGGAAGCGGACTAAAGCCCGCGAAACGAAGCAATGCACACGCTACGTCTCGTCAGCACTTTGTTTCGCGGGCTTTAGTCTGCCTAATCCCTGGCTATACTTATTTCCTCTGACAGATGGTAAATAGCTACTCCAAGGGTAAATATACGTGTTCTCCTATTTAGGTCACGCTCCTCACCCTGTTTTCGATTTCTTTTGTCATTCTGCATTCAAAAGATCACTTTTCAATCCTCTGCCGGCGATTCCTTTTTTGTGCCCGCATACAATTCATACTCCAGCAGGCGGCAATCAATTTTTCCGGTATAAAACTCAATGCGGCGGCTTGCTTTCAGCCCTATTTTTTTGGCGAGGTCGGCATTTCCGGTGAAAATATAGCCAGTATAGCCTTTGCATTGCTGCTTCATAAAATCGCCGATTCGGGCGTACGTGGCTTCCAGCTCCTGCTCTTCGCCGAGGCGTTCGCCGTATTCGGGGTTAAAAACGACCACGCCGCCAGCACCTTCGGGGACTTCCGTAGCGGCAAAATCGCAAACCTCAAAATCCAGGTATTCCTCCACGCCAGCCTGGGCGGCGTTGATTTTTGAGATGTGAATGGCGTCGGTGCTAATATCCGTAGCGATGATGCGCAAGTCAGGCAATTTTTTGATCAATTCAGGGAGCAGTCGCCACTCTTTTTCATACATCGAATCTTCGTAACCCGTGAGGTGCATGAACGCATAATTGTTGCGCAGCAGGCCCGGATAGCGTCCGGTAGCAATCAGCGCCGCTTCGATGGCCAAGGTGCCCGAACCGCACATGGGGTTCACAAAAGGCGATTTTTGATCCCATTTAGACGCGAGTACTACCGCCGAACACAGGGCTTCAAGCATGGGCGCTTTGCCCGGAATTTTCCGGTAGCCGTGTTTGGCCAGCGTTTCTCCTGATGTGTCTATAAAAATTTCCGCCTGCTCGTCTTTCCAATACAAATACACGACCACGCCCCTCAATTCCGAGCCGGTATCCGGGCGCCGGCCAGTTTTCAAGCGGATCCGATCCACAATGGCATCCTTAACCTTCACATTGGCGTACATCACCGTGCGAATGGTAGGGTGGTACACGTTTCCGGTGACGGAAAAATAGCCGTCAGCGGCGATAAAGGTTTCCCAGGGCACGGAAATCAGCGCGCTGTACAACTCATCAGGGCTGTTGCAGGGAAAGGATTTGAGGGAATACAAGACTTGGCTGGCGCAGCGCAGACGGAGGTTGAGGCGGATGCATTGCCGCACGTTCCCCCTGAGTTCCACGCCGGTCGCGAAGGTGCGGACAATAGGACAGTCCAAATCCCGCAACTCCTGTTCTAAATAAGGCGACAGGCGGCTGTTGCAGGTGACGATGATCCGGCTGGGAGTGTGGAAAACGCGCATGGAAAATTTTGCGCGAAGGTAGGGGATTCCTTTAAATAATGCTGTTTTGGCAGCAAGAACAGTAAACAAGACGTGGCGCGAGCAGGGCTGCCCGCTGTTATTCATACAGATTGCCCGCCAATCAGATAGCGCCTTGATCGCTTCTTTTGTCAATCCCGTCTCGAGCACAATTTCTTCTTTGGAGACCCCAAAATGTCAGCAATACTATTTTCCTCGAAAAAAAACTAAGGAAAATAGTAATATTAAGCCTCGAAAAGACAAAAATATGAAACAGATCCCATTTTTATTCAGATCAGCTTTGGAACAGCAAATTGAGGAGCAATACCAGGAAATTGTCCGTTACCGGAAACTGAAAAACGATGCCATAGATCCGGGCAAACGCACTGGTTATGCCGAGGAAATAGCACTTCGGCAGACCAATATCGAAGAAATTGAAGCGGAGGTTTTGGAAAAAATGCAAAAACAGGATACACAAATTTCCAAAGATGAACTTCTGAGTGCCATTGAGGACGTTAAAAACAGCGTAATCGCCCGCATAGACCTGTTGGATCAGCACCTTACGCCCATTTTGCTGAGCATCAACGAAAAAGAAATTGAGAAAAATCCTGAAGAAAAGCAACAGGCAGAAGCCTTGCTGCAAAGCATTTTGGCGCGTCTGGAACAATTGGCGCCTGAAAAAAAGCGCGAAATCGGCGAAAACCTCAACGGCGAACTATCCACCGGCGCGAAACTGAAAATGGTCATCAAGCTGGGCATTTTTCAATACGAGCAGGATCTGCTGGCCTTTACGGCCAAAGAGCCGGTCAAGAACTGGAAAGACCTGTGGAAAGCCTTACTTAAAAAAAAGACCCCGGCGTAACCGTGCCCGGCTACCCGGTTACGCCTAATCCCCAAAATATGCGCCCACACATTGAACTGGAAATCCTGGATTTTAGCGCTTGCCTGCGACCGGCTTTCGCAAAAACCTTCCTGAATGAACTCCTCATTCGAAGAAACAGCCTCAACCTTACCGGCGACACCGGACAGGGAAAATCACGCCTGCTGGAAGACGTGAAACGCATGGAAACCTCCTTAGGCATGCCCGTGGTGCTGCTCAATCTCAAAGATTTTCGATTAGATTACGAAGGTTTTCTAAGAAGTATGGCCATGCAACTCAGGTTGCCAAGCCCTTATTTCCAACGCTTTGAAGACCTGTTAGACGCCCTTCACGCAGCCCTGCACGATAATTGTATGATCCTGATCAACAGCCTGGAAGTGCTGAATGAATACAACAGCAATGATCGCCGTTACGACGCCCATTTCGTCAGCAGCCTGAACAACCTGAAAAATCAAAGTCATATCCATTTGGCCTGCGCCAGCCGAATATGGTTAAAAAAAGTGGTGTTCCAGAATGAAACCTCCATTCTGGATCTGTATCAGTTGGAAATACGCGACCTGCACGACAAGGAAATAGAAGCAGAAATCCGCCGCTATTGCCCGGCGCTAACGGCTATGCACCGCGCAGCGCTAAGACAAAGTGTCCGCGATTGCGCCCAAACAGCGCAAAGACTCGATTTCCTGCTGCGCAAGGCGCTGGCGCACTATGATCCGAAAAAATTCTCCACACAACTCAACACCTGGATAACCGCGTATGAAGCCGAAAATAGATAAAGATCCTTTCGAGTACCATATCGTGCCCGGGAGCAACTGGGAATTGATCTGGTGGGCAGCTACGGATGAACTGAGGTTAGAACGCTATACGAATAGTCTTAACCTGAATTTTTTGCGGGAACGGCTGTTGTTTTTGAAATTATTTTTATACCTGGTGCCGGTGGTTACGGTAACCTGTTTTTTACTGTGGATTTTGGGGATTGGCTTCATCGCGCTGACAGATTTACCGGCCATCACGCCGGCTTCGATTTGGGAAACGAGATTTTTGGAGCAGTGGCAGGAACTGGCAAATTTTGAAACCAAGTTTGGGTACTTATTTACAACAAGTGTTGGCGATTTGGTTTTCGGTTTGGTTTTCGGTTTGGTTGTCGGTTTGTTTTTCGGTTTGGTTGGCGGTTTGGTTGTCGGTTTGGTTGGCGGTTTGGGTGTCGGTTTGGGTGTCGGTTTGTTTTTCGGTTTGGTTTTCGGTTTGGTTGACGGTTTGGGTTTCGGTTTGGTTGTCGGTTTGTTTTTCGGTTTGGTTGGCGGTTTGGTTGGCGGTTTGGGTGGCGGTTTGTTTTTCGGTTTGGTTTTCGGTTTGGTTGACGGTTTGGGTGTCGGTTTGGGTGTCGGTTTGGGTGTCGGTTTGGGTGTCGGTTTGGTTGGCGGTTTGGGTGGCGGTTTGGGTGGCGGTGTCGTTTGGCTTTATTACTACTTCAAAAACTTGCCTCCGAAATTAGATGACAATGTCTATCTGGTTTTTGGCAGGATAGATGTCAGCCTGTTGGCCGAAAAAAGGCTGATCCAACAAAGCCGGGAGAACCCTGATTTGGCGGCGCGATTTGTCCGGTTTTTGTTTGAAAATCGCCCAAGAAACCACAACCTCGCGGCTTTGCTTTCCCATGTTGTTGCCGGCAGGCGCTGGGAAGCCGCTGCATTAGAAATGGAAGAGAAAGCTTTGGAATTTCCCGATTTTGAAATAAATGGCTTTACCATTCCGGATTCCTGGCAAAAGCAATTGGAGCGCCTCAAAAAAACGCTCATTGCGGCGGAGCAACAAACCCAGATCAGTTTAAAAAAGGAGCAATTCGAAGACTTTGTGCAGGAATTGAAAAAGATGCACGATTATGTGTCCGTAGCGCAAAGCCTGACTTTCCGGGATCGCCTCTCTGCTACCCGCAGGATAGACTGGCATATTTACTACCGGGAAGCCATAGCCGAATGGGTGCGTATTGCCCGACAGCAGCTCCAGGAAATTACTGCCGAGGCCGAACGAACGGAGCCTATTGCTGCCAACATTTACAAAACCGGCGATTCACTCACCGACCTTGATGAGCGTGTTTTTATAGATCGTCTGGATTTGAAAAACGAACTTTCACAGGTGTTGTACACCACCAAAGGTTTTTCCGTGTTGTTCTTGCGGGGGCAACGCCGGGTGGGTAAAACCTCCTTGGTCAAGTTTCTGCCGCTCCTGCTCGGTAAGCGCTTCACGGTCATTTATTTAGATTTGCAGGGCAACATTACTTCGGTTCCCGATTTTTTGCGCAAGCTGCGAACTGCTTTCAACAAAGCGTTGGCCCTAAAAGAAGAAGAAGTCTGGGAACTGCCTGAACACTGGTCGGAGGCCCTGCAGGTGCTGTTGCACTACTTCGCCCAACACGCAGCCGCAGAAAATGTACGCTATATCCTGGCCATAGACGAATACGAGGAGTTGCATCCACATTTAGCAAAGAACTCGGAGCAAGGTGCGGCCTTTCTCGGCACCTTCCGCCATTTTTCCCAACACCAGACGGCCATTAGCTTTATGTGGATCGGGCTGAAGTTTTTTTCAGAACTCAAAAACCCCAACTGGAACGAATATTTTGTCAACGCCATCCCCATTACAGTAGGCTACCTGAACCGGGCAGAGAGCTTCAAACTGATCGGCGTGGCACCCCTTGATTATGAAGCTGGCTTGCCTGAAAAAATATTTGAGCTGACACAAGGGCATCCAGCGCTCATCCAGAAAATCTGCTACGGCATCGTCAACATCGCCAACGAAGGCGGAAAACGCCACATCACCTGGTCTGATGTGGAGCAGTCGTTAGATAAAATGATCTACATCACCAACAATGGCGTATGTGATGTTTTCCATTCTCAAACCTGCGAAAATGAGGTTGACCTGGACGTCGTGTGGTCAGTCATCAAAAAACAGCCGATCCCGCAGGAGCACCGCCAGCGGCTTCGCCGGCTAATCGAATACGGATTCATCGTTGAAGAAGCTGAAAATTACCGGTTGCAGGTGCCCATTTTTGAAACGTGGTGGAAAAAATTCGCATAGGCATGCCACGCTCAGGATTCAGAAGCTAATTTCGCTTCCAAAGTGGCTAAACTTTCCCTGGCCATATTCACATACGGATGGGTAGCGGGCAGGGATTTTTCCCAAATAGCAGCCGCCCGCCGCATGAAGCTGACTGCTTGTTGCGGATCGCCCAAGGTGTCGTAAGTCCAGGCGAGGTTGTTGCAGGATTGTGCCAGATCGGGATGCTCCGGCGGCAACACCTTTTCCCGGATAGCCAATGCTTTTTGGTTGTATTCCAAACATTTTTGATGCGCTCCCAAATCGCGGTAGGTTGCTGCGAGGTTGTTGTAGGAAAGTGCCAGATCGGGATGCTCCGGCGGCAACACCTTTTCCCGGATAGCCAATGCTTTTTGGTTGTATTCCAAACGTTTTTGATGCGCTCCCAAAGCGCCGTAGGTTTCTGCGAGGTTGTTGTAGGAAAGTGCCAGATGGGGATGTTCCGGCGGCAACACCTTTTCCCAGATAGCCAATGCTTTTTGGTGGTATTCCAAACATTTTTGATGCGCTCCCAAATCGCCGTAGGTTTCTGCGAGGTTGTTGTAGGAAAGTGCCAGATCGGGATGCTCCGGCGACAACACCTTTTCCCAGATAGCCAATGCTTTTTGGTGGTATTCCAAACGTTTTTGATGCGCTCCCAAAGCGCGGTAGGTTTCTGCGAGGTTGTTGTAGGAAGTTGCCAGATCGGGATGCTCCGGCGACAAAATCTTTTCCCAAATGGCTACCACTTTAGTTACATATTCCGATGCTTTGAACGATTCTCCCAGGCTGCCATAAAGCCTGTCCAACCACAAGGCAAGTCTGGCCAAAACATCATCGGCCATAGTCCATTCCCGTTCGTCGCTATATACCCCCCTGAAAACCGCCTCCCCCAAAGGCGCAAAAGGGGCGCGCTGGATGACCGGCTCATTTGCTTCTTTATCCGGAATCAACAAATCAGTCACATTTTCAATCAAAACCTTGCAATTCACGGCGTCGGGTTGCAATTGCCACTTCGCCGTTTCGGCAATAACCGGGTGGCAGCGGTAGCCGCCGTCTTTTTCCACCAACCAATGCAGGCGGGCGAGGCGGCGGAGCAGTTTTTTGAAGTCCTTTTCGGTGTCTTTTTTGCCAAACAGCGCGCAGAGAACGTCTTCACTGACCAAATCAGGGTTGAGCGGTACATTGGAGGTGGGCAGGATAGCGCAATAGCGGAGGATTTCCTGTTCCGCCGCCGTAAGCTCAAGCCAGAACAGCTCGCGCAGGTGTGCAGCGATGTCGCGGCTTTGTGGATAGCGGGTGGCGGTCACGTCGTAGTCGTCGAGCCGGGCTAATCCTTCTTTTCGCAGCAGGCCAAGCAGGGCAGGCGGGTCGAGCTTTTTTTCGCGGGCGTAAGCGGCTAAGAGTTCTATGGTCAGGGTGTGGTAGGCGATGTCGCGTAAAATATCGGCAACGGCGCTTTGGGCGATGGTAGATGATGCCGGGGTAACGGGCTGCTCGTAAACCTGCTCAAAAAGCGCGGTCGCTTCTTCGGGCGACAGCGTGTCGAGTTCAAAGCGGGTCGTATTGGGCAGGGAATCGCGGCTGGTGAAGAGGATGCGCCAGTTTTGTAAATTGCTCAGCTCGGGCAAATAATGGGCCGCTGCTTCCGATACATTGTCAACGACCAACAAATTTTCGCCTGCTATTGCGGCGAGCGCGGCGATCATTTGCCGGAACTTCGCTATTGGCGGTTGCAGTGGGTCAAAAATGAGGCCGAGGTTAGTTTTAAGCTGCGGGTGGTCGAGAAAAGCGTTCAGGAAATGGCCGCCATTGTCCGCGAGTTGTGCCTCGTCGGTGGTGAAAAGCGCGTAAGGGCTGAGCCAGGCTGCGGCGGCGTATTCATGGCGGTGATGCCGCCAATATAGCTGCGCCAGGGTGGTTTTTCCAAGGCCGCCGACACCGGTGATGACCACAGGTTGGTGCGATTGCCGGAGTTTTGGGTGGAGTTCCCGCAACTCGGCTGCCCGACCAATGGCTGTGTTGGCCATGTGGAATTGAGGCAGGGTAAGGTCGCGCCCGGCAGCAGATAATTCTTTTTTCTGTTCGTTCGGATGGGTCATATAAGCTAATATCATCTCGAATAAACTCAAATATACAACTGATCTGCGCTAATTTTGATTTCTATTAGGAGATGGGAATTCCTGCTCGATCAAAAATCCTTGCTGCAACGAGTCATTAAGCAGCGAAAACTTCGGGAAAGCAACTCGGTAACCCTTGTTGATTATGACCCCGGGTATGGCAGCGCTTTCCGCGAATTGAACGTGGAGTGGATCTCCACGTATTTCAAAATGGAAGAAGCCGACTATAAATCGCTCGACAACCCGCAGGGCTACATCCTTGCTAAGGGCGGCCACATCCTGGTGGCTCTTTACCACGGCGAGCCGGTAGGGGTTTGTGCGCTCATCAAAATGGATCACCCGGATTTCGATTACGAATTGGCCAAAATGGCGGTTTCCCCAAAAGCGCAGGGCAAAAACATTGGTTTTTTACTTGGCCGGTTTGTGCTTGAAAAAGCGCGTTCGCTGGGTGCCCGAAAAGTTTTTCTGGAAAGCAATACCCTGCTTAAACCCGCCATTAATTTATACCATAAGCTTGGTTTTCAAAAAATTACCGGGTATCCGTCGCCTTATGAGCGGAGCAATATCCAGATGGCGGTGATACTTTAGCGGCATCAATTGATCAGCTTGTTCCAGAACCATTTACATTTGTGCGACATTAAATAATAGGAATTTGGGCATTATTTAAGGAACAGGAAGGATAAGGCAGACTAAAGCCCGCGAAACGAAAGGTGCCGTACCTCGTTCCGCGGGCTTTAGTCCGCCTAATTTCCTGTAAAGGCGCAAAAGGGAGTGTAAAATACCCAACCATGCGCTACTATCAAACGCTAAAGACAGACATAAAACAACCTTGATGAGCAAAAACACATACCTCATAGACGGCGTTCGCACGCCCATTGGCAATTTCGGCGGCGCCTTGTCTACTATTCGCCCGGATGACCTCGCCGCTCTGGTGATTAAAGCTTTGGTGGAAAAGCACCCGACTATTCCGGGCGATGCTTACGACGATGTGATCCTCGGCTGCGCCAATCAGGCTGGCGAAGACAACCGCAATGTGGCGCGCATGGCCGCATTGTTAGCCGGACTGCCCTACACGGTGCCCGGCGAAACGGTCAACCGCCTCTGCGCATCGGGGATGTCGGCGGTTATCCATGCCAATCGGGCCATCCAGGCGGGCGATGGCGACTTGTTTATTGCCGGCGGCGTAGAAAACATGACGCGTGGCCCGTGGGTCATTTCAAAATCCTCCCGGCCTTTTGGCAACGACGTGGAAATGTATGACAGCAGCTTTGGCTGGCGCTTCATCAACCCCAAACTCCAGGCCCTTTATGGCACCGACGCCATGGGCATGACTGCCGAAAACTTAGCCGAATTGTACCACATCAACCGCGAGGATCAGGATCGTTTTGCATGCTGGTCGCAGCAAAAAGCAGCAGAAGCCCGGCAATCTGGGCGATTTGCTGAAGCGATTACTCCGGTAGCCATTCCACAGAAAAAAGGAGACCCGTTGCACTTCGATCAGGATGAATTTTTAAAACCGGCCACAACATTAGAAGGTTTGGCGCAATTACGCCCTGCTTTCAAAAAGGAAGGGGGAACCGTTACAGCAGGTAATGCTTCGGGGTTGAACGACGGGGCAGCAGCGCTGTTGATCGCTTCGGAGGCGGCAGTAAAAAACTACCAACTCAATCCCATTGCACGCATCGTCAGCTCGGCGGTTACGGGCGTAGAACCGCGCATCATGGGCATCGGACCGGTTTCGGCCACCCAAAAAGCGTTGAAAAAAGCCGGATTGGCCCTCGCGAACATGGACGTGATTGAACTCAACGAAGCGTTCGCTGCGCAGGTGCTGGCTTGCACGCGTGCGTTGGGGTTGGCGGATCAGGATTCTCGCGTCAATCCAAACGGCGGCGCCATCGCGTTGGGCCACCCGTTGGGCATGTCCGGCGCGCGAATCATCCATGCCGCAGCGCTGGAATTGCGGCGGCAAAACAAGCGCTATGCACTGGCAACGATGTGTATTGGCGTAGGACAGGGGTACGCGGTCATCATCGAGCGCGTGTAATCCATATTCAAAAAACTTAAGTGTCAGGACATTATTATTTGACAGAATTGAACGCCGGGATTTTTGTCTAAGTCGAGTATTTTTTGAGGTTCGATGCAGCGCATCGAGCCGAAAAAAATGCGAAGAATTAAGCAAAAAGACCAAGTTAAAAATGTAAAATAATATTGTCCCGGTGCTTAAAATCACTTCAAAACATGAAAAACATCACATTTATCCTAATGTCAACCCTACTTTTGGCTTGTTCAACCAAAGATAAGGATCAAACTGGCCATCAGCACGACCCGACGGAAGTGACCACTGAATCAAAAAAGCCGAAAAGCCCGAAGACTTCGGCCATGGCGATGGTGGGTGGCAACCATATTCACATTGACTACAGCGCGCCGAGCGTTCGGGGAAGACAAATTTTTGGAGGATTGGTTGCCTACGATGAAATCTGGGTAGCCGGTGCCCATAAAGCCACCAGCATTTCTTTTGACAAAGCCGTCACGATTGGTGACAAAAAAGTGCCAGCCGGCAAATATGGCTTTTTCACGATTCCCGGCAAGGAAAAGTGGATCATCATCCTCAATAAGCAATGGGACATGCATCTGGCTGATGATTACCAGCAATCCGAAGATATCCTTCGGCTGGAAGTCACTCCTGAAATCCTTGAAACGCCGGTTGAAATGTTGACTTATACAGTCAATTCTACGGATGGCAAAAATGCAGTTGTATCCATAGCCTGGGACATGATCCGCATTTCGTTTGAGGTGCGAAACGTTTAATACAAGTATGGTCTTGCAGGTGCAAAACGGGCATCAACGCTGTTTTTCACAGCTTTTTCTTCCGTGTCGTTTGCGTCGTTTGCGTCGTCCACGTTCCCGTTGCAGTTCTCTTTAGGAACACGGACGACACGAACGACGCGGATTTTGCGAATTGCTGTGCTGCATTTCCTCAGCAATGGCCTCACTTTTGGTGAGGTTCCGGCCAGCTAAGGGTAAATAGTTACGCTATACCAATACCGCCGTCAACGTAATGTCTGTATTCAACGACATCGAAATCGGGCAGGTTTCTTTGGCTTCCTTGGCAGCCGCCTGAAACTGTTCATCCGACATGCCTTCCACAGAAGCTTTCAGGTCTAAATGAATGTTGGAAATTTTTCCGTCTTCAAAGGTCACTTTGGCAACGGTGTCAATATTGCCAGGCGTGAAGCCCATGCCTCCAATGACGAAGCTCAGTTTCATGCTGAAACAACCTGCGTGCGCCGCGCCTACCAGTTCCTCCGGATTGGTGCCGACGCCGTCTTCAAAGCGTGTTTTGTAAGAGTACTGCGCGTTGTCGAGTACCGTGCTTTGGGTGCTGACAGTACCTACACCGTCTTTCCCGCTGCCTTGCCAGTTGGCGCTTGCTTGTCTTGTAAATTTCATATTGACGTTGCTTTAAGATTTTACCCATTCAGGAAAGCAGTCTGAAAACCAGCGCAATAATCGCCGGCACAGCCTGCACATAAAAAATTGATTTTTGGGCAGTTACAGCGCCATAGACCCCGGCGACAATTACACAGCCCAGAAAGAAATAAGCGACATTGTTGCCCCAAACCGGATCCGGAATAAACAGGGCCCAGATCAACCCTGCTGCCAAAAAGCCATTGTACAATCCCTGATTGGCAGCCAAAGCCTTTGTTTTTTCAAACAAGTCTTTCGGCAAAGAACGAAAAACTTTCGGACCTCTCGTTGTCCAGGCAAACATTTCCAGCCAAAGGATGTACAAATGTTCGACGGCGACAAGCCCGGTTAAAATTGCGGCGATCAGTTTCATTTTCTGTGATGATGTTGGTTGAGTGGCACGCACTACACCATAATAATAATAGATCAATCTGCCGTTTTGAATTCAGGTCGGCACAATGCCTATGAATACAGGAGAAGAAGTAAATCTATTGACTCCGCTTCAAATTTCCAAAGGGTTGTGAGAATTTTTTCATTTTCCTGCCATGAAATAGCCCTTTTACTTAGTAAGACAATATGGGGTTTCAGAATTCCCCCTGGACGACGCCTTGGAAAAGGATACAGCCTTTTCGCGTTTTAACCAGCTTCAAGCATTTTGTTATGTACTCATCTTTGTTTAAATGGCGGCATAACAAAAAAATTTGATTTGGGCATTCTTATTGAATATAAATATTTTTTATAAAAAACGAAAATTATTTTGGCATATACCAAATCCTTGACTAAATTTGCATTGTCCTTTGAAGTCCTGTAAGCAAGACACGATAAGATTGACTTAATCATTCTAAATGCTGCACTTCAAAGCCGAAGGATCCAATAAACTCCTAATCAAAAGTCAAATGTTGGATTTATTTTGAGTCGCCCAAGCAAAAAAACGTATAAAGCTAAGCATCTCAAGCCTTTATGAGTAGCCCTTTAGTCCACACTAAACTGAATACGCAGCCCCGGGCTCCTAAAAATTTCAAGTAAAAGCCGAACTACAGCCTTTCAATTGCTTTTCCTTTGCAATTGGAATCGTAGTGTTCAACGAAACTTTTATTATTTTCCATTGAATCTTTCAAAGCAAACACTACACACACAAACACAAATAGCTTTAATCCTTACTTCCAATGCTCGAGAAATGGAAGTAAGCCACTATTGTATTTAGTCACTCAACCTAATGTGACTGAAGAGGCGAAGCTTTGTAAAAAAAGCAAATAATTAACAATATTAATACTGTTTTTATTTAGTATTAATTTAACCGGTATTTATTGTTAATTTAAATGATAATATTAGTCAGCCATTAACTCCTTATGGCTGCCTTGCAATTGCTTTGTGTGACCACCTATTCTATTTCACGCTTACTGAAATTAAAGTGCCTCCTTTTTATGAATCACCAAAAACGGTTTATAGCCTATACTCATTCCAATTCTGAGAAAAAAGTTCATTCCCGAATTCTAAATCTCGGAATAGAGTCCTATCTACCGCTTCACAAAGTCAAGAAGAAATGGAGCGACCGGACAAAAGTGATGGAGCTTCCTCTATTCTCAAGCTACCTGTTTGTGAAAACGACAGAAGACAAAATTCCCAAGCTTATGGGAATAGAAGGAATTGCCAGGTTTCTGTCTTTTGAAAAAAAACTGGCGACCATTAAAGAGCGGGAAATTGAATTGATTAAAAAAATCATCAAAGACGGAAAAGACATCAATGCTGAAAAGGGAACCTTCAGCAATGGACAACGTGTAAGAATAACAGGAGGTAACTATTCAGGGTGTCATAGGTTGAAATTCGGATAAAAGTTGTATTTTTTGGGGTGACTTATCAAGAACTAAAAATAAAAGTTAGCGAAATAGAACCTTCCTTAAGTGAAGAAGGTAAGCTATTGCTATCTATTTTTCTACCTGCCTATGAAGAGCAGGAAGCCTTGATTAAGTCTCAGCAAGCGACCATTGAAAAGCAGGCCAAGCGGATTAAAGAGTTGGAAGATCAACTGGCTATCAATAGTCGTAATAGTTCTAAGCCCCCGAGTAAAGACGACTTTAAGCCTTCTAAACAGCGGTCATTGCGTGAAAAGAGTGGCAAAAAGCCAGGCGGTCAGCCTGGTCATAAAGGCAGTGGTGCTGTTTTGCGCGACAATCCGGACGATGTGATTTTGTATGAGGTAAAGAGCTGTCCAGCTTGTGATACTGATTTGCGATCTATCGCTGCGGATGAGGTGCTTCGTCGGCAAGTGGAAGACCTGCCACCTATTCAAACGATAGTTACCGAACATCAAATCGAATTAAAAACCTGCCCGTGTTGTACGACACAATGGCAAGCGGGAGGTTGTCCTGATACGATTAAATATGAATTTCAGTATGGCCCTCGTATCAAAGCCATCAGTGTATATTTATCCGCCTATCAGTTTATTCCTGCCCTTCGCACCAAGCAGTTGCTTGAAGTGTTTGGGGTGAAATTGAGTACGGGAAGTTTAGATAATTTTCGCAAAAGTGCTGCTCGTAATTTAAAGGGTTTCATGGAGACCTTGCGCTTATCCATTATTGGATCGTGTGCTGGTTTTTTCGACGAGACGGGCATTAAAGTTAAAGGACTTGGTTATTGGGTACACGTAGCGGCCACCAGCTTATTTAGCTTTTTTATGCTTCATGCTAAGCGAGGCCGCCAAGCTCACGAGGATATGAAGATTCTTGCTTTTTTCAAAGGCATTCTGCACCGCGATGATTACCATTCTTACCATAGCTACCTACAAGCCCTTCACGCCCTGTGTAATGCGCACATCCTACGGGAGTTGATTTACGCTATTGACCGAAACGCCCAGCAGGAGTGGGCTGATCCGCTCATTAAGCTTTTGGTGAAAATAAAAGAACAAACAGAACAATCCCCCACCGGTGTACTCGACTTGCGTTGGCAGGGAAGGCACCGAAAGACATATCGACAACTCGTCGCATTAGGATTACAAAACAATCCGCCTGCCATCAAAAAGGATGGACAAACACGTGGGCGAACTGCTCAATCTAAAACCGTCAACCTATTAATTAGACTACGGGATAAAGAGGATGAAATCTTAAGATTCATGACCCATCCCCAGGCGCAATTTGATAATAATCAGGCCGAGCGTGATCTGCGCATGAATAAAGTTAGACAAAAAGTATCAGGCGGCTTTCGATCCCCTCAAGCTGGTGAAGAGTTTATGACCGTCAGATCATTTATCGCAACTGCTATTAAGCAGGGCGCTGATCCCGTCGAAGAACTCGTCGGATTGTTTACCCCAAATAGCGAAGAGTATATGAGACTCGCTCGACACCCTGAATAGTTACAATTTATCATGGTCATACCTAAATATATCAGTAATACCATCACCATTAAAATCGCCAAAACGCATTTTATTCTCCAAATCTCCACTATGGACATTAAAGCCTGACTGTAATGTTTTCCATTCACCAGAGCAACTATATTTAATATCTATATCTATTTGTGCAACATCCGTACTTACCTCCCATCTATCCACTCTTTTAATAATGTCTGTTTTTCCATCACCATTAAAATCTCCCACTCTTACTCCATTATAATTTGCTGGATAACTTACTCCTTCTACGTCCGAGTAATCCCTCCACCTGCCAGTACCTCCAAAAGATACGTGCAACCGATGGTTGGATTTAACATGCATAATATCAGTTTTTTTATCGCCATCAATATCTCCAAATCTAAGCTCACTTAACTTCTCACCTGAAGTATTAATTTCTGTCCACTTTCCTTTAGCATCATACATCACCAGCCATTTTCCACCTGCACTTGTAAACAAATCAGTAATACCATTACCATTAAAATCAATCATCCCATCAACTATACCTTTCCCTTGTTTGTCCGATGAAATAATTGTGCTGCCAAATAATGGCACCATTGAGTCGTCGTAGCCTTTATTGTAAGTACTCCAGCTATTATTAGTGCCAATAATGTTTCCAATAACTAATCCTTTTTGGGGATTCAATCCCAAATTTTGTTTATCTATTTGTAATGCGGCAAAACCTTCCTTTCCACCGCCACCATTTCCTATAGCAGTTTTTATAACAATTAAGCCCCTTAAAGTATCATTCTTATAGCAAACATCTTTAAAAGTAATACCAATATACTTGTCAAAATTTAAAGTTTCTTCTACGGTTAAAACTGGCATTCCATTAAACTTAATAGTATGTTTAGTACCCGATGATGCATCTGAGTAATTTGCACCCTCGTAAAAATTAGGTGTTTCTACAGCCTGTACACTATAATGAAGGCTACCCTTTTCAGGATTAATTTTAAACGGAATCGACATTTCAGCTTCTTGACCATTATCTTGAGTCCAGGGTTTCCAAATAGCTTCTGCAACACCTGTTTCATAGTCAGAGTCATTGTCAAATCTATTTGATGCGTCACAAACTAAAAGTATCATGGTTGTAGTATTATTTTCTTTCCACCATATTTGTTCACTTGGATGTATTTCAGGTCTCTTGCCATGCATTGCTTCACCAACAAATGGACCATATACTCCAATCATCTTACCTTTTAATGGAGTTTGGCCATCTACATTATTAAACCATCTGTTGTTAAATTCAAATCTTCGGGGAGTATTTTCAGCTGTAATTAAATATTTGCCATCAGATGTTACATGCCAATCGGCAATTTCACTTAAAGGATCAATTCCTATATTTGAAAACCAACTAATATCTTTAAATTCCAAAGCATCAGCAATAAAGGTTTCAAACCCTGCATTTGGCAATAAATTAATGTTCCAATCACTTTCATCTCCATAATTTGCTACTCCAAAAGATTTAACTGTACCGCATAGTATTTGTTTTTGAGTACGAATCGGGAACCAATTACTGTAGGGATTAAGACCGTCAACAAATACTTGCCCAAAGCCAGTTACGAGGTCAGAAAAAACACCACCACCAGCAAATTTATTGGATCCCAAAAGATTATAAGTAGAAGGTCTTGAAGGATTAAAGCCTTTTACCCCTAAATACTTATTATCAATTTCATTAAAAATAGCAATTTTGGCATTGGTGCATTCGGGACAATTAGAATCAGTAAAATCTGTAGGTTGAGATTTTGCAATTGGTGAAATAAGTAGCAATAAAATAAATGCAGTAATTTGTTTTAAGTCGTCGCCTTGTATCTGGATACGAACTCTATGAGTCTGTGCTGATAAGGTTAATGAAACCCGTGTTAGTAAGAAAAATGCGGATGCGAAAATTGAATTTTCCATGTTAAAAGTATTTTTGAATTGCCTACACTAACGCCTTCGGCTATTGCGCCCTATGTTCTTATTAGGCAGTTTCGGGTTGTCCTGCCGTTTTTATTTTTGGTTTTTTTATTTCGCCGAACGTTTGAATGTACGAATGTGCAACGCTTAGGAAGCATTTTTGTACATACATGGTTCTTGCTGTTTATATTTGACTGCCGTCTCCGGC